>Ga0180217_1001673_pt1 | contig 23071 bp, 22 predicted proteins | sample eDN3rd37CBELigOP_FD_128521 | JGI IMG/M metagenome (GOLD analysis project Ga0180217, IMG submission 128521) | Enriched Organic Plus compost microbial communities from Emeryville, California, USA - eDNA 3rd pass 37_C BE-Lig OP (version 2) (version 2) ... | reverse complement strand
TCGATGACGATCGGCTGGCCGGCCTTGGCGCGCTCGCCGCAGCCCCAGAAGATCAGCATCTTTCCCTTCGGGCGATAGTCGTCGGGCATGCGGTCATAGTCCCGCTCCTCCGGCGCCTGCGCGGGCGTGACCTTCGGGGTGAGCAGCGGAAGGCTTTGGCCGGCGCGCAGCGTCGCGGGCGGCAGGTGCTCGGCCGTCGGCTCGCCGACGGCCTTGCGCGAGGAGCCAAGCTGCAGGTTGAGGGTTTTGGAGACGTTGGAGCCGCCGCCGAGCGCGGCGCCCATTAGAGCCCCCATGGACGGCCGTGCGCCGCCGGAGGCGATCCCGCCAAAGCCGGTCGTGGTCTGGGCGCTCATCCAGTAGGTGGCGACCGGGCCGGTCACCTGCTGCTTGGTCTGCGCGCTGGCGCTCGCCGCCAAAAGCCCTGCACCGGCGGTCAGCGCCGCCCCCCTCACCCAACGCATGGGTCGTCTCCTTCAAGAACGCACTCGATAACGCGGGTATCTAGACCCTATGCGTGCGGAGACGCCTGAGCAATTCGCCAAAACGCTGTGACTTGTCGACGAAGCCGCCGAGAGCGGTCTTGCGGTCTATCAGGCGAGATCGCGCCAGGCGGTGACGCCCGGCCAGGCGCGCGCTTCATAGACCCCTCGCGCGACGGCGCGGGCGAGGACGTCGGCGGCCAGGGCGCCGATCCGGGCGATGGCGAAGTCCGGCCGGTCGCCCAAGGGCCTGCGGGCGGTGGAAAGTGCGAAGACCACATCGCCGTCGAAGGGCGCGTGCACCGGCCGAATGGCGCGGGCCAGGCCGTCCTGCGCCATGACGGCGATGCGCTTGGCCTGGGCGGGAGTGAGCGCGGCGTCGGTGGCGATGCAGGCGATGGTCGTGTTGGCGCGCGCCTGGGGATCGGCCTTGGCCAGGCCCCAATCTTCGGACGCCGCCCTCAGGGCGGACGGGCCGAGACCGCCGAACTCGTCGCCGACCTCGTACGGCGCGGCCCAGAAGGTCTGGCCGCCAGGCGCGGTGACCGAGCCGAAAGCGTTGACGCAGACGATCGCGCCCACGGCGAAACCGTCCGCGCTGATGATGGAGGCCGAACCGGTTCCGCCCTTCATACGTCCCGCCATGGCGCCATAGCCCGCGCCCGCCGTCCCAAGTTCGAAGTCCCACCCTGCGGCGACCACGGCGTCGCGGCCCAGACGTCGATAGGGCGGGGCCTCGCCCCAGGCCTTATCGCCGCCATTGGCGAGGTCATAGAGGATTGCGGCGGGAACGACCGGCGATTTCGGGACGCCCGGGGCGGTGACGAGGCCATAGCCGCGCCCCTGGGCTCCCAGCCAGCCGACGACGCCGTCCGCGGCGGCCAGCCCGTAGACGGAGCCGCCCGAGAGCACGATGGCGTCGATCGCTTCGACCAGATTCTCCGGCGCGAGGGCGTCGGTCTCCCGGGTGCCTGGGCCGCCGCCGCGCACGTCGCATGCGGCGACCGCGCGCTCGTCGGGCAGGATCACGGTCACCCCGGTGCGGGCGCGTTCGTCGTGCGCCTGGCCGACCTTGAGGCCGGGGACATCGGTGATCAGGTTGCGCGGACCCGGAGCGGCGGCGGGAGAACTCATAATCGGCATCGAAAGCAGGCTGCGCATTGGTTGTCCACGCGCAGGTGTTTATATGGCCCGGCTTTCCGTGATCCACCGCCTGGTTGTCGCCCGTGTTCCACTTCCCGCGTTTCGCCGCCGTCTCGCTCGCGCTCGCCTTATCGGCCTGCGCCGCCACCACGCCCGCCGAGGCGCCGAAATCGGCGGCCCAGGCGAGGCCCGGGCCGAAGGTCATGGTCTCGGCGGCCAATCCGTTGGCGGTGGAGGCCGGCCTCAACGTCCTGCGCAAGGGCGGCTCGGCGGTCGACGCGGCCGTCGCGGTGCAGGCGGTGTTGGGCCTTGTCGAGCCACAGAGCTCGGGCTTGGGCGGCGGCGCTTTCCTGACCTATTACGACGCCAAGACCAAGAAGGTCATCGCCTATAACGGCCGCGAAACCGCACCGGCGGGCGCGACCCCCGAGATGTTCCTCGACGCGAGCGGCAAGCCCCTGCCGTTTCCCGTGGCGGTGACGAGCGGCAAGGCCACGGGCGTGCCCGGCGCTGTGGCAATGCTCTCCATGGCCCAGGCCCAGCACGGCAAGCTGGCGTGGAAGGATCTCTTCGCCGACGCAGAACGCCTGGCCGACGATGGTTTCGTGGTCAGCCCGCGGCTGGCCGGCATGATCTCCAGCCGCTTCCCGCAGGCGAGCACGCCGGACGCATCGGCCTATTTCACCAAGCCGGACGGACAGCGCTACCAGGCCGGCGACGTCCTGAAGAACCCCGCCTATGCAGCGACGGTCCGAAAGATTGCGGCCGAGGGGCCAAAGGCGCTGCTGGAAGGATCCTTGGCGGAGGCCATCGTCGCCAAGGTCGGACAGGGCCCGCTCCCCGGATCGATGACCCTGGCGGACCTGAAGGCCTATAGGCCGAAGGTGGGGGACGCGGTCTGCCGCCCCTACCGCGTCTATGTGGTCTGCGTGCCCAACCCGCCGTCGAGCGGCGCGGCCCTTCTGGAGGCGCTCGGCATCCTGGAGCAGACCGACATCGCCCAGCGTGGTCCGACCGACCCGCAGGCCTGGTTCCTCTTCGCCCAGGCCAGCCGCCTGATGTACGCCGACCGCGACCGCTATTTCGGTGATCCCGACTTCACCTCCGTGCCGCTCGAGGGCTTGCTCGAAAAGGACTATGTGGCCCAGCGCGCCAAGCTGATCGGCGAGGTGGCGGGTCCCGCCCCCGCCCCGGGGACGCCGCGCGGCGCTGGCGCGCTGGCGCCCGACGCCACGAAGGAGCCCGGCGGCACCTCGCACTTCGTGATCGTGGACGCCGACGGCGACGTGGTCTCGATGACGACGACGGTGGAGAGCATCTTCGGCACCGGTCGAATGGTGGGCGGCTTCTTCCTGAACAACCAGCTGACGGACTTCTCCTGGGCTCCTCAGAACCCGGACGGTACGAAGGCGGCCAACGCCGTGGCGCCGGGCAAGCGACCCCGCTCCTCCATGGCGCCGGCCATCGTCCTGGATCGCCAAGGGCGCTTCGTCGCGGCGATCGGATCGCCGGGCGGGAACTCGATCCTCGCCTATAACCTGAAGGCTCTGGTGGCGATCCTGGATTGGAAGATGAGCGTGCAGGACGCGTTCAACCTGCCGAACCTTATCGCCCGTGGCGACAATTTCGCCTCGGAGCCGAGCCGCTACGCCCCGGGCGTCGTGGAGGCGCTGGCCGCCAAGGGAATCGAGTTCAAGGGCAGCGGCGGCGAGGGTTCCGGCCTGCATGGCGTGATGGTGACGCCGGAGGGCCTGCAAGGCGGCGCCGACGACCGACGCGAAGGCGTGGCCAAGGGCTTCTGAGTCTTAGGCCTCGGGGCTCTTCACCTTGCGTCGCCTCGGCGGAGGCCGCAGGCGAGGCGGAGCGCCGGGAAGACGCAGCTCGAAGATCGATCCCTCGGGACCGGTCTCGGCGAGCGAGAGATCCCCGCCGTGGCCTTGGGCGAGTTCGCGGGCGATGGCCAGGCCAAGGCCCGCGCCCCCGGGGCGGGTGGAGCCTGCGAAAGGTTGGAAGAGCCGCTCACGAGCGCGCTCGGAAACGCCGGGGCCGTTGTCGGCGAGGCGGATGACACTGACGCCATCCTCCTCAAAGAGGCTCGCCTGGATCATGCCGGGCGCGTCGCGCTCCGGTTGCTGCTCGATCGCCTCCCGGGCGTTGCGCATCAGGTTGACGAGAATGCGATGGAGTTGGTCCGGGTCGGCCCTGACCTGCTCGTCGGCTTGGACCAAGGACACCAGCCGCACGCCGTCCGACGACAGCCGCGCCTCCTCCGCAGCCGCGTCAAGGGCCTCGGCGAAGGGCAGCGCGCGAGCGTCGGGCGCGGCTTCCTCGGTCTTGCCATAGGTGAGGACGTCGCTCGCCAGCTTGACCGCCCGGTCGAGGGCGCGCTCCAGGCGCGGCAGGGCCTGGGTGACCTGTGGATCCTTCAGGGCCGCCAACCTCTCGGAGGCGATCTGCGCGCTGGTCAGCATGTTCCGCAGGTCGTGATTGATCTTGGCCACGGCCTCACCGAGGGCCGCCAGACGCGCGCGTGATGAGAGGGCGGCCCGCAGCTCGTCCTGCATGCGGTTCAGCTGAAGCTCGGCCCGTCCAATCTCGTCCCGTCGGCCAGACGGCGTCAGGCGGGCCTCGGCGTCCTCGGGATCGGCGGCGAAGCGTTCCATGGACCGGGTGATCCGCTGCATCGGGCGGACCAGGAAGAAGTTGAGCGACACGTAGACGAGAGCGCCGGCCAGCACCGAAACGAAGGCCATGACGGCGAGCAGGCGCCAGAGATAGACCTTGAGCTCGGCCTTCAACTCGGCGTCCGGCGCCACCACCTCGATGAACTGGGCCTGGTAGAAGCGCGGCTCGGCGATCACCCGCACCATGCGGTTCTCGTCGCCTCCAAAGAGCGTCTGGAATGGCGCGGACAGCCAGGACGCCGGCGCTTGGTCGCGCAGGTCGACAAGGTAGGGCGGCTCCTCGAGACGTGGTCCCGGCACCTTGAGGAAGCGATTGCCGTCGTTATCGAGGACGGCCACCGTCTGCACCCCAGCGCCTTGGCGAAGACGCTCGGCGAGGTTTTCGCTCAGCATCTGGTCCGGCGCCACTTCCGTGGCCATGGAGGCGAGCTCGGCGGCGCGCACGCGATCCAGCAGCCACTGCTCCTCGAAGGCGGCGAGCGCGGCCGGGAGCACGATGGCGCTGGCGCCGGCGACGAACAGGACCGTCAGAATCAGCAGACGCGCGGACAAGCCGCCGGGCCAGAAAAAGCGGCGCGTAGGCGGCTTCGTGGGCGCCGGGGGAGGAGGGGCGTCCGCCATGACCAGTCCCCGTTACTTCACCCGCACCGGTTCGGCAACGCGGGGTTCGGTACAAGCGTAACCGAATCTCCGCCTACGCCTCAATTCGCGCCGACCGCTTCGGCTACGGCGGCGAAGCCGTCCTGGCGCAGACAGGCGGCCAGTTCACGCTTGATCCGGGTGATGAGGCCTGGTCCTTCGAACACCATGGCCGAGTAGAGCTGGACCGCCGAGGCGCCGGCCCGGATCTTGGCGTAGGCGTCCAGGCCCGACGCGATACCGCCCGCTCCGACCAGGACGAGACGCCCGCCGGCGGCCTCGTGAAATTTCGCCAGCATCCGGGTGGAAAGCGCCATGAGCGGCGCGCCTGAAAGTCCCCCCGCTTCGCCGCCGTGCGGAGAGGCGAGTTGCGAGCGGGTGATGGTGGTGTTGGAGACGATGATCCCCGCAAGGCCATTGGCGATGACCGTTTCGACGATGGCCTCCACCTCGCCATCCTCCAGATCGGGAGCAACCTTGAGGAACATCGGCGCGAGGCCTTCGGAAGGCAGGTCGTCACGAGCTTCGGCGAGCCGGCCGAGCAATTCCTCCAGAGCGGCCTTGGTCTGCAGGGCCCGCAGCCCCGGAGTGTTCGGGGACGAGATATTGATCGTGAAATAGGACGCCAGCCCCCACAGCCGCTTGAGACCCGTCACATAGTCGGCGATGCGGTCTTCGGCGTCCTTGTTCGCGCCGATGTTTGCGCCGACCACCCCAGGGCCGCGCCGTGAGAGGCGGGTGGCGAAGGCCTCGAGCCCTTCGTTGTTGAACCCCATCCGATTGATCACGGCCCGATCCTCGGTGAGCCGGAACAGCCGAGGCCTGGGATTGCCGGCCTGGGGGAGAGGGGTGACGGTGCCGCATTCCACAAAGCCGAAGCCGGCCCGCAGCATGGGGCCGAAAACCTCGGCGTTCTTGTCGAAGCCGGGGGCCAGCCCGACGCAATTTGGAAGGCGCAGTCCGGCGAGATCGGTGGCGAGGATCGGGTCATCTTCGCCGGCGCGCGGGCCGAGGCCCGCCGCGAGGGCGCGGATCGTCAGCCTGTGCGCATCCTCCGGATCGAGGACGTGCAGCGCGCGGGCGGCGAGATCGTGCAGGCTCACGCAAGGTCTCCGAGCTTGGGAACGCCGTCCTCGCCAAGGGGGGCGTCGGTCACGCCCACGACCTTATCCACGGCCAGGGCGCCGTAGAGATGGGGAAAGAGCTCGCCGCCGCGGGAAGGCTCCCAAATGAGGCTGGGCCCCAGCTCTTCGGCCTCGACTTCCAGCACCACGAGATCCTCTTGGCCCGCGAAATGGCGGCGCGCGGTCTCCTGCGCCTGGGCCGCCGTCGAAAAGTGGATATAGCCGTCGGCGAGGTCGACCGCCGAGCCCTTGAAGACGCCGACGGCCTGGGCGGCCGTCCACTCGGCGCGGGGAAGAATCTTGTAGATGCGGCTCATGGCTCAGCCCCTCGGAAAGAAGAGGCCGTCATAGGAAGGCCGTCCGACGGCGTCGAACAGGAAGACGGCGGCGGCGGCGGTCGGAAACATGGCGTGGGCGCGGGCGATCAGCGGCGAGGGCGCCGAACCCTCGTGCAGGAGGCGGATGGTGAGCTCCTGAAGGCCCGGATTGTGGCCCACCACCATGACCGCGCTGGAGGTCTCGCCGGCGCTCTCGGCGAGCTTGCGGATGACGCGCTCCTCGGCGTGATAGAGCGACGGCTCGATGCGCCAGGCCGCGCCCGGAAAGGCGGCCTGTGCGGCGGTCCAGGTCTCCCGCGTGCGGGCGGCCGGAGACACCAGTACGAGGTCGGGCACGAGACCCATATCGGCCAGGTTGGCCGCGGTCGCCGCTGATTCCCGCACGCCCCGTTCGGTCAGCCGACGATCGAAGTCCTCGCCGCTGTCGGAGTCCCGCTCCGCCTTGCCGTGCCGGAAGAGAATAAGCCGATCCATCTACGCTCGCCGCGCTCCCGCTGTTCGAAGCGCCCCCAAGCGCCGCACATGTCTCATAGCCGCCTCCGGGCGCCACGCGAAGCTGTTGACAGCGAAAGAGCTTGGCGGTCCAAGCGTCGCATGACCGCGTTCGCGATCCCGAGCGGAGAAACCGGCGGCGGCGTTCACCGCTTTCCCGCCGACAGGCCGCTGCGCCTCGATTCCGGCGCGCTGCTGGCGCCGCTCGAGATCGCCTACAAGACCTATGGGGTGCTGAACGAGGAAAAGTCGAACGCCGTGCTGGTCTGCCACGCGCTCACCGGCGATCAGCATGCGGCCTCGACGCATCCGGTCACCGGTAAGCCCGGTTGGTGGAGCCGCGTGATCGGCCCTGGTTTGCCGCTCGATCCGGCGCGGCACTTCATCATCTGCACCAATGTCGTCGGCGGCTGCATGGGCTCCACTGGCCCCGCTTCGCTCGATCCGGCCACGGGCGAGCCATATGCGCTTTCCTTTCCGGTGATCACCATCGCGGACATGGTGCGGGCGCAGGCCATGCTGATCGAAGCCTTCGGCATCGAAACCCTCTTTGCCGTCGTGGGCGGTTCGATGGGCGGGATGCAGGTCCTGCAGTGGGCGGCGGACTATCCGGAGAAACTGTTCTCGGCGATCTGCATCGCCGCCGCCGCCCGGCATTCGGCGCAGAATATCGCGTTCCACGAGGTCGGCCGCCAAGCGATCATGGCCGATCCGGACTGGCGCGGAGGTCGGTATCAGTTGGCGGGCGTGCGTCCTGAAAAGGGCCTAGCCGTCGCTCGGATGGCGGCGCACATCACCTATCTTTCCGAGCGGGCGCTGCAGCGCAAGTTCGGCCGCGAACTGCAACGGGACGGCCTTTCGTGGGGGTTCGACGCCGACTTCCAGGTGGAGAGCTATCTGCGCCATCAGGGGACCAGTTTCGTCGATCGGTTTGACGCCAACTCGTACCTCTACATCACCCGCGCCCTCGACTATTTCGACCTGGCGGCGCGGCATGGCGGCGTTCTCGCCGAGGCCTTCCAGCGCGGGCGCCACGTACGCTTCTGCGTGCTCTCGTTCTCGTCGGACTGGCTCTATTCGACCGGCGAAAGCCGCGACATCGTCCGCGCGCTGAATGCGGCCGGCTGCCGGGCGTCGTTCGCCGAGATCGAGACGGACAAGGGGCATGACGCCTTCTTCCTCGATGAGCCGGCCCTGGATTCGGCTCTTCGGGGCTTTCTCGCCGCTGCGGGCGAGAAGCGGGGACTTTCGTGAGCGTCATGCGGGATGATTTCCGGGAGATCCTCCGGCTCGTGCGTCCGCGCGCCCGGGTGCTCGACGTGGGCTGCGGCGAGGGCGAGCTGCTGGAGCTGCTGACGCGCGAGAAGGACATCGACGGCCAGGGCTTGGAGCTGTCGGGCGATGGGGTGGCGGCCTGCCTGGCGCGCGGCCTAGCGGTGGTGCAGGGCGACGCGGACCGGGACCTGGATCATTTCCCCAGCAAGGCCTTCGACTACGCCGTCCTTTCGAAGACCATGCAGCAGGTGCGCGATCCCCGTCACGTGCTGTCGGAGCTGCTGCGCATCGCCGATCGGGCGATCGTCTCGTTCCCGAACTTCGGGCACTGGCGGGTCCGTTGGACCCTGCTCGCCACCGGGCGGATGCCCACCACCAAGGCGTTGCCGGAACCCTGGTGGTCGACCCCGAACATCCACCTTTGCACTCTGCGCGATTTCACGGCGCTCTGCGCCGATCTTCAGCTGCGGATCGACGCCTGCTCGGCGCTCACGCCTGGACGGACGGCGCGCGTGATCGATCCTGAAAAGGGCTTGGAGAACTGGCGAGCCGAGACGGCGCTTTTCCTCTTGAGCCGAAAGGCGGAGCCGGCGCGCCCGCCGGCTCCGCCCCCAGGAAGCCTCTTCGAATAGCGGCGGGCGGCGGGGGGAAGTCCGCCCAGGAGATTGGCCGCCTTAAGAGAGCCATTTCGGCTGCGGACGTCCGGCCGCGGCCATCAGGCTGAGGAGCGCCAGGCTCCCCTCGAAGAGGCAGAAGCCGGCCACGAACAGGACCGGCGTCTGCACGAGAGCGCTCGGATCGACGACCACGAGCGCCCCGCCCAGGACCAGGCACAGCACAGCGCCGGCCAGGGCGACTTTCGAACGCCAGAGCGGCGGGCGGCCATGCGTCCGCCGCGCCACGCCGACCAACCCCGCCCCGATCGCCAGAAGGCCTCCAGCCAGGAGCGTCATCACTTACCCACCTCCTCAGAACAGGAACCGGACCACTATGCGGCCGTCATAGGCCTCGTAGTCGTCCCGATACTCACCGCCGCCTTCCACGGCGAAGTCGAAGTAGTCGCCTTGGCCGCGCAGGGCCAAGCGGACCACCGGGCCGCCGCCTGAGAGGTCAGGCGCCTCCAGGCTGAAAGAAGGACCCCCGGCGACGAAGCGGGCGGTCGTGACGTCCGCTCCGCCGCCGGTTGCCTGCCGCCATCCGGCGGTCAGCTCAGGAACCCAGGCAAACGCACTCTCCTCGCCGAAGCGGGCTCCGAAGGTCACACCCGCAAAGCCGCTGAACTGGTCGCTCGAGCGCTTTTCGATGGAAAGGTCGATGGCCTCGCCGCCGCCGGACTCGGACCGGCCGTCTTCCTTGAGCAGGAAGTAGTCGGCGGTCAGCTTGGGCTTCGCGTAGAAGCGTCCAGCGTCGAACTGATAGGCGAGCCCAGCATGGGCTGAGAAGGTGACGCCGTTCCAATCGGACTTGGCTTCACGGTTCAGTCCAGCCGTCACGTCGTTGACGACCCGGGTGCTCTTCATCTTGGCGTAGCCGCCGTTGAGGCCGAGGTTGGCGGTGAGGCCGCCAGCCTGGTCTCGCCAATAGACCCCCGCCGAGAACACCTGTCCGCCCAGCGACTCCGCCGCAGCCGCGAAGTCGTCGTCCACGTCGACGTTCACGAAGCTGGTCATCAGGCCGACGGTGCCGACGCCCGCGTAGGAGGTTTCGACACCGCCCGCGAGGCCGAAGCCGTTGGCGTCGTAATTGGTCGTGCGATCGACGTCACGCTTCACCAGGAAGGCGATCTCCTGGGTCCAGACGCGCAGGCCCTCGCCGCCGATCACGCCGTTGTTCTCGTCCAGCGCCCGGTTGGTCGCGTCGGACGCGGCGGCCAGGGTGTGGAACAGGCTGCCGGTGAAGTCGGGCAGGAACTGATCGTAGAGATTGGCGAAGCTCGCAGCGTCGGTCTTGGAGAGCACGGCGTCGCGAACGCTCGCCTCCCGGTCGAAATTGGCGAAGAAGGCGTCGTAGGCGCCCGCCTCGGCCGCGTTCAGGCCCGCTTCAGTGGCCGTGCGGCGGCGAACATCGGCCAGCAGCGCGTTGTTCGGCGCATCGACACGCAACTCGGCCTTGTAGAGCCACGGGGTGGTGTCGAGCAGGCTCTGATCCACCGCGCCGGCGGTGAGCGCGCCCGCCTTGATCAGGGTGAAGGTGGTCGCCTCGTTGAGCTTCGAGGCGAACCGCAGCCCCACCTTGGAACCGGTGGCCAGATTGGCCCCGCCGGCGACGTTGAGGAGCGTGCTTTGGCCGCTCGTCGGATCGGCGGTGAGCACCAGTTCGCCGCTGGCGCCAAGGTCCAGCGAAGTGAGGTTGATGGCGCCGATATTGGTCGCGGTCAGCCGGCCCTTGGCGATGTTCATCGTCAGCCCGCCGCCGGCATCGGTAAGCGCGCCCGTCATCTTGGCGCCGCCATCGATGACCAGGGTGTCGGCTCCCGAGCCGAAGGCGACGCCGCCGTTCAGCACGCCCGCCAGCAGTTCCAGGCGCGCCGGCCCGGAACCGAACAGCACGTCGCCGGTGATGGTCGGGGTGATGGTGGATGAGGAATTGGCGTTCTGGCGGACCGTTACCCCTTGGGTGTTCGCCCGCAGGTCCATGGCGACCATGCTGCCGGTCACCGCCTCGCCGCTAGTGTTGGCGATCCCCGCGACGATGGCGTTGTTGTTCTCGATCGTGCGGAGCGTACCGGACGAGTCGAGGATCGCAGTGGCGCTTCCCTTCGTGCCGGTGATCGTCGCGCTGATCGTTCCTGAGTTGGCGAGGTATCCGGTGCTGGCGCCCGCATCGATCTGGAGGGCGCGGACATCGACCGCGTCGGTCGAGGTGGAAGCGGCGGTGAGCTTGCCGCCCTCGACATAGATGCGCTGGGCGGTGACGCCCGAGCCCAGGCGCATGCCGGTGGCGGCCGCCTTGGCCGAGGTCGCGCTGACTTCGCCCAGGACCCTGATCCCGCCTTCGACGGAAACCGATCCGCCCATGCCGCCCAGCTGTACGCCGACAGTCGAAACGCCGTCATAGACACCGGCGCTCTGCACCGCACCCTTGATGTCGAGGCCATAGGCTCCCGAAGGGCGGCCATCGAGGCCGATGCGTATGGAACGGCTGTCGGAGCCGATCTGCAGGGCTGGGGCCGAGCCGTACGAGCGGATCACCCCGGTCGTTTCAGCGGAATCCGTGACGCCGTCATCGTCCTCGTCGGCGTCGTTGGGATTGGTGTCGGCGGGCGGAGCATCGATGGTGATCCCGCCGAACACGTCGCCCCTGACCCGGACCGCGGGGCCGCCGATCAGGAGGTCATCGGCCTCGAGCTTACCGATCGCATCATCGGTGGGACGCGTGGTGTACCGGAAGCCAGTCGCCGTGATCGCATTGCCGAGCACCAGCTGGCCGCCGATGTTGTCGTCGGTCGCGACGGCGACGGCGCCTTGGCCCTGAGCGGTGACGGTGGAGCGAATCGAAACGTCGCCGCCTACGGTGCTTGCGGTGTGGACGCCATAACTGCGGTCGCCGGTGACCGTGATCGCGCCGTTGGTGCGCAGGCCTCCGTCGATTGCGGTCTCGACGGAGATGCCGGCCGAATCGTTGCCTTGCACGGTGATGGTTCCGGCGGACTGCTCGATCCCGCCGTGGAAGGTCGCAGGGCCGGTCACGCGGATGCCGTAGCGCCGAGCGCCGGTCGCGAACGGACCGTCGATATCGCCGTCGCCGTCGTTGTCCTTCGGCTCGGCGGTTTCGTCGATGGTGATGGAGCCGGCGTTCTTCACCTGGCCCGTCATCCCGCCGGTCACCAAAATCCCCGTGGCGTCGCTGGCGTCCTCGATGGTGATGGCGCCTTCGTTGGTGACGCTGTTGTTGCTGTTCAGCGTCACGGCCGCGGCGCCCGTGGGCTTGATCGAGCCAGAGCTGGAGATTCGGATGTCGTCCGGCGCGCCGTTCGCCGCCGTGGCCGTGGCGACGGGCGTGGTGGTCGCAGTCGAGATGACAGTTTCAGCCTGAGCGGCCCCGGCCAGCAGACAGACTGGCGATGTGGCGGCGAGCAGGGCGTAGCGAAGGCGCATGGTCACTCCAGACGGGCCTCACGACGTGGCGGCTGCCACAGACCCATGTTATGATGACGACGAGGCGTTATACGTCTCGTATGAACGCGTTTCGTAATTACTGTACATCGCGGGGTCAAGTACGCCATAAGGGGGGCGGGCGGTAATCGCCTCACGAGCCCTTTAGGAGTACCGATATGCCAAGAAGCCCGGTCGACCCGGCGCGAGCGGCGGCCACCAAGAGCCTGCGCCAGGAGGCAGGACGGTGGCTGAAAGCGGCTCGCGAAGCTGCGGGCCTGACCCAAGCCGAACTGGCCGAGCGCGTGGGCTTGCGCTATTACACTTTTGTCTCACAGGTGGAGAGCGGCCTTGGCCGCGTGCCCATCGAGACACAAGGCGCTTGGGCGCTGGCTGTCGGCCTTGATCCTGCCGAGTTCGCCCGAACCCTGTTGCGCTACTACGAGCCGGAACTTCACCGGCTGTTGTTCGGGGACGTCGCGGAGGACGCGCCGGTCGCACGCCGCGCCGGCAGGGGCTAAGGAACCACCGTCGTAATGACTAACGTCGTTCCGTTCGCGCCGCGGCCAAGCGCCGGCGGCGGCTGGACCGCCGCAGAGCGGGCGCGGCTGTCGGAACTCGCAGACCAATTGGCTGCGGGCGGGGCGAAGGTCGAGGTGGTCTATGGCGTCACCGACGAGGGCGATCCCTGGTGCGTCATCAAGGACGACCAGGAAGAGGTCCTGATCCACGTCGCGCGAATCAACGGCGCATTCGTCGTGCACGACGCCTCCCAAGACACCATCCAGCAGGGCGAGACCCTGTGGAGCGCCTGCGATCGCATGCTGGGCGGGGATTGGCGCGACAGCCGCGAGGACGTCGTCGTTTCGCTTAGCGGGCGCCAGGCCCAGACCTTCATCGCCCTGGTGGTCGCCGCGAGCTTCATCCAGCAGGCGGACGACGCCGAGGCCGCGGCGGTGGTCTCCGACGCCGACCATCAGACAGAGACTCCGCCCGCGATCATGGTGAGCGTCACCGCCACCCAGGCCGCTGGCGAGGAGCCTCAACGGCAGGATTTGCTGGCCCCGCAGCATGAACCCGCCAATGACGACGAGCGGCCAGCCGCCGCTTCCCTCGTCCAGGCGGAGGAAACCGCGCCGCCGCAAACGGCTCCGGCGCCCGAACCTGAGCCGGCGGTCGCAACGGCCAATGAGGATGTCGCCACGCCAGCGCCCGAGGTCGAGCCGGCTTCCGCGCCGACCGAGGCGCCCGCCCGAAGCTCCACCCTGCGCGGCGATGAGGGCGACAACCTGATCGTCGGCGGCGCCGGTCATGACACGATCGAAGGCGGCGGCGGGGACGACACCCTTCACGGCGCCGGCGGCGACGATAGCCTGATGGGCGGGGCCGGAGCCGACCAGCTCTATGGCGGCGAAGGCGCCGACACCCTGGATGGCGGAACCGCGCCCGAGGGCCGTTTCGACCTGCTCGACGGAGGCGATGGAGACGACCAGATCAATCTGAACGCCTCCACGGTCGCCAAGGGCGGCGAGGGCGCCGACACCTTCGTCTTTGCTGGTCCGCCGGCGCGGGATGGCCTGATGGGCATCGTCGCGGACTTCTCCTCCGAAGGCGGGGATCGAGTGGTCCTAGCCGGCGCGAACAACGCAAAGGTCGTATCTCAGCAGACCGTCGCCAATGTCTTTGAAGGGCGCCAAGAGGCGCTTCCGGGCGTGATCATCGAAAAGGTTCAGCCCGGCCTGCGGATCGGGATGGACCTCAACGGCGATGGTCAGGAGGACGGCTATCTTCTCCTTGGCCGGCCTCCGGCGGATTATCCGTACGCCGACACCACACCCGTCGCCATCATCGGCATCGGCTATACGGGAGAGCCCGATGTGGCGGCGATGTTCGCGACTCTGAAGCGTCTGACGGACGACGGCGATTTCCTGGCCTAGGCGAGGAAGCCGGCTTCGGCGAAATCCAGCATACGCTTGAGCAGGGCTTCGGTGTCGCCCTCGCGCGTGATCCCGTCCGACAGCACGTGCAGGCGGTCGAACTCGGCGAAGCGGTTATTGTGCACCATGCCCAGGCAGAAGTGCAGTCGCCAGTAGACGGTCTCCGGCGGGAGGTCCGGCCGAGCCTTGATCAGCGCGTCGGCGAAGCGGGCGAGGTGGCTGACGTCCTTCGCCAGGGCCTCGCGCATCTCCTCGGTGCCCTCGCTGCGCGAGCGGATGATGAACTGCACGGAGATGCGCCGTTCGCTGTTGGCGGCCCCCCAGCGAAGGGGCGGCGCGAACAGGGCTTCCAGGATCTCCCGCGCCGGCGGATTGCCCTGATGGCGATCGTTCGCCTCGTGCAGCATCCGGGCGCGTTCGCGGTTCAGTTCCGCCGTGCGCCGGCGGAAGATCTCGAAGAGCAGGGCGTCCTTGGAGCCGAAGTGATAGTTGACCGAGGCGAGGTTCACGCCGGCGTCGGCGGTGATGTCGCGCACTGAGACGTTCTGGAAGCCGTGCAGGGCGAAAAGGCGTTCGGCCGCGGCGAACACCGCGGCCTTGGTCGCAGCTTCGTTGTTCTGCTCGTTATTGTTGGCCTCGGCGGCGTCCACGGGCGAATCTCTCAAATGTCACATCAGCTTAGCAGGCGTGACAGAATCCGCGATGCGGCGCTTAGCGCGCGAGCTCGCGCATCGCCTTCTCCAACCCCTCAAGGGTGAGCGGGAACATCCGGTCGCCGACCAGCTGCTTCATGACCTCGATCGAAGGGGTGTAGTCCCAGTGGCGCTCGGCCGTCGGGTTGAGCCAGACCACGTGTTCGTAGATCTGCGCGACGCGGTCCATCCAGATCGCGCCGGCTTCCTCGTTCCAGTGCTCCACCGAGCCGCCGGGATAGGTGATCTCGTAGGGGCTCATGGTCGCGTCGCCGACAAAGATCACTTTGTAGTCGCTGGAGAACTTGTGGAGGATGTCCCAGGTGTTCAGCTTTTCGGTGTGACGGCGGCGATTGTCCTTCCACACGTGCTCGTAGAGGCAGTTGTGGAAATAGTAGAACTCCATGTTCTTGAACTCGGACCGCGCGGCCGAGAACAGCTCCTCGCAGACCTTGATGTGGCTGTCCATGGAGCCGCCGATGTCGAAGAAGATCAGGACGCTGATCTTGTTGCGGCGCTCGGGGCGGAGCTGGATGTCCAGATAGCCCTTCTCGGCGGTGCCGCGGATCGTGCCCTGCAGGTCCAGTTCCTCAGGCGCGCCATCCCGCACCCATTTGCGCAGCCGGCGCAGGGCGACCTTGATGTTGCGGGTGCCCAGCTCCACGGAGTCGTCGAGGTTCTTGTACTCGCGCTTGTCCCAGACCTTGATCGCCTTGCCGTGCCGGCCCTTGTCCTGGCCGATGCGGATGCCTTCCGGATGGTAGCCGTTGGCGCCGAACGGCGAGGTGCCGCCGGTGCCGATCATCTTGTTGCCGCCCTCGTGGCGCTCCTTCTGCTCCTTCAGGCGTTCGGCCAGCGCCTCCATGAGCTTGTCGAAGCCGCCCATGGCCTCGATCTGCGCCTTCTCCTCTTCGGTAAGGAACTTCTCGGAGATCTTCTTGAGCCATTCGGAGGGGATGTCGGCCGCGCCGATGCCCTCGACCTTTTCCAGGCCCTTGAAGACGTGGCCGAACACCTGGTCGAACTTGTCGAGGTTCTTCTCGTCCTTCACCAGGGCCGAGCGCGAGAGATAGTAGAAGTCCTCCACCGAGCGCTCGATCACCACCTTGTCGAGCGCCTCCATCAGCATGAGGTACTCTTTCAGGGTCACCGGCACCTTGGCTTCGCGCAGCTCGGTGAAAAAGCGCATGAACATGGTGGGCTTCCCAGGCGTGACGAACAGACGTTTGACCGCCAAACATGGTCTTAGCGACCGCGGTTGTCCAGCACGGCTTTGGCCAGATCGGGGCTCGAAACCGGCGCTCGCACACGCGATCGACCGGGTGAGGCGAACTGCAAAGCCGCGATCGGAGCGGCAGGCGCCGAGGACATTTCGAGCGGTAACCATTTTTCGTCGCGCCAGGGGCGGTCTTTCGTCGACGAAGGCGTGACCTGGGAGAACCTCACGCCAACACCACCTCCAGGTTGAAAAAGCGAGGAGGCAGGCCATGCGCAGACGCGAAGAGGAAGGCGATCCGATCGAGCGGCCGCCGATTGGCGGGCCAAAGCCTCCGCCTCCGCCGCCTCCGCCGCCACCACCGCCACCGCCACCTCCCGTCCAGACGCCCGCACAGGGCGCCGTGATGTGGCCAGATCAGTATCTCGCCGGCGGCTCGGAGCTCCGCTCGCCCAATGGGCGCTATACCTTGGCCTACCAGCACGACGGCAATCTGGTTCTTTACAAGAACTACCCTTTCCATGACCGCAAATGGCTGTGGGACAGCGCAAGGTTCAGCGCGGCCGGCCGCTGCGTCATGCAGGGGGACGGCAATCTCGTCGTCTATGACGCCGCCGGCGGATACGTCTGGGACACCTCCACCAACGGCCAGCCGGGCGCGTATCTGGAGGTGCAAGACGACGGCAACGTCGTGGTCTATCGCTCCGACCGGCACGCGCTTTGGGCGACCAACACGGTGCAGCCGCCGGGCCCGGCTTCGGGACCAACGGCCACCGGATCGGTGATGTGGCCGGGCCAGGTCCTTCACCCGGAGAACGAGCTGCGCACTCCGGACGGCAAGTTCGCGCTGGTCTTCCAGCGGGACGGCAACCTCGTGCTTTATCGGAACTATCCGGACGCGACGCGGAAAGCCTTGTGGGCGTCGGCGACCAACGGCCGCCGCGCCGAGGTCTGCATCATGCAGGCCGACGGCAACCTGGTGATCTATGGGCCCGACGGCGAATACGTCTGGGACAGCAACACCTCAGCCCCAGGCGGCCGTCTGGAGCTGCACGGCGGCGGCGATCTGGCGATCCACGCCGCGAGCGGCGAGGTGGTCTGGGCGACCGACACCCCGCGCGTGGAATATCGGCGCAGCTTCGGCTCTGACGGCTGGGTCGGAGTCGTCATCCGCCCCGACGGATCCGTGCGGTTTCATGGCCACCAACGCAACGGGGACATGATCGCGGAGTCGGTCGACTTCCGGGTCGGCGCCTTCGTGAAGTTCGACGAGTTCCGCACGATCGCCCTCTTCGAGAGCGGCCATCTGGGGACCAAGACCTCGCCCGGCGGCAGTCCGATCGACCGCAAGTGGGACCGGACCGAGTTCAGCGCCATGGTCAGGGACCACTACGACCAGATCGAGCGCTTCGGCGAGTTCAACGCCGAGGTGGAGCGGGAAGGCCAGCTGTCGGACCGGCTGGAGAGCCTGCTCGACGGCGCCATCCGCTGGATCGTCGGAAAGGTGTTCATCTCGCTGCCGTTCGGCGGGGTGGTCGTGCTGCTCGCGGCAGGCGCCTCGCTTTGGAAGAATGGCTCACTGTTGCCCGCCATGCGGTTCATCGAGGGCGCGTTCTGGCTCGCGGGGCCGGATGGCACGCTCTATTCGTTCATCGCCCATGGGCTCTCGCAGCTCGAAGACGACGGCAAGCGGCCGCTCAAGGACTGGGAGTGGGAGTTCGGAGACCGCGTGTTCAAGGGAATGCTGCCGGCGCGGGACAAGATCTGGGTCACCAACCACAAGGGGCTGGATCCGAACCGCCCGTTCGTCTTCCCGGCCTTCGACGGCATCCGGATGAACATGGGGCCGCGGTTCTGGGGCATCGACAAAAGGGAGGACTTCGACGCTCTGAGCGTGGAGGAGAAGGCGATATGGGTGCACGAGTTCACCCACGCCTGGCAGATCGAGCACACTGACATGACCGCCACCTGGATGGCCGACGCCATGTACACCCAGGTCTACAAGTCCCTGGGCGGCGAGCCCTACGATGTGGACTGGAATAACCTGAAGCCGTTCGGCGACTACAATTTGGAGCAACAGGCCGAGATCGTCGAAAAGTGGTATCTCGACACCACTAAATATCCGGCCAACGATCCGGAAGCGCACCCGCTGCACCGCTACATGATCGGGCACATCTGGATGGGGAGGCCGTAAGTCGGCCTCTTGTCAGCCGTGTCGATGGTGGTCGGGCGAGCCTCGGCGCCAGTTGAGAAGATGGGCTGAAGCAAGGACGAGGCTTCCCGCCACCGTGATCGGGGTTTCGAGCGTCGCTGACGGCCAATGGAAAGCGCCGAGCGTCAGCAGGCCGAGGCCTAGCGCCGAAAGGCCGATGATCAGCGGTCCCTTGCTCCTCCGCCAGAGGGCGAAGATGGAAATCGGCGCGGCCATGCCGATCACCACAGCGTGGACCCACTCGGCCTCCGCCCAGGTCGCCAGGAGGGGGGAGAAGGCGGCGACGAGGGGGAGGGCCAGGCAGTGCGCCAGGCAGAGGCTCGATAGTCCGACCGCCGAGGCGTCGAGGAGGGAGCTTGGGGCAGATTTCAAGTTTCCCTCCGCGATTGGGCGTCCGCGACCACCGCGGCGATATGTGATGTAATATTATAACATCACGAGCGCAAGGGGCGGGATGGACCTGTGGTCGGATCGGAGGAGATTTAACCGGATGGACGGCGCGTGCTTTACGCCGCGCTTTCCTTGAGCTTGCGCCAGACCGTCATGCGCGAGACGCCGAGGCGGCGTGCGATCTCGACGGGGCCAACCCCGGCCGCCTGCAGGGCGCGGATGTCTTCGGCGGGCGCGCTCCTGCGGCGCCTGGCGGTCCAGGGCGGTTCGACCGAAGCCACTGCTTCCAGGGCCGCGCGCAAGGCCCGTCCGCCCTCTCCGACGCTCGCCAACTGGGCTTCGGTCACCAGAAGGCTGGCGCCGCGCGCCTCCAGACGGTCCATCATGTCGAGGAGCTCTCGCGCCGACGTACCCAGGTGGCTGAGCCGGGTGACCACCAGCTGATCGCCCTCGGAAATGAAATCCAGAATGGAGGCGAGAACGCAGGAACCGTCCGCGTTAGGACCGACCGGCTCCTCGGCCCGGACCACGTGGCAGCCGAGCGATTTCAACGCCGCGGTGTCCTCCGCAGAGCGCTCGTCTAGAAGGCGGACATAACCGATCTTCAACATCCCACCCGTCGCCCGTCAGCTACGTCGATGATTGCGCCGGAAACTGGCAAATGCCGGACGCAGCGTCAAAGTCTGGGTCGTTAAATCTCAGCAATAATTCTCCAAGAGCGCTTAGGGATTCAGCGAATCTGGCAAGCTGAAGGCGAAAATTCACGCGACGGTGGAATGACTTCCCCCGACACGTCGCAGGATGAACTCGTGATCGACGGTTCCGCCCACGCGGAACCCGTACTCGCCGACCTTCGTAAAGCCGTGGCGTTCATAGAAGCGCTGGGCCCCCAGGTTCTCCGACCACACCCCGATCCAGATGTTTCGGGGGCCGTCGCGCTCGAGCCAGGCCATCACCTCCGAAAAGAGCCGGCCACCGAGGCCCCCGCCTTGCCAGCCCTTGAGCAGATAGAACCGCTTGAGCTCGCCACAGCTTGGCGTGACTTCGGGATGGGGCAGGTCACACGGTCCCGCGAGCGCATAGCCGATCGCCGCGCCATCGGCCTCGACCAGCCACAGCGCCTTGGCCGGATCGTGGAGGTCTCTTTGCGTGCGCTCCAGGCCGTACGCCTCGGCAAGGAAGGTGGCCAGGTCGTGAGGCGGGTAGAGATGGGCGAAGGTGTCGCTGAAGGTTCGGGCGCCGAGGTCGGCGAGAACCGCGGCGTCGGAGGGATCTGCTCGGCGTATCACGGGTTGCTGCATTGGGTATTCGCCGCTGGGCGGTTTAGGCTGTGAGTCGCATGGATCTCGCCCTCTACACCCATCCCGACATGCTGGGCCACCGCCCTGGCGACTGGCATCCGGAGCGGCCGGAACGCCTGCGGGCGGTGCTCGGCGCCTTGGAGGACAGCGATCTGTGGCTGGATCGGCGCGAAGCGCCCCTGGTCGACCCGGCGGACCTGCTGCTCGCCCATCGCGGTGAGTACGTCCAGTCCATCGCCGCCGCCGCCCCCACCGAGGGCCTGCTTCGGTTGGACGATGACACCTACATGTCGCCCGGCAGCCTCACCGCCGCGTTTCGCGCCGCAGGGGCGGTGGTCCAGGCCGTTCGGGACGTGGCCGCGGGGGAGCAGACGCGAGCGTTCTGCGCGGTGCGGCCGCCGGGCCATCATGCCGAACCCGCCCTGCCGATGGGGTTTTGCATCTTCTCCAATGTCGCGATCGCCGCGCGGGCGGCGCAGCTCGCCGGGATCGAGCGCGTGGCGGTGGTGGACTTCGACGTCCATCACGGCAACGGCACGCAGGCGGCGCTCGGCGGCCGTGAGAACCTGCTCTTCGCCTCGGTGCAGCAGTGGCCCATGTGGCCCGGCAGCGGCCATCCTTCCCAGGAAGCGCCAGGCAACATCCGCAACGCCGTCGTGCCGCCGAACGCGCCCCGGGAGACCTGGCGGCGGGAATTCGAGGGTTTGATGGCTCACGTCGACGCCTTCGCGCCCGAGCTCATCCTGGTTTCAGCCGGCTTCGACGCGCATGCGCGCGATCCGATCGGCGACTCCAGCCAGAACCTGGAAGCGGAGGATTTCGCCTGGGCGACCAGCGCAATCATGAGCGTGGCGCGGAGCCATGCGCGCGGGCGGGTTGTGTCCTCGCTTGAGGGGGGATACGACCTTGAGGCTCTAGGCCGTTCGGCGCTTGCGCATGTTCGGGCTCTCTCAGAGGGGTAAGGGCGAGGCCGGGTTGCGCAACTCGGACCTTTGAATGACATGGCCGACGCTTTGACCGCCGACCTTCCGCAGCCGACCGCCACGCGCCCCGGGGCGATCGTTCTGGCGCGCCATGGCGAACCGGACATCCACCGCAAGGTGATGCTGAGCGCGCACGGCTATCGCGACTACTGGAGCCGCTACGAACAGCTGGGCATTCGCCCGGGGCAGACGCCGCCGCCGGCGCTCATCGATCAGACGGCGCGGGCGGGGGCCATCATCTCGTCGGTGCGCAACCGATCGATCGAAAGCGCCCTGGCGCTGGCCGCCGGCCGTGAGTTCGCCCGCACGCCGCTCTTCGTCGAAGCGCCGCTGCCGCCGCCGAACTGGCCTGGCTTCATCAGGATGTCGCCCAAGATCTGGGGGTTCATCGCCCGCGTGTGGTGGTGGTTCTTCAACCACCACGAGGGGCAGGAGACGCGCCGCGAGGCCGAGCAGCGCGCCGAGCAGGCGGCGGAGATGATCGTCGACCTGGCGGCGAGCGGGCAGGACGTCGTCGTTCTGGCGCACGGCTTCTTCAATTTCATGGTAGGTCGGGCCCTGCGGCGGCGCGGCTGGCGGCTGACAGCCAACCAGGGCTGGAAGTACTGGTCGGCCCGGCGCTACGAGCGCGACTGACCGGTCGGCCGTTGCGGCCGCCGGCGCCCAAAACTAACCTGTTCGCTTATCGAGGATTTTCTCCATGGCAGAAGCCGCCGACATCGATGCGCTCTCTTTCGAGCAGGCCCTGGCGGAGCTCGAGCGGATCGTCGGCCAACTGGAGTCCGGCCAGGCGCCGCTCGAGCAGTCGATCGAGCTCTATGAGCGCGGCGCGCTTCTGAAGGCTCATTGCGAGAAGCGTCTGGAAGCGGCGCGCCTGCGCGTGGAGAAGATCGTGGTTGGGCCCGGCGGGCAGGCCGGGGTCGAGCCTGCCGAGTTCAACTGACATGGCCCTGGCTCAACGTGTGGCCGAGGCGGCCGACCTGGTGACGGTCGCGCTCGACGAATTGCTGCCGCGGGCCGAAGGGCCCGAGCAGCGCCTGACCGAGGCCATGCGCTATGCCGCGCTGGGGCCGGGCAAGCGGTTGCGCACCTATTTCGCCATCGAGACAGGGCGGATGTTCGATCTGGAGGACCGGCCCGTCCTGCGGGCGGCCTGCGCCCTGGAGTGCATCCAGGCCTACAGCCTGATCCACGACGACCTGCCGTGCATGGACGATGACGACATGCGGCGCGGCCGGCCGACCGTCCACAAGGCCTATGACGAGGCTACCGCCGTGCTCGCCGGCGACGCGCTGCAGACGGTCGCCTTCGAGATCCTGGCCCATCCGGACACCCACAAGGACGGCGCGGTGCGCGCCGAGATGGTGCTGCGCCTGGCTCAGGCGGCCGGCGCCAAGGGCATGTGCGGCGGGCAGATGATCGACATGATCGGCGCGCGCCAGGATCTCGGGACCGTGGCGCGCATGCAGCGGCTGAAGACCGGGGCCCTGATCGCCGTCTCCTTCGAGCTGCCCTTGATCATGGCGCGCGCGAGCGAGGCCGAGCGTCACGCCCTGATGGCCTTCGCCCAGGACATCGGCCTGGCCTACCAGATCGTGGACGACCTGCTCGACGCCGAAGGCGACGCCGCTCTGATGGGCAAGCGCGCGGGCAAGGACGCCGAAAAGGGCAAGGCGAACTATGTCACCCTGCTGGGCGCTGACGCCGCACGCGAGCGTCTGGCTCTTCTCTCCGAGCAGACCAAGACCCATCTGGATCCCTTTGGCCCTCGCGCTGATTTCCTGAGGGCCAGCGTCGATTTCGTGCTAGATCGCCGGAACTAAAAGCAAGAACGCGAACGATATGCCGCCAGTCACGCCCCTGCTCGACAAGGTTTCGTACCCCCGCGACATGCGCGGTTTCAGCCAGGCCGAGCTGCGACAACTCGCCGACGAGCTGCGGGTGGAGATGATCGACGTCGTCTCCCAAACCGGCGGGCACTTTGGCGCTGGTCTGGGCGTCGTGGAACTTACGGTGGCGCTTCACCACGTCTATGAGACGCCAGACGACATCCTGATCTGGGACGTCGG
>Ga0180217_1001672_pt1 | contig 23082 bp, 10 predicted proteins | sample eDN3rd37CBELigOP_FD_128521 | JGI IMG/M metagenome (GOLD analysis project Ga0180217, IMG submission 128521) | Enriched Organic Plus compost microbial communities from Emeryville, California, USA - eDNA 3rd pass 37_C BE-Lig OP (version 2) (version 2) ... | reverse complement strand
TCACTCACTCACTCACTCACTCACTCACTCACTCACTCACTCACTCACTCACTCACTCACTCACTCACTCACTCACTCACTCACTCACTCACTCACTCACTCACTCACTCACTCACTCACTCATAAATGAGTTACTAAGACGTCTTAGTCACGGGTTCCATAGTAGAACATTGTTACACGACGATGCTTTCAGTTCAGAAAAAGTGTTATTCAGTTTTTGTACATTCAACAGCCACGCGAAGAGCTTGAAGTCGGAGGACAACAGTCAGATCAGCAGCGAGGCAGAGCGCTTATGACAGCCGTTGGAACTCGACAATCACCAGAACATTGAGTTGAAAGCGTCGTCTGTCGTCAATGTGTGGGGTCGGAAGGCTGGACTTCGCTTGGCATACAGCGTGCGCTTGTCTTCAAGGCTCATATTTACGAACCATAATTTACAATAAACATACAGCGTCCAGTGCGCGTGCAGTGATTACACCCCAGCAGAAGACTGACTCTAATTTTAACCGGAAGCGGCCAAACCTAGGGCGCAGAGAGGTTCTCTGATGTTTGCCACGCACAGGTGGATGGGACCTCCCATTTTCCTCTTCCCAACGGCTAGTGATCGTTACATTTTCAGTGAATCGCGAGTGATTTTGAGCGTGCATATGGGGCGTGCCCCGGAGTGCGGCGCAGTGATCTTGTGTGCATCCAGTGCATCGCCTCTGGCACGCCTCAAACCAACTGGTATATCCTCCATGCACTCCGTATCTTGCGCGAGATCTAACACAAAGCTATTCGCGAGTAGCTGTTAGAAATTGCGTCTCGGGATTTTCACTGCGGGATACGCGTGTGTAGCAGCGCCCTCGGGGTCTTATTAGCGTAATGGATGTGATGTAACACGTGATATCGTGATGTTCAGTCGTTGCTTCTCCAAAGCGAGGAGAGCGCTTATACACTTGAGGGCACATCGAGGAGTTTCGCTTTTACTGACAAGCCGCGTGTGGTCCATGCGCACACACATGCACGCATGTCAGGGAGCACCTTCACAGTCGAATATGGCACTTATCCTACTATTCCACACCCCTCGACTCAACCTACCCCCATGCCACCCACACAGATAGCGCAAGATGGATTCGGAACACAAGGACCAGCTTGGCTATGAAGATGAACCGTTCAACAACGCGGGAGCGGCGACATCCTACTCGAACAAGCCGGAACAGCCTCCCGCCAGCGGGGCGTCCGAGGACTTCGACGAGGGTGACGATGACATGGGCAGCCGCGTTCAGGTGATGGTTCGCATTCGACCCCAGTCAACGTTGGAGAAGGAGACGAACCAGCCGGTTATCATCACTGCACCCAATAACACAGAGCTGCGTGTGAGACAGAGCCGTAAGGGCCTCACCGCAGCCGACAAGACCTACAACTTCGACAATGTCTTTAATAGCCACTCTACACAGGAAGAGGTCTTCCGCGTTGCCATTGAGCCCCTCGTTACTGAGGTGCTGCAGGGTTTCAACTGCACAGTCTTCGCATATGGTCCCACGGGTACGGGTAAGACTCACACCATGGAGGGTACGCTGTCCTCCGACGCGAATGACAAGGATGCTGGTGTGATTCCTCGCTGCGTGCACGCTATTTTCGACCGATTACAGAAGACTTTCTCGGAGTTCTCTGTGAAGGTGTCCTTCCTTGAGCTCTACAACGAAGAGCTGTGCGATCTGCTCGTTGAGGGCGAAGAACGTCCACTGCGTATCTTCGAGGATTCTACGGGCAAGTCCGGCATCACTATCAGTGGTCTGGAGGAAGTCGTGGTGACATCGCCTGAGCAGGTCTTTGCGCTGCTCCGCCGATCGCAGCTCAAGCGCCGTGTCGCGGAGACCAACCTCAACAAGAACTCCTCGCGTTCACACTGTGTTTTTACCATCACAATCCACGGCAAGGAGACTGGCATTGACAACGATGATGTCATTCGCACGGGTAAACTTCACCTTGTTGACCTTGCTGGTTCCGAGTGCATCGGTCGTTCGGGTGCACAGAACATCCGCGCGAAGGAGGCGGGTAAGATCAATCAGTCTCTGCTCACCCTTGGTCGAGTTATCACTGCCTTGGTTGAGAAGCATGGCTATATTCCTTACCGTGACTCCAAGCTGACGCGTTTGCTTCAGGAGTCGCTGGGAGGTCGCTCCAAGACCTGCATTATCGCGACCGTCTCGCCTGCGGCTATGTGCATTGATGAATCGCTTTCAACTCTCGACTACGCTTCGCGTGCCAAACACATCAAGAACAAGCCCCAGGTGACCCAGAAGGTCAGCAAGAAGAGCTATTTCCGAGACCTTGTCAATCAGATTGCTCGACTCAAGGCAGAGAACGAGGCATTGCGATGCAAGAACGGTGTCTTCCTGCCTCCTGACCAGTATGAAGAGCTGACCGAAGGCTACCGCAGCAAATGCAGTCAGCTAGAGGAAGCCGAGTTCGCGCTTCAGGCGAAGGAGAAGGAACTTGCTGAGTTCAAGGAGCTCTTTGACGTCAAGGCAGCCGAAGTGACGGATTTAACCCGTAAGGTTGAGGATACTCAGAACAAGCTCGAGGTGACCCGTCATGAGCTTTCTGTAACGTCAGCTGATCTGCGTAAGACAGCAATTGCTCTCGACGAGACGAACTTCGTTGTGGCTCAGCAGGCCAAGACTGAGGGTGCTCTTTCTGAGGAGGCCTCCCAGCTGAGCACAGTCCTCTCTGAGGTCCTCACCGACAAGCAAGCACTTCATGCAAAGCTCGACCGCAAGCAGGCTCGTGAGACAAGCAACCTCGCGGCTGTTGCCGATTTTGCTACACGAATTGGTGAACAAGCGCTAGGCGCCTTGCGTGAGTCTGTCGATGAGGATATCATGGCTAGCACGAAGGCACACAACCAGCTCAAGGAGCACATCACAACTTCGGCTGAGCAACAGATTAGCTCTGTCCAAGTAATTGTTCAGCAGGCTGAGAAGGCCAAGCAGGCTGAAGTTGACCAGGTCGATGCAATCCGTTCTAGCGTCAGCCAGTTCGCCAAGGATACCCAGGCCTCTCTCACCTCATTCAAGGCCGAACAGGTTGCCGTGCTCGAAAAATCTGCTGATGGTATCAAGACTGAGAAAACTGAGACTATCTCAGCCATCCAATCTGTTCGTGCAGATGCTTCCGATGCGAGCGTTCGCCGTATGGAGGCCTTAGATGCCATGCGCGTCAGCACATCTGATTTCACTGCTCGTATGGTCGGTGCAGAGAGCAAGCGCCTCGGCCAAGTCAATGACTGGTATGCAAAGGAGAGTGCGGCAATCGAGTCGGACACTGCAAAGCACTTCAACTCGATTGAAACTATCCAGACGGAGAGCGAGCGATCCCGCACCGAGTTCACCAACTCCATTGCTTCGACATCGAAGAGTATGGAGGAGGACCTGTCTCAATTCAACGCCAGCATGAAACAAGCAATGAAGACCCGCAAAGAACATGCCATTGCAGCCCAAGAACGCTCTTCGGCACGAGCTGCACAAGTCATCGAGTATTGCAAGACAGCAAGCAAGGTCGCGGAAGAGGATGGCAAGAAGTTCGAGGCAGCACTTGCAACGGTGGAGTCCAGCGTGAATGCCATCCAGGAGGCATCCGACCGTGGTCTTACTTCCTTGACTACCTCAGCGACTACTCTGGCTCATCTTTCCAACCAGAGCCACATTACAACTGCCGCTGCGTTTGCTGCGCGTGGAGCCGCGATCGAGAGGCTCGATACACAAATCGTCGCATCCTACTCAAAGAGCTATAATGCCATGGCAACGGAGCAGAAGCAGCGAATGGACGATCGCTCTTCCAAGCTCGAGCAACAGCTTGATGCGTTCAGCGCCATGATGGAGCGCAAGCTAGAGGAGGAGAGCAAGGCTCTGACTCAGAGTATTGTTGGATTGATCTCTGCCTTCACGATGCAGCAGCGAAACACTATTGCTCAACAAGTGGCTGCGCTGAAGGAGAACTTGCTGCAGCAGCGCAATGAGCTCTCTGCTGACCATGCCGCTCGCAATGAGTCCACGACCGCCTTCACGACTGAGCTCCACACCTTCGCTGCTCAGGAACGTGCGGCACTCAAGGGTCATGAGCAGCAGGAGGAAGGCATTGCTGCCGCGGAGTCCGCGGCTTACAACGCGCTGCAGTCCGTCATGCGTGACCTTGCCGACGAGCTTGATCAAGGCACTGCTGAGGCACACGAGGCCATTAAGCAAGTTGCCTCGTTGGAGCAGCAGCAGCGTGCAGCCCGCCACGAAGCTAACAAGACCCTGGCTCATTCTTACGCCGACCGTGCCAAGGCCGATGCTCAGTCCGCAAAGTCCGAGTTCGACAAGGAAGTCGAGACTTCCAACTGCATCGAGGCATCAGTCTCGCAGGCTCATGCCGAGCGTGCGAAGGAACTTTCCGAACTTTCCATTCGTATCAACCAAGTCTCCGATGTGCGCTACGGCTCTCTTGGTAAACTTCAGGGTGACGTTGGCAAGGCTCGTGAGCGTGCTCAGGCATCTATCAAGTCTTTGTCAGAGATGGCTAGTGCCGCTTCCACGGCTGCTAAGACCTCGCTCAACGAGTTCCAGGCCGCGAGCGATGCTAGCTTCGATGCAGCTGCCGCGGCTGAGAAGGAATCTGCTGCCGCAGAATCCGCTGCACTCCAACAGATCGCAGAGAGCATTTCAAAGCAGAGCGATGCCCTCTACGCTTTGGTAGGGCAGACTGCGGTCCATTCATGCCGCAGCTATGCCCAGAGCCTCCAGACGAGCCTCGAGGAGTACACAGCCGCTTCGCGTGCTCAGGCTCATGAACTTGAGAGTGCTCTTGAGGCAGGCTTCAGCGAACTCAAGAAGTCGTCGCTCGCGCTCTGTGATGAGATTTCTGATCAGACCCAGGCCGGCACTCAGAATCTTGAGAAAGAGATGGAGCGTAGCAAGGCAGCTCACGATAGCTTCGGCGATCAGGTTTCCCATATCGCTAGAGCGATTGAGTCCCTGGCACGCGATGAGGTCCGCCCGGATGTTCCCACCGGTACCACTCCAGTCCGTCGTAAGTTCCAGTTCCCTCGTGCCATCACGCGCACCAAGCCTCACACAGAGATCTTAAGCGGCTTCCGTGAGTGCAAGGGACAGAAAGCATTGACTGTTGTCAAGCCTGAGGCGCAGGTTGAGCCCGCTCAGGTCCTCGCTACATTGCCTTTGAAGACGTTGCTGGACTTAACTGTCGATGTCAATGATGTCCGCGGTCAGATGCATATTCGTGCTCCTGGTTCTCCACCAGCAGCCGCAGTCGCAGCTGCAGATCACTTCGAAGCTGTTGCCAAGACGCCATCCAAGTTCTTGGGCCCTGTGCTCTCGCTCGCCTCTCTCGATCTGAAGAGCGGCTGCGTCGAGAATGAAGGAGACGACCAAGAAAGGGTTATTAACGGCAACCTGTTCTGCGATGAGCACTCACCCAGCCAAGTTGAAGAGGACGAGTCCGCCTCAGATGCCACTCCAGTGGTTGCTGAAGCAGAACCTGAGTTTGCCACCGAGGTTGGTGTTGCGAATGATGAGATCGAGACTGTGGCAGAGGACGATGCTGTAGTTGGTGTTCCGGATGTCGCAGTTGCTCTCGATGAGGATGTAGAGGGTGATATGGAGAATGAACCTGAGATTGCCCAAGTCGTAACCCCCACATCCCAGGGTGCCTCTCCCACCGCTGCTGGCGTCGGTGCGGCTATCGTCCCAGCCGCTGTGGTTGCAACCTCAGTTGCTGCCCCTGCTCCGGTCTCTAAGGTCGGAGCAATGACGAGCCGAATGCTCTCCGCTTCCGGAGTCCAGCGCAATGCAAGCTCCGCTGCTTCGTCGACACTTCGACGTACCACAAGCGCCCGCCTCCCCCTCTCGTCTACGAGCGTGAGCTCCAACAGCATGCAATCCCGCATGGCTGTTGGCGGCGTCAGCAAACCCGCAACATCGGCAGCGGATGAGAGCCGATTGCGTCGCACTGTCTCAGGCACCGCTGCGTCGTCCACGCTCAGGTCGACGACTGCAATTCGGCGTTAAACGCGAACAACTCGAAGTTTGGCGTCAAGTTATTTACATACTATCTGTATAGCTTGTGGCAACAAGTCCATTATTCCGAATCCTGTTATTCGATCAATACTTCACTATCCTATCTTCATTATCTTCGCTTTGCATCGAGTCATTTGATCATGTCATTGCTTGAAGCATGACTACGTCAATGATGTTTGACACACAATACATTCGTGTAATTCTTTGTATACCTTGGTTCTTGGAACTGCGTGAACTGCTGGATCAGCAAATAACGGCTTAGTCAAAGAACATGGAGGACGATCAGATTCGTCCGTCAAATAAACTCTTTATGTGTCAGAATTCCGCGAGTGAGGCCCCAGAACAAGTCCCTGATGTGACGCTCCACCACTCCTGCCGAATAAAAGTTGACGTTGTTGACGAACAGCGCCTAAGCTAGGTAATAAATAGGTGGCAGGGTATTGTGGTCGAGCATCGTGCGTTGCAGGACATTGTGCAGGCCTTGCAGCTCTTTGAGTCGGGATAGCCCACGCCCTTATTCTGCGTTTAGCCAGAAAAATGGCGCTATAGATGGGGAGTATACAATGGATTAGGAGCCGGAGTAAGTTGAACCAAAGACGTAGGACATCACATGACAGGTAGGGCAAAGTGCAACAGCAACGCGATTGGCTCGCAACATGCACGTACTCCTATTGTGCTTCTCGGCAAAGCGTTCTAGCCATTTGTCTACCGTATTTGCAGGGACCATAATCACATCCTTGTAGCCAGTGCCCTCAGGAACTGTTCGTGCAAACGAGGTGAGGTACTTGTGAAGGTCTCTAGCAATGAAGGTTGCTGAGTCGACTGTTTTTTGCTCCTCAACTTGGTCAGCTGTAACAAGCGCTGATAGGGTTTCGAGAGGCTCAAGCGATAGACCGAGTTGGACATCTCCAACCTGTTCGCACTGGTCAGTGTTCCAGGCTGCTCGATAGAAGGCGGATGGTGATTCAAGACTCAGCCGCCCAAGGTAGTTCCAATTTTCACCATCTGTTGTGTAGAATACACCAATGCCGAAGCCTTCTGGGATCTCAGGGCGGAGCAACGAGACGCAGATCTCCTTGATACCCGCAGCATCGGGAATCAGGCAGACCATCTTACCGCTCTCGATTTCTTCGAACTCTGTAGTGTTCAACGGTGGGGTCCAGGGTGGACACACGGTGGGGGTATCATGAGACGCGGGCCTTCACAAGCACACGCAGCAATACATGGCACACAGAGATTCAGTGCATCGTTCCGTCTTCGACGGCCCACTTTTCACTAGAGTAGGACCCTAACATTCCACAACCTACTCGACTTCCAGCCCGTGCATGCACAGATCCTGAATCAGAAGCGTAATCCACAGCCAATCTAAGTCGGAAAATGAGGAGGATCACGCGTGATACCCGCCCACACACGTGACACAGGAGCGGATTGACGTACCTGTAATGACTGGTCTGCCTGGGACGACACAGAGGAAAAGCGGGTCCGTGCTGGGTGGTGCATCGATCACACCCGGATCTACATACTGCTCGTCAATTGTGATTGGGTCCATGTGCAAACTGCGCGGTCTGTGGCGTGTTTCGCCGAGGGCAAGGTTGCGATTCGTTCAGAAAACAGGGTAGGACGGAGTGAACTAGCCTTAAGATTCCAGTTCAAGTTGATGATCCGCGACTAGTTGGTCTAGAAGTCGGGTTAAAAAATTAATCATCGAGAAGATCTAATTAGTTAAAGCACAATAGACGCAATTTTTTCCATATTCCACGCACGACTTATCCCGTAATTCAGTAAATTGCAAATGTAACTCAAGCGTGGCTGCGTCCGGAAAGTTAAACCTCCCAGAACCGGGGGTGCAGGAATACCCATGTCCCCCGCGAAAGTCAGTAAATGATGCAGTGAATAAACCAGTATGGAATGTCATCGTGGGTTGGTCACGTGGTTATGATGAGAGTGAAACGACTTGAAAACGACTTGGATGGCGTCATGTGTGGTTTTATACACCCTGATAACACCTCCAATGCAATTCTTAAGCCAGTCACACATTTGCCGGGAAAAGATTGAACGTGATGATTGTATCGGGTTTGGGCCTGGGTATTCATTTCAATTCAGGACGAATCAGGTTAGTTCAGGCCGGTTCGGGCCGGTTCAGGTCGGTTCAGGTCGACTCAGGTCGACTCAGGCCGACTCAGGCCACTCCAGGGGTGAATGAGAAAGGAATGCACATGCTTGCATCATGGACTCACTTTGCATTGATTACATGCCAGGAATGCCTAACTGACTTGATCATGACTCACTGCTTTGCTGCTACTGGTACTAGGGACTTTCTTTTGGTACTGCTAACTACGATCTGGAAGGTTTTCGAGACGACAGGACACGAATTGTGCAGGAGCAGTCCACACGGTCAACTTTAAGCGCAAGTTGAGAAAGAACCTAAAGAATGAGCTTGTTGACATCTATCCTTGCAGAGGATGGAGGGCAGGACCTCGGAGGGTCCATACCTGCCGAGCAGATGACAAACCTCGAAGATCCGATGGTCATCACGCAGGCGCCGCAGGAGTCCACGCAGGCGCCGCAGGAGTCCACGCTGGAGCAAGAGCAGCTTACACATGAAACACAACCTCATCATCCCAGTGCGATGGTTTTGCCAACGCTCCCTCCTGCTGTCGAAAAGGCCTTGAACAGGATACCGTTCGAGTCTATGCTCCAAAGCGTGTTGAGGGACATTTCAGTTAACAGTCGTACGTAACGTCAAAGCTCGTTGTCTTGTGACGGTGATTTAAGCGTGATTCGCTCCTATACAATCCCTAGGCTTATATTGCTACGACGTCTTACAAATTCTCTTTTCGTACCATCTAGTGACCGACACCAACATGTTCCAGTTGAGCCTCCTATTTCCTGGAGCGTGGAAGCGAGCACTGGCGTATATGGACCACGTCGGCGGAGATGCTTGCATTACTGAGGTGCGTGACTCTGAGAAACGGGTTCTATACATGGTGAAAAGCCCGGCTAATCAGGAAGTCGTTCACTACGTGACGGATGAGTTTTGCACATGCAATGAGTGGTACGTCTCTTTTGAAAGCCTGCCACTCGAGCTTACTTCCTATCACGCATACCCCTCCATGAGCTGTTGACCTGGCCCACCACGGCTCATGACTCCAATGAACCGGCACTTACCTTCTTTAGGATCTTTGCTCGGATGCCAGAGGGCACGCATCGAGTGAAATACTGTGTTCACCAGATCGCCGTTCTGGTCGCTTCAGCAGTCGACGCGGCTGGACCTTATCGATTACGTCTGCTCAAGAAGCATCAAACCCAACCCTCCACGGAGGAGGAAAGTGGACATGATCAAAGTCCCTGCGAGAGAATGGAGACCGGTCGAGACGACAGCCAACCGGAGCAATCCAAACTGACCCCCATCTTACTGAGGCGAATGCACAGAATTACTCTACCGCCGCTTGAGTGGAGTGCGTTCTTCCTGGAATGTACAGTCAGGCACTACCCTATTGGGGACCCATACGATTCGACATAATCTGGGCAAAGTGTCAAAAGGAAATGGAAGGGAGTTTATGATTCACGCAAACAGCCCAGGCATGTACATAGGATAAAGACAGTAGTTTACTTAAACCAATAAACTTGGCGGAATGCAACTTTTGGTCGATCAGAGCTGTGTTGGCGGCTTCGTCGTCTTATGGCTGCTGAGGTGGTTGCGATTGTGGAGATTGCTTCTTGACACGAGGCAGACTCTGAAGTTGCGGAAGCAAAGCTTGAGAGTAGGGGCAAACATAGGCCCCATTGCCCGCATCGAAAATCTCATTTAATCTAGCAACGACACGTTTCAGCAGCGTGTTCATACTTTGAATGTAAATGTGTCGAGATAGACAAAGCAAGCAGTGAGGTCCATTGTTGCAAGGCTGAGGATGACGCGCCCAACTGGACGTTTCGAACTGACGAATGAACTGCGTACCCAGATTCGAAACCATCAACGATTGGCGGATTCGACGACCCATACGTCGGCGAGGCTGGGCATCCTCTAAATCCTGTTGCTCCTTTTGCTCTTGAGGGGTCTGGCTCTGGATAGTACCGGACTTTCTCTCAGAAAGCATTTCAAGCTGTGGGTGTGTTGCGAGTCTGGCGTTGTACCGAATGATGCGCTGGACCATTCGTGAAACCTTCTCAGTGAAGAAGAACGAGAAATAGAACAAGCACAAGGCAGTCTGAAGGCAATGCGCTCGAACCACCGGGTGCGCCCGGTCTAGATCTAGCATCGCGAGTCGGCCGCACATTAGCTCGTCCAGCCTAGAGACGAGCTCCACGGGATCGGAGATCCCGTTTGGACCTGTGGGCGTGCCATCGCGCCATCGGACTGCCAAATTTGTTAATAGGTTCTGGAGAGTGTGGACCGTTGCTCCGGGCTGCAGCGCCCTGGAAACCCTGCGCTGCTGATGAAGATGCTGGAAGAAGTGAACCGCGATGCCATCGGAGAGATCAGGCCAGACAATTTTTGGCAATTGCCTACGTGTTCCTCGACGCGAAAGGGCAGACCCGGTACGCTCACGTTTTACAACAAGCTGGCTGTCAGCTGCGCTGGAAGGGCTCGCAGAGCGGTCAGCAGCCGCATTATAACCCCTCTTTGGCTCGTTTGTAAACGAAGCCCACAGCCCCGTAATGTTTGCATCATCCTCGAAGTCCGAGTCTTCATTCGCCGCAGTGATTGTGATAGTGTGAGGATTGTTATCGAAGCGGACGGACTTTCTTGATTCAGATCGCGACTTCTCTTTGGTTTCACTATCCCTTCTATCGGATGTGGCTGGGATGGCAGAGCTGGCTCCGGTGGAGGAGGCTGGTAAGACGAAGGCTGCGGTAGTCGATGCTTCTCTGGTGGAGCCAGTTGCAGGAAGGGTTGTCGAGCCTGTAGTTACACTTGGCATGGTGTCTGTCGAGGACACAGGAGCCTCAACGAGTTGAGGTGGAATATAAGATCCCTCATTGAAGTCCTCAGAGCGGTTCGACTGCGACTTTCGAGTTTTCTTGCTCTGGGGTCGGCTGCTGACAATGTCATCCATCGCTCCGATGATGTAGCCGCTCTTGTCGTACTCAATGCAATCACTGAACCGTGACTTCATCCGGAGTGCGATCCTACGTCGCTGTTCAAGAAGCCTTCTTCGTAACTGTCGCTCGGCCTTGCGCTTAGCGCGCTTCACGATATCCGAGAGATGGGAATATGGACCCTGAAGATCCTTTCTGCGAATTGGTGCTTGAAGCGCGTACGCGTCCGTTTCGGGTAAGTCGACAGAAACATCGTCATCTGGGATGGAGGAATCAGTACGCTGACCCGAAGCTGTCGATGTCGCATTCGTTTGCTTGAAGAGGTTCACAGTCGATAGCAGTGGTCGCGAATCCCGATTCCATTCCGGATTCAAGAAGGATTGTCTCTCACGGACACTCCTGGGCACGGTGCTCGTGAAGAGGACTAGTTTCCTTTTTTTCTTTGCCTGGGGCACACCTTGGACTATAGCGACGTCTTCATCCTCACTATCCGTTACCATATCAGCAGCGACCAAGAATTTCGTACCAGCAAAGTCGATTCGACGCACGAGTTTACGTCTTTCCTCGCGTTGACGTTGCTTAGTTGCCATTGCTTCAGCGATTGCTTCAGCGATCGTTGGTGGTCGAGACGGATGCTTTCGTCGACGACGCCTCGATCGGGGCTGGGTTGGGAGCTGCTGCGCCGTGCGTTGCGACTCAGAGCTATCGGGTTGTTCAGCCGCCGCAGGAACAGATGTAGTCGTGGCGTCGACTTCAAGCGACGTAGGAGCAGGACGTGAAGCCTGGAGCAACATGCTCAAGCCGGTTCTGGGGCTTGCTGTTAGCGCAGTGTTCTCGACTGGGCCTGCACCCTCCGCAGCCAATGAGAACGGTGACTCGGGGATTCTGCTCATCGTCTCCACAGCATCTTCGCCACCTGGTCCAGGTCGTGATGGAGAGTCTGCAAGTTGAAGTGGGGACGCACGGTGGGTGGAGACACCTCCAACTTGCATGCGTGCGCGTGGTGTCCCGAGGGTGAAGGAACGGGATGGGGTTGCGCTGCCATACTGGGAATATGGACCAGATGCGCTTCTTCCCACATGGCTGGTTGAGGTTATGAGGCCGCTACTTGTCGTGCTCGATGTCATGCCAGTGGCAGGCTTGACCTCGGATGCGCCAAGGACTGATGCACGCGCCCGTGCTCGAGGTGTGAGAAGAACTGCGCTCGGGGTACCCAGCACAGAATTAAAAGTCGGGGTAGGCGGCTCTTTCGAGTCAGCCGAGGCTGGAGTGGTCGCTTCTCTGCCGATAGAGACGAGTGGAGCGTCTGGATTGATTGACAAACGCCTTGACGTTGAAATAGGTGGAACGCTTGGGACTGAGGTAGTAACACCAGTCATAGTCATAGAAGGCGTCGAAGGGATAGCCACGCCTGCGGAAATAATCGACGGCGAGGGCTGAAGAGCAGAAGCCGCGGCGGTGTGAGACGGGGTGGAAGGGACGTCTTGTGTACGTGTGTCTCTCGCAACACTCTTTGCCTCAGGACGTGTCCCAGATGCAGCTGAAGTTGATGCTAGGTTGTTCGAGACAATAAGTGGCAGGGCCTGCGCAGCGCGACGGAGAGATGCAGGTGCAACACCTGGTGCAATGGTCGGTCGCTTCGATGGCCGACCAGTCGGATCACGTTCTTCGCTTGGCTTTGGAGCAAATGAACTGCCTAGGGCACCTACTTGACCATACAAATCGATAGATGGACTGCTCGTTGCAAACAACGCAATCCTCGAGGCATCCTCGGGGGCAATGAGAATAACGGATGGGTCGACAGGAGCGGGACTGCTTGCAACGTTGCCTGCAGGTATGGCGCCTGGAATATTGGTAATGCGAGGAGAGCCGTCGATTGAGCGTGTTGCCGAGTCGAGGATGGCGTCACTTCTGCTAGGTGGAAGACCAGCCATGTAGAGATCTTCCTTGCCATACGACCTGCTGAAGTCACGTTCTGAACGAGCGAAGCTCACTGTCCTGCCGTATTTCCTCGCGCTTTCCAGGTCATCACCCTTGTGGCCCTTATCATCACCATCCCCAGGACCGTCATCGCCACCACCGCCACCACCTGGACCGAACGAATCCGTACCTGGTTCATCATCCTTGCGGTCGTCACTCTCGTCCTTAGGAACAACCTCAGCACCTGAAACCAAAGGGATGATCAGGCGTCTGGAGTCTGGCGGATCGAACATAGTGCCTCGTCGCCAAAGGGGGTCAACGTCTCCATCTTCTTCAATGTGTAACAGCACCATGAATTGGACGATTGCAATTGCAAGGCGATAAACAACAACAAGGAAGAACAGACAGAACGCGTACAGATAGATGCGCGCGATTAAAGGCCCACCAGGCTGTAGTTCCTTGAACAGGTCGAGTACATTGTCACCTTTCATAACAGCGAAGAGATTCTGCGAAGTAATGCCAATAGACGTGAAGCGGTCGGTCACTAAGTGGAACTGACATATGCCAAAGAAGACAAAACCTAGGTAAATTGGGAAGACACCAATGAGGAGCTGGGACAGCAGGCTGGCGCCCTTTGAGAGTGTTTGCTCGAGGATAGTGTAGGTGTAGGGAAACAAGGAGATCGTGGGGCAAAGCAGCATAAAGGCAAAGAAGGCTGCGAGTCCCAGTAGAAGCCGGAGCTCTTGGCCGGCTACCGATGAGTCAAAGTCGTGGCGCTCCTCGTAAGAGTATGCGACGACTGCGATGCTCAGGGAATTGGCGAGGATGGCGATAGGCATCCACCATGAGAATGCACGACGAAGAAGGTGGCTTACATAGGCATGTGGATGAACACCCTTTGGCAACGAAACAAACCTCGACCCAAGCACACGGTGGAAATACAATTGGATTCCCGCACGCAATGGCATCAAATGGATGATGATACTAAGGACACTAAATACTGCAATCGCAACATTTGCACTATCGATTCCTGAAATGACTGAGCTCTTAGGCTGATTCACACAGAGCTTGGTCTCAAGATCAACATCAGCGAAATAAACTCCCAAGCTATCTGATCGCTCGATAACCGCCTTCGTATTCATCTCCATGCAGTATCTGCGGCCAAAGAAGAGAACAGTTTGGTCAGTGAAGTCTAGAGTGATCTTTCGGACGCCTGAGCTGAAAAGCCAGGTTACGAACGCTTGAGAGTCGTTCTTCGCATCGGGAAATGGACCCATGTTATCAGGTGTCAGGGCATACGTCTCCGTGCGAGAATCAAGATCTTTAAAGGCAAATCGCGAGTCGGAGTCACTAATGAATGACCCGTACAGACTGTCCTCATGCAGGCGGGAACGAGATGAATGCATTGACCCGGAGTCCACTGATTCGCCGAACATAGAGCGTTTTGAGGTGTCACTGAGGCGGCGGCGTATCAGCCTCCGACGTGATTTTCGGGCGCGCTTGTTTCTGCGACTCTTACGGTGACGACTATCGGCATTTTGCCGCTGCCATCGGTGATTCATGACGGTCTCCCATCGACGTTTAGCCAGCGACTTGACTTGATCGCCAGCCTTGTCAGTGGAGGCGGTTTCTCCAATATCGACCTGCATAGCCGCTTGAGCATCGCGCTCCCGCTTTCTTCGAGCCGCGTCCACATTTGCTCGGAATAAGGCAAGCCTGTCAAGTGGACTAGCAGACGTAAGAACCGCTCGCGACTGAGGTTCTGTCACCTTGTCTGAAGCCGACCAGTCTGCTCCATGCAAGTAAACAGGATCCTGAAGATGAATGGGATCTCCATACTCAATGACACAGCGAGTTGCTTCCGGTGGAACATCTGGGCCCCACGGAACGGGTTTATAGTAATCGACAGCGTTTGCGTAGTCGGCGCGCTTCTCTACCATGTTGAACATAAATTCGTACATCTCGGGAGCTGAGATAACCTGCATGGAGCCCACAGGAACGCGCTCGCGTGCTTTGAGCGATTCAATTTCGAGCTGTTGCTCCCAACCTTTCGTAGCTGCGCGAATATATGCGTACTCACCATATGAACACAAATAGATAATATGATAGAATAGAGCTAGAATGATAAACTGTACGGCAAGACGAGAGATCTCGTAAGGTTTGTCGATATCTCGCCAGATGTCACTCCAATAAATAGGCACAGGTCGTTCAACCAGAATAAGGCTAGGTCCGGTAATTTGAGCTGCCGATGTAGATGCTGAATCTTGTTCATCCTTGGGTGAAGGTACAGTGAATCCACTTTCGAAGCCAGTACCAGATCTTGACGCCTTGATGTCACCGGAAATAGCTAGTGCCGCAGTGGCCATTGCACTGATATCCATATTTTCGGTCGCTACCTTGTTCTCGGGACCGAGACCACCACCCATACCGATACTCGCGAACGGTCCATTGTTCAGGCCTACATCGTCGCCACCTGCAAATCCTCCTGCACCAAGCCCAGCGTATCCACGCATCTTCCTTCCTGTGAACTCAGCGAGCCCAGCGCGGACTAGAGTATGTGCACGATACGAAGGAACAAAGCTCTTGATTCGGCGACCCGTAACCTCATCTCGATAAACGATCTCTGGCCAGAGTTCTTCGTCATCGGAGTCCTCCGAGTCCGACTCGAAGAAGGCTTCGGAAAGTTCTGTGCTGGAGAATGATGACTCTGAAGATGAAGACGACGACGAAGAAGAAGATGATGACGATGATGACTCCGATGACGAGGACGAGGAGGACGAGGAAGATGAGGAAGTTAGAGATCGTGGAACGGTGCGCGCCAGATGACTCTGCGCATGCGTCTCGAAGAAATTGGATGGATCCAGAGCTTGTCGACTCTGATGATGGTGGTGTTGCCGCCTTCTTGATCGCACACCTCCACCCGCTTGCGTGCCCTCCGTAACGCTAGCAACATTGTACGCCGCACCAACATACTCAAGGAGGGTCGAAGTTGGGGGAGGCTTGCGCTCAAACAGTCTCGACGACGCTCGGGACCTCGAGGGACCACTTGTTGCGCTAGTACCTTCGGACCCAGAAAAGTCTCGAGCGAGTATTTGATCCGCGGGGGCCGCTGTTGTCGTTTGAGCGGACTGGTCCCATGGACCTTGGCCTAATCCGGAGGGACGAGCATTCGGAGACTGTGGTTGAGGTTGGGACTGCAACTGTTGCTGTGACTTGACCTTCGGCGAAGATGCACCCAGGGGCTGCATCTCGACCGCGTCACGTTGATTCCCGGACAAGGCTGGTCAGATTCACTCGCCCGCTCACTTAGAACGGGCACTTAACTCCAATAGAGTTGTCCGTCTGCAAGTATGGAGATGAGTCTCGCAACGAGACTTGGTTCAGGACTGTGTGGGGTCACGAGAGTGATTCTGCTTTCGTGTCGCACCTGGCTCTGCACTGCTACCGCCCCACGCTGGGTATTGCCAGCAAGTTGGAGAGATTCCAAAAGATGTGGCTCAGAGCGAGTATCTACGAGTAGAAATAGCACGAATTAATGCGTGCTCGCGTAGATACCAAGGCTCACAGTCGCTCTCAGGACCGGCACCGCGCCAAGACCTTGTCACCAACGCGGGATTCGGCTCCAAAGAGGACTCACTTCGAACAGATTCGGAACACTGCAGGTTTCGCGCGCGCCTGGACGGGGACTCAGTACGGACTTCGTCACACCCGTGTGCGAGACGATATTTGCAGGTATACTCTACAGAAAGCACGGGGCATTGGCATCGCAGGGCACGATACGATCAGGGATACGAACCAAGACCAGGTGAGGCCAGGCTTGTGAAGCAAAGAAAGCGTGATTTTCAAGACAGTTAAGATAAAGGCAGGAAAAATAAGTGTATATACACGGTTTATCACTCATAATAAGCGGAATTGTAGTGTTCTTATAGCCTTGTACACGCTCAGTCACAAGTTACAAGAGATGTAATACGGTCCAAAAAGCGTACGGAAGGCCTCTGCGGAGGGATATGTGCGGTCTAGGGAGTGTTGGAGAGTTGCAAGCAACGAGGTTTAATAGCGTCCCTAGTAGGTGTAAGCTCCCGAAGTGCACCTCATTTGACAATTGCACACCTCTGTTCCTAGCACCCAACCTCCCTTCAGTGCTCAATCGGTCTTTCGAGAAGGCATTCAAGAGATGTATCTGTGCACGCCTGTACTCGTTGGTTTATTTACAAGGCATAAAGTGATGTGGGCACTACTGTTGATGCTGTAGCTAGTTATATCTTAGGCTAAATTATATACAATCACAGAATCAAGGATGGGAACCCCAGCTCGACGGTAATGCTCACCTTCCATGAGTACGCCTGGATCCTCTTGCTGTGGGTCTCGTCTCGTCTCGTGCCGTACTATCTAGACGCACCTTGGTTCGAGCGGGCTTGAGCTCTTCTTCATCTTCGTCCTCCTCCTCTGTCAGTGTTCCTGTTGGCCGGGTAGCACGCTTTCGGCCGAGGAGAGAGGGTGGAATAAGTACACTTCGAGTGTTACTCGACTTCGCAAGATTAGTTGACGACACTGCCCCTGGAGTTATCCTACCCGCCTGCACATATTCATTCGGACTCGAGCAGGTGCCCGAACCCCCCATTGTTTCATCTTCTTCAAGCTCACCCACCTCTTCAACGATTCCCCGCATGGTTCCAGAGAGTTTGCGCTTCAACGCGAGTAGTCGCGACAGGCGGACATGCTGGGGAGAGTGTACTCGAGGTTGCGTAAAGGCCGTGCTTTCTCGCGTGTCAGTGCTTGAATCAGAGCACTCATCGACAGCCAGATCGCCAGGGCGAGGAGAGAGAAACGACGCGCTTGGCCCAGATGAGAGGTCAAAACGGTGAAACTCAGGAACGAGCATTCCTAGCTCCCCTTCTCCCCACTTTCCTGCACCTCGGAACCGACGACGGGACCCTTTCGTTGATCGCTCTATAGCCATTCCAGTCGAAACTGCGTCAAGATTGGGACTCCCCTCGGTGCCCACTTCCACGTCGACCTCTGAGGGGTTCTCTTGTGATGGAAAATACGGGTCGTATTCCTCCGCCTGCAGATCTAAAGCTGCGTCATCAAAATAAGAGTCCGGCTTGCTTTGGCTGAAACTCTGTGCCGGATTCATAGCGGTCGTATCGAATGTGAAGTAAGACGATGACGAAGAGTAGGCGACAGCCGGTCTCGTGTCCTCCATATACATATCACTGAGGGCTGCTCCTAATTGGCTAATCGCATGGGAATGTGAATCTGCTGCAGCGTGTGACGATGGGTGGTGTGTAGACCGTTGAAACATCGCTCTCCGCAGGACGGCAAGTGATTCTTTCTCTGCAGGATCCTTAGCTGTGGAGCCAAGATACCGAACGGCGACAGGTGTGGATCGAAAGAACGATGGCTGCACCCTTGTACTGGAGCTCGTCTCCGGCTTCTTCCCTTCATGGACGTGTGCCTGGGCGTATGACAGAGGCTGCCTGTGAGGTACGGGACTGACCCACATTTGACTGCCGTTTGTTTGTGTTTGAGAAGGCGTCACAGGAGACATGACGATATCTGGCTGAAAGGGAGAACTTGGCGTTGGTCCTGTAATGCCCCCCATTGTTCCTATTGTGCCTGGTAGTGCTGCTGCTGCTGCCGCCGCCGCCCCATTTGGACGCGGGCTAGGGCTTGCTGGCTGTTGACTCTGATCCGTAGAACGTTCACCAACGCGGCGCTTGCGAATCTCATGGATGTACTCAAGTTTGTCCGCCAGCGAAGTAGCTTGGCCCAGCCGACTCCATGCCGACCCAGACCCAGACGCGGACCCAGAGCCAGACGTAGATGGCGATTTTAACTCGTGAGAGCCGTTCTCCATCCTGTTGTCTGCGTCACTGCCATTCCCCAGGTCCCGTCCGCCATAGTGATGCATGCGGAAGGCCGAGTCGCATCCGACTCAGTGAGTAGGGAGAGATAGTTCCTTGCGCGGATCAGGTCGGCGTGCGTGCGTTTCGTTTTGGAATGTGCAGATGCCGACACGAGGGTGAGGAGCGTGCTCCAGGTCGTGCAGGTGAAATATCTCTGGCAATCGCGCGAACGGGCCTTAAAACACAAACCAGACCCTGGTTGCCCCCCTGGTCTTAGAGAGGTACAAAATCGCTGCTGTAGAGCGAGCGTCGCAAAGTGAGTGGGGATAGCAACCTAATAGGACGGTTTCTCCAAGGGATACAAGTTGATTTAGCTGATTGCCTCCGTGGAGCACTGAGTGCAGTATCGCCGTTCACACGCAGTGATCACCGATCAAGAGTCCCGAATCGAGATCTCATCCACCCTAGGTGAAACCGCAGAACGGATACCTCGCGCGCGTTCGGAAACGATAAGCGAAACACACGCACTCACAACAAGAACTTCTAGTATAGAGCTTTGTATTCAGCATTTAGGATCATCCAATCCCAACTGAGTCGAGTTCAACTGGCATGGACTGAGATTACTGGAGGGGGGAAACGAAGATGCAGGAGTTACTATTACAAGAGGGGAAAGTTTACAAAAGGAACATGCTACGCTGTCGTGTGGCTCTCGCGAGACGGAGACCCGTCCATTGCATCACATAATATTAGATCGTCTGGAAGTGCATTGGGCCTCCCTCGCGACTGCTAGTTTGTCGGGTGGCCAAATTGAGCCCGTGGCGCCGGCAGTAGAAGTTGGTGTTAGAGAAGGATAATATCATTATGCGAGACAGCGCAATCCACCTGCGCTGAGCCTCATTGTGATCCTATTCACGTCGCGTCGCGTGTGCAAGGGTTCTCCAGCGGGCCATGGGCTTCCGCAGGAGAGTTTGACAACCCGTGCTGAATCGTTCAGACCCCGTGAGCTACGGCATGTGGATGGGATCAGGTCGAGCGGCTTACTGCGCAGCAGCCTGGTTCTGCTCTGCAGCAGCAGCAGCAGCAGGCTCTGAAGCAGCTGCAGCAGCAGCCTCCGATGAGCCCTCGCTTATGCTCTTGGCAGCCTCACGGTCAGGGGTGTCGTGCATGACCATCTTGGGAACAAGGTCCTGACCCCGCGCAACAGTCAAAAGCTCGTCCCAGATGTCGGGAGAGTCCTTGCCGCTAGCGTCCATGCTAGTGGTGGTACCATCCTTGAATGTGATATCAATCTTGCAGTCGGTTCCGGCGCGCTCGAACACTGGTCGGACTTCGATTTCGGGGTTGTAGTACTTGATTGAAGCCATGCGGGTCTTGTTGAAGTGACTAGATGTGGGGTAGGAGTGGGTGCAGTGGTATGAGCAAGTTGGCAGGCATGTCGTGACATGTGCTAAGTGCGCGTAGATCGTAGATAGACACATTTCCACACACATATCCGCTCACACTCCTGTCTCCGCTCAGGACCTGAGTCTCGCGGAGAGATGGAAATTTCGCGTTATATCCAAGCACTACGGAGAGTGAGAAGACTGGACATACCGAAGACCGTTGTACTTGGGGTTGGGGAGCTTGGGCATGGTGAGCACAAGCTTCTGCACCTCCGGGTAGAGCACCTTGTGGAACTTCATCATCGACACAATCAGCTCAGCTGAGAGTCGTAGGTTCATATAGGGTGTTTTAGGCATCTTAGGGGTGTGCTCAGCCTAGATTAACGTGAATAGAACAAAACATCATAGTGTCAGGTATCGATTCAACATATTTGAATGCAATTGCATTCAACTATATACCACCTTTTCTACCTCTTTTCATTGTAGTTTCTCGACAATTTCCGGCTCTCTCCAAGGTCCAGCACTAGGTGGATAGAGTCATACTTGCTCGAGAGATGATAGAACTGCTCTGGCAGATCCAGAGGAGGAGAACCTGGATGTATTGAGGCTACAAATATGTTGCTTGCCACGTATTAATAATACACCTTCTTCATGATTTATGGAAGTAGCACAGCTCGCTTCGAATGATCAGGGCGAGGGAGAAAGAGAGGGGATGATAGAGATGACGGAAGTGTGTTCATGTGTAGGAAGGATAGGACGAAACGAGAAAAGTGCGGAAAAAAAGCCTACAGAAACGCTTTCGAGAACCGCAGCACTTCGATACAATGCGTTGAAAAGGGGTCTGGCTGGCGTCGGGACAGGAGAAACAATCGGAGGATGAAGAGCAGGGAACGAGGACGTGGTACCAACAAGAGCCAGGAATTACCAGTTGCCAGAAATTGCATTGAGGAAAGTAACAGTGGCTCGAAGGGTGGCAAAAGTATAGGGTGGGACACATCAGATCGATGCGGCAAACGAACCAAGGGGGACATGCAGTACTAGGGCTACGAAGCTAAACAAACATTGGATGAGCAGAGAACTTTGAGAGACGACTAAGAAGCTGAAGCGCCTGTGTCGCAAATGATTGGCTTCACAATCGCTGCTGCAAGCTGAATGGTGCGCTCATTGCAACAAGTAAAGCAAAGCCCACAAACGATGCAATGCCTGTGGTGAGCACAAATTACGCGCCCAAGACACAGACTGTTCTTGTTAACTCATCACGGCACTTGTGGAGACACCCTGCGTTAACTGTAGACGAAACTTGTGACTGACGCACAGATGAGGCCGGCAATCACAAGGAGGATCGACAGCATCACGAAGAGCAAAATAATAAAGCAAGTAGGGCATGTAGGCGCGGAGCAGTCTACAAATCGAGGACATTCAAACTAGATAATCGATGATGAGTCAGACTCGTAAGTCCCTGTATCATTCAGAGCGATTCTGTTTGGTCCATTGCAGTATGCCTGCCAGGTATATCAAGGCTTGAAAATAGATTATGACCTCCGTGCCTGAGAGTTTGTTGTGCATCGTTACTGGAGTGCGGCATTCAGCCAAGTCGCCACAGCACACTCACTTTCGGCTTGACTCACAACCAGGTTTTGCGAGTGGCCAACCCTCTCTGAGGAAGCAGTGCATTGCTTCCAGGCCGTCTTGTGACGAAGGGCACAAGACTAAGTAGCCAGGAGGAGGGAGGAGGAAGGAGTGGGTCACAGAAACAACCCAAAGGTTTACGAGAAGTCTGAGGAAATGTTCTGTCACGGAATAGAATATACTCAATTCCAGACACTGCAAGAGGTCGGGTTCAACGAGTGTACGTGGGAATAGATGAGTGAATCTCTCAAGTTGAATAGAGAGGGTGGTGCATGTCCTCACCTTGAAAATACTCAGAGTAGTCGCCCTTGTGTAATTTGCACTGCTGTGAGCACATGAGTGTGAACAACTGATTGATGGCAGTGTGGTTCAGAAGCTATGATAATGGCCAGTTAACAATGCGGCATAGATCATTCAACGATATTAGTGCTTAAGTTCGCGGAAGTATGAGGACGATGGCTTCACTGCTAGTAAACTTTTGTAGGTCGTTGAATTAGGAGTCGTATGATCTCGATAAGCTATGAACTACGTCGAACGGAGCTGCGAACGATCATATGTAGACCGTGATTCTGAGTATGTTCATGTAGGCCCAGTGAAAAAATGGGCTGCTCTCTTCTAGCAGTATGTCGGTGTGATTATGACGTTGGTGTGATGGAAGAAGTCGATTTGCTAATCATGATCGTTCGAACGAGTTGTTAGAGATCATCACGCCACGAATCTGAGGCCGACTATCCGCGCTTGCGCTTGTCGCCTTAGGATGGCTAGGAAGAGAATTGTGTTGGAAGACAAGTAGACAATATAAATACCGCGTACTACAGCCTTTGTGACAGGGGAATGACTCGATGTTCGAGTGAAATGCACGCAATCTTGGCCGGGAGTACACGATTAGTCCTGTTGTGTCACAGAAGTATCAGGTGCTTCGCATGATCAGGCATGCATAAAAAAACAGTAGTCATGCTACATCGATCCGGTTCCTACTATCTCAGGACTCACTGTGTAGCAGGGGTAGTAACTGCAGTTAAAAGTGATGTGAGGGCTGAATATAGCCGTTACGATTCGGGTAGGTGTTGGCATCAGTCATAAGGCTGCATAGCAGAAGTCAGGGTTGCGGGCAAGAAAATGCAGGGTTTGAATTAAAGCCATAGCTCGAGAAGAGTGGTTGTGTTAAATGATATATATATATATATATATATATATATA
>Ga0180217_1001665_pt1 | contig 23206 bp, 25 predicted proteins | sample eDN3rd37CBELigOP_FD_128521 | JGI IMG/M metagenome (GOLD analysis project Ga0180217, IMG submission 128521) | Enriched Organic Plus compost microbial communities from Emeryville, California, USA - eDNA 3rd pass 37_C BE-Lig OP (version 2) (version 2) ... | reverse complement strand
TCCTAAGTTTTTCACACCGAATGGCGATGGATATAATGATACGTGGAATATTTGGACCTTACAGAGCCAACCTGAGTCAAAAATTTATATCTTTGACCGTCACGGGAAGTTGTTGAAACAGATTAGTCCAAACGGCGAAGGTTGGGACGGTACATTCAACGGCAGAGAATTACCATCAACGGATTACTGGTTCCGGGTGGAGTACATCGAACCTAACACAGGATTACATCAAGAATTTAGAGGACATTTTACATTGAAGAGATAAAATCAAACCAACTCAATAAAACTAAAAGCTGCTCTGAAAAGAGCAGCTTTTTTTGTTGGTTAAGAGTTATAGAAATAGGTTGTTGGTTTTTAAATATAAACAATCCCTTCTTCATCGCCTTTTTCCAGAAACCCTTGTTCTGTCATCCAGTTGTCACTGTATATTTTGTTCATATATCGTGAGCCGTGATCAGGAAAAATAATTACAACCTTGCTGTTTTTGTCGAATTTTCCGGCTTCGGCAAATTGGCGGGCAGCTTGTAATGCCGCTCCCGATGTATATCCAACAAACAGTCCTTCGGTTTGAGCGATTTCTCTTGCAACCAATGCGGCGTCTTTATCGCTCACTTTGGTAAATTCATCAATTACGCTAAAGTCAGTAGCGGTCGGAATCAGATTTTTGCCCATTCCTTCGATTTTGTATGGAAAAATTTCATTTTCATCGAATTCGCCTGTTTCGTGGTATTTTTTCAATACAGAACCATAAGCATCTACACCGAGGATTTGTATATCCGGATTTTGCTCTTTCAGGTATTTTCCTGTACCTGAAATAGTCCCGCCTGTGCCTGAACAAGCTATCAGGTGCGTAATTTCGCCATTGGTTTGTTTCCAGATTTCCGGACCGGTGGTTTTGTAGTGGGCTTCAATATTTAATTCATTAAAATATTGGTTAATATATACTGAGCCAGGCGTTTCTTGGTGTAGCCTTTCGGCTACTTTATAATAGGATTTCGGATCGTCGGCAGCTACATTCGCCGGACAAACATAGACTTTTGCTCCCATTGTTTTGAGCATATCTATTTTGTCTGTGGACGATTTTGACGACACAGCCAGAATACATTGGTAACCTTTCAGAATACTAACCATAGCGATACTAAAACCGGTATTGCCCGATGTGGTTTCCACAATCACACTTCCGGGTTTCAGAATACCACGTGCTTCGGCAGTTTCAATGATATGCCGGGCAATCCGGTCTTTGGCAGAGTGCCCCGGATTGAAAGCTTCTACTTTAGCATAAAAATCTCCCGGGAGGTTTTGAACTGTCTTGTCTAACTGAATGATTGGCGTATTTCCTATTAATTCGATTAATTTTGATGAATCAAAAGACATAATTTATATTTTTAAGAAACAGTTCAAAAAGTTCAAGCACTTTCTGAACCATTTCATGATTTTATAAGGCAAAATTACTATTTATTATTCCTTAATTCCTTCTAAATCCAGTAAAAAAGTAAATTCTTTTGCCAACTCTTTCAATGATTCAAATCTTCCTGATGCACCGCCATGTCCGGCTTCCATATTGGTATCGAGGAATAATTGTTTTTTGTTGGTTCTCAATGCCCGGATTTTGGCTATCCATTTGGCAGGCTCCCAGTATTGTACCTGTGAATCGTGAAAACCAGTAGAAATGTACAAATTCGGATAATCCTGAGCAGTTACATTATCATAAGGAGAATACGATTTCATGTAATCATAATAGATTTTTTCATTCGGATTTCCCCATTCGTCATATTCGCCGGTAGTCAGCGGAATGGAATCGTCGAGCATGGTGGTTACTACGTCAACAAACGGTACCTGAGCGATAACGCCATTGTATAATTCCGGAGCCATATTGATAATAGCTCCCATCAATAATCCGCCGGCAGAGCCTCCTTCGGCATACAAATGCTCAGGCGAAGTATATTTTTCATCAATTAAAAATCGGGAGCAGTCGATAAAATCGGTAAAAGTGTTTTTCTTTTTCAATAATTTACCGTTTTCATACCATTCTCTGCCCAATTCCTCGCCACCTCTGATGTGGGCGATGGCATAGATAAAACCTCTGTCGAGTAAACTCAGCCTGGTGCTTGAAAAATATGGATCCATGGTAGCACCATACGATCCATAGGCATACAGCAACAACGGATTTTTTCCGTTTTTCTCTATACCTTTTTTGTACACGATTGAAATCGGAATTTTTGTACCGTCCTGAGCGGTAGCCCATAAACGAACTTCTTCATAATCATCTTTATTGAAATCGCCCAAAACTTCCTGTTCTTTTAAAACAGTCTGCTCTTTCGTATTCATATTGATTTCCATTACTGATGCCGGCGTTGCCATAGATTGAAAGCCAAATCTCAGCTGATTGGTATCAAAGTCAACGTTTGTAGTGGTGTATGCTGTATAGGTTTCATTCGGAAACGGCAGATAATAAGCATTTTCCGGAGCATTCCACGGCTGAATATTGATTTGTGTTAATCCGTTGCTGCGTTCTGAAATAACGAGGTAATTTTTGAAAATATCAATGCCTTCCAGTAACACATCTTTACGGTGTGGAATAACTTCTTTCCAATAATTTTTTGCAGTCAATTCCTCATTGGTTTTCATCAGTTTGAAATTCGTCGCACCGTCTTTGTTGGTCACGATATAAAATGAATCGTTGAAGTGAGAAATGCTGTATTCCAAACCTCTTTCTCTGGGTTGAAAAATAGTGAATTTGCCATTTGGCTGGTCGGCTTTCAGTATTTGATATTCGGTTGTCATCGTACTATTTGAGCCGATAATGATGTATTCTTTGGATTTCGAGCGATAAACGAAAGTTGTGAAAGTTTCATCTTTTTCGTGATAAACCACTTGGTCGTTTTGAGCGTCGGTATCTTTGGTGTGTCTGAATATTTTTTCAGGGCGTAGTGTTTCAGGGTCTTGCCGGCTATAGAAAAGCGTTTCGTTATCGGCCGCCCAGGTAGAGCTACCAGTTGTTTTTTCTATTTTTTCCGGTAATATTTCCCCGGTTTGCAGATTTTTAATTTGGATAACGTATTCTCTTCTCGAAACGGTATCGACGGCAAACGCCGCCCATTTGTTATCATCGCTGATATTGATTCCTCTGAGGTTAAAATAGGACTGACCTTCCGCCATTTTGTTACAGTCGAACATAATTTCTTCTTGGGCGTCCAAATTGCCTTTCTTACGGGTGTAAATCGGGTAATCTTTATTTTTTTCATAACGGGTAATGTACCAATATCCATTGTAAAAATAAGGAACAGAACTGTCGTCTTCCTTAATACGGGCTTTCATTTCTTCAAATAAGTCTTCTTGGAATTTTTTGGTATGAGCCGTCGATTTTTGATAATAGTCATTCTCGGCGTTGAGATAAGCAATTACTTCCGGATTTTCCCGTTCGTTCATCCAATAGTAATCATCAATGCGGACGTCGCCGTGTTTTTCTAACTGATGTGGTTTTTTCGCAGCGATGGGTTCTGCTATATTTTCGGTATTCATCGATTTGTCGTTTTTACAATTTGAGAATGCAAAAATACAGCAAATCGGTAACAGAGTGTGTTTAATCTTCATGATTTAAAATTTATGTCGGTTGTTTCTACAAAATTGATATTTTTGTGAAAGATAAACAAAAAAACAAAACCGCATGTTTGGAGATTTAATGGGTATGATGGGTAAAATCAAAGAAGCCCAGCAAAAGGTAGAAGAAACCAAGAAAAGATTAGACACCGTTTTGGTAGATGAAAAGTCATCTGATGAGTTGTTGCAAGTGACTGTGACCGCCAACAGAAATATCCGGAGTATTCAGATTGACGATGAATTGTTGCAAGACAAAGAACAATTAGAGGATTATTTGATAATGGTCCTGAACAACGCCTTAAAACGAGCGGGCGACATCAACGAAACCGAACTGGCAGCTGCTGCTAAAGATGGTATGCCGGATATTCCGGGAATGGATATGTTTAAATAAACAGACTGAAATGAAAAAAATATTACTATTGGCGGGATTAATGACCGTTTTTGCGTCTTGTCAGAAAGAAAAATTTGAAGGACTCGATTTGTCCGGAGAAATCAAAGGTTTGAAGCAAGGAACGCTTTATCTGAAAACAGCGAAAGACTCGCAGATTGTTATTTTGGACAGTATGATTTTTGATGGAAAATCTGATTTTCGTTTTGAAGTTCCGATGGAAGAACCGACCGTGGTATATCTCACTCTGGACAGGGGCGTGAGTGCTTCTCAGGACAATTTTATCATGGTTTTTGCTGAACCCGGACAGATGAAAGTGAACAGTACACTCGACCGTTTTTATGCCGATACTCAGGTGGAAGGTTCTGAAAATCATCAACTTTATACAGAATATACAGAAAAGAAAAAAAGATATACCGACCGGCAGCTCGATGCACATCGGGCGAAAATTCTGACACCGGTTGATAATATTGCCAAACATGACAGTTTGGATACGGTAATTAACAAATATATCCGCAGAATCCATTCTAATGCTGTACAATTTTCGCTGGCTCATACCGACAAAGAAGTGTCGCCGTATATCGCTTTGACGGAAATTATGCCGATAAGCGGGCAGTATCTGGATACCATTTACAATAAGCTGACCCCTCAGATAAAAGAAAGTCAATATGGGGTTATTTTAAAGGAATATGTTGCTGAAAATGAGTGAAATGAAGTTGTCTGTTGTTATTCTTAACTATAATGTACGCTTTTTTTTGGAGCAATGTTTGTTGAGTGTTCAGGACGCACTTAAGGGGATTGATTCTGAGATTATTGTGGTGGATAACGATTCTAAAGACGACAGTTGCGAAATGGTCAGACAGCTTTTTCCGGAAGTTATTCTCATTGAAAACAAAGAAAATACTGGGTTTCCAAAAGGGAACAATATTGGCGTGGCACAGGCTAAGAGTGAATATCTATGTATCTTAAATCCGGATACGGTTGTTTCGGAAGATACTTTTTCTAAGCTTTTGGAATTCGCTCAAACCAAACAAAATCTTGGCATTGTAGGGTGTAAACTCATCGACGGTACGGGAAACTTTTTACCGGAAAGCAAGCGAAATGTACCAACACCAAAGATTTCACTATTGAAAATGCTCGGGAAATCAGAAAAGTATTATGCTAATCATTTAACGGAAAATCAAGTCGGGCGAGCGAGTGTTTTTGTCGGGGCATTTATGTTCGTTGAAAGACAAAAGTATCTCGAAATGAATGGTTTTGACGAAGATTTTTTTATGTATGGAGAAGATATTGATTTGTCCTATCGGTTTGAAAAAAACGGATATGAAAATTATTATTTCGGGGAAACAACAATTATTCACTATAAAGGAGAGAGTACAAGTAAAGACAAGGTGTATTTGAAACGCTTTTACGGAGCGATGAAAATATTTTACCGAAAACATTTTACCACAAATTTTTTATTTGATTTTGCTACCGATGCAGGGATAAAATTTTTTTCTTTTCTTAGTGACTTCAAAAATAAACCGGCTGAAAAAACATTTCCGGAACATTATGTTTTTGTTTCCAAAGATGAAAATTTTCGACGATATTTGAGTGAAGGGTTGCTTAAAGATATAGATTTAATAACCAGTTATAAAGAGTGTGATTTCAGTAAATTAGTTAAAAATAAAACAGAATTTATTTTAGATAATTCATTACTTTCCAATAAAGAAATCATTGATTTTATACAAAAATATAAAAATAATAATTTTACCTTTAAAATCAGACCGAGAGATACCAATTTTATCATCGGAAGTAATAGTAAAAACGATAAAGGGGAAGTAAGTCTTTTTTAATGAAATCTGTAGTGAGTGTTTAAAAAGTCAAATTAAAATCGTATTTTCGCAATCTGTAAAATAGTACAAAATTTATGGCAAGATTTGAACTCAAATTACCTAAAATGGGAGAAAGTGTAGCAGAAGCTACAATTACTAATTGGGTAAAAAACGTTGGAGATACAGTAGAACAAGACGAAACTGTAGTTGAAATTGCAACCGACAAAGTAGATAGCGAGGTGCCGTCTGAGGTATCCGGGAAAATAGTTGAAATTCTTTTTCAAACTGATGATGTGGTACAGGTAGGGCAGACTATCGCGATTATCGAAACAGAAGGTGGCGGAGAAGTAACAACACCAGTTGCAGAAGCTGCACCAGCAACTGTTGAAACGGTAGAAAAAACAGTAGAAACTGCCAAGGAAACCGTTCAGGTAAACTTTGCCGATTCTGATAAATTTTTCTCACCATTGGTAAAAAATATTGCTAAAGAAGAAGGGATTTCATTACAGGAATTAGAAGCTATACAAGGTACCGGAAAAAATAACCGGGTAACCAAAAATGATATTTTGGCTTATGTTGCCAACAGAGGTGATGTGGTACAGTCAGCTACTCCGGCACCGGCGGCAAAACCTGCAACCGGTCAGCCAGCAGTATCTGCGAAAGCAGCTCCGGTATCTGTAAACGGACAGGACGAAATCGTGGAAATGGATCGTATGCGTAAAATGATTGCTCATCACATGGTGCAGTCGGTGCAGACATCGGCACACGTGCAGTCATTTATTGAAGTGGACGTTACCAATATTGTAAACTGGAGAAATAAAGTAAAAAATATGTTTGAGAAACGCGAAGGCGAAAAACTGACTTTCACACCAATATTTATGGAAGCTGTTGCCAAAGCTGTTCGTGATTTCCCGATGATAAATATTTCTGTAGATGGCGATTATATCATCAAAAAGAAAAATATCAATTTAGGAATGGCAGCCGCTTTGCCAAACGGAAACCTGATTGTGCCTGTAATTAAAAATGCAGACCAGTTGAATTTGGTTGGATTGGCAAAAGCCGTAAACGATTTGGCAAACCGGGCAAGAACCGGAAAATTGAAACCGGACGATACACAAGGTGGAACTTATACGGTAACGAATGTTGGAACTTTTGGTTCAGTATTTGGAACACCGATTATCAACCAGCCTCAAGTGGGTATTTTAGCATTGGGAGCTATCCGCAAAGTACCTGCTGTTATCGAAACTCCGGAAGGAGATTTTATCGGAATCCGTCAGAAAATGTTCCTGTCACATTCGTATGACCACAGAGTGGTGGACGGTGCACTTGGCGGACAGTTTGTTCAGAGAGTGGCTCACTACTTAGAGTCTTTTGATGTGAACAGAGATGTTTAATTAAGTGATAAATAATTAAAAAAAACTCGGGATTTTCCCGAGTTTTTTGCTTATAACATCAACCTGACCCTTTCGCCGTTTGATGTGATAATATCCAGTCGGATACGGTCGGCAGAGTGATTGAGTAATTTGTTGGCAGATTCAATATCCTCGACTTTGCTACCGTTGATACCGATAACAATCGCATTTTTCAATTCGTTTTCATAAGGTTTGAACCGCGGATTGGTAATATTGTTGATTTTTATACCATAATCAATTCCATGTTTCGATTTTTCTCTGTCGGAAAGATTTTCCAATTCAAATCCTTTATATTCAATATTCATCAATTCTTTGTTAGTCAATGTGATTTCAATCGACTGAGATTTTCCGTTGCGATTTAGCAAAGCTGTAACTTTGTCATTCGGGCGTTTAGTAGAAATAACCGCATTCAAATCTGAAAAGGAACGGATTGACCTGTCATCAATTTGTGTAATGACATCGCCTTCTTTCACACCGGCTTTTTCGGCTCCGGTATTCTTGCTCACATCATTTACATAAAACCCCTGAGTGGTTTTTAAGTCGAGTTTTTCAGCAATCTGGCTGTTGATTTCAAAACCTTGCACGCCTAAAATCCCTTGCTGTACCTTGCCGAATTCCATTAAATCTTCTACAATTTTCCGGGTAATATTTGATGGAACGGCAAAAGAATAACCGACATACGAACCCGTATTAGACGAAATCATCGTATTGATTCCAATCAAGTCGCCATTGGTGTTGATCAGCGCACCTCCGGAATTACCGGGATTAACCGCAGCGTCGGTTTGGATAAACGACTGTATGCCTGAAGTAGCTAAATTTCGTGCCTTGGCAGAAACAATTCCTGCCGTTACGGTTGAATTCAGGTTATAAGGATTTCCGATAGCCAGCACCCATTCGCCGACTTTGATATTGTCTGAATCGGCAAACACAGCATAGGGAAATTTCTCATCGGCATCAATTTTCAGCAAAGCGATGTCCATTTTGGAATCTGTTCCGATTAATTTTGCCGGAAAAGTACGGTTATCATTGAGCGTGATGTCTATTTCACTTGCCCCTCGAATTACGTGATTGTTGGTCACAACATAACCGTCTTCAGAAATAATTACGCCCGAACCTGTACCGACTTGTTCTCGGGGCTGTCCGCTCTGATAGCCATAAAAGAACTCCATAATCGGGTTTCTCACAGTGTGGTAACTCACATTTTTGACATGAACTACAGTGTTTATGGCTTTATCTACGCCCTGAGTAAAATCGGGAGAATTGTAACCATTGTAACTGACCTGATGTAAAGGTGCTTCGGTAGTGATACCGGATTCGGATAAATTATCCGAATTGTTCTCAAAAACAAGTTTGTACGCTCCTAAAGTTATCACTCCACTCAATAATGATGTGATAAAAATTGCAGATATGTTCTTCATTCTTAATGATAGTTTTTAAATTTAACTGTAAAATTATTATATAATATTTTTTTTACCCAAATAATTAACTATCCATTAACCGTGTTTAACTGTCCTTTAATAGTTGTAAATTTGTCTTGTAAAAAAACAGTTTTATGCAAACAATTCCATTCAAAAAATATCAAGGCACGGGCAATGATTTTGTGATGATTGATAACCGTACGGATTTTTTTCCGAAAAACAACGTTCAGCTGGTTGCGGCTATGTGTGACCGGAAAAAAGGCATCGGTGCCGATGGCTTACTGTTACTGGAAAACGATGTTGAACACGATTTCCGAATGATATATTACAATGCTGACGGGAAAGAAAGTACCATGTGTGGTAACGGCGGTCGGTGTATTGTGGCTTTTGCGAAAGAATTGGGTGTCATTCAGCATGAATGTAGGTTTATTGCCATTGATGGTTTGCATCAGGCAGAAATTTTTCCGGACGGCAGAATCAGTTTGCAAATGACAGATGTAAATCATATCAAATCTATGTTGAATGGTGTCTTCCTTGATACCGGTTCGCCACATCATGTGGAATGGATAACCGATGTTGAGGCGATGAATGTTTTTGAGCAAGGGAAAAAAATCCGCAACCATGATTGCTATGCTCCGGGCGGAACGAATGTGAATTTTGTCGAAACGCTGGCTGACGGCGAATATCTGGTTCGCACTTTTGAGCGGGGTGTGGAGGATGAAACGCTTTCTTGCGGAACGGGTGCTACGGCTGTGGCTATTGCGGCTCATCATCTCGGGAAAACCCAAAGTGAAAAAATAAAAATCAAAGTAATGGGCGGCACATTGGAAGTATATTTCCAATATGACGGAACAGGGTATAAAAATGTATATTTAACCGGACCGGCGGAAAAATCATTTGAAGGAAACTATCAGGTAAAATCATGCAGTTAGAAACAGAAAAAATATATCTCAGAGCCTTGGAACCGGAAGATTTGGATTATATCTATCAGATTGAGAACGATGTCCGGCTTTGGGAAGTAAGCCATACGCAAACGCCATACAGCCGGTATTTAATCCGGCAATATCTGGAAAATGCTCATCAGGATATTTATGAAGCCAAACAACTGAGAATGGTTATTGTTAATAAATCTGATAATCAGCCTGTTGGTTTAATTGATTTGTTCGATTTCGACCCGAAAAATGAGAGAGTAGGATTAGGGATTGTCGTTTCAGACCAGTCGGATCGGCAAAAAGGATATGCCTCAGATGCGGTTGAATTGCTCATTAAGTATGTATTTGAGGTTTTGCACTGCCATCAAATATTTGTTAATATTGACGTCGAGAACGAAGCCAGTACAAGACTTTTTACTAAATTTGGCTTTGAACTAATCGGTATCAAAAAACAATGGAACCGCGTTGGTTCGCAACGCAAAGATGAAGCTATATATCAGCTTATTAATGAATTATTATTAAAACTGTAAACTCTTGAAAATTAAAAATATAGTTCTGTATGTCGCCGTAATCCTGATGTTTGTTTTGTTAGGATTTGGTTACGTTTGGTATCGTAAAACATTTTTACCTAACACTCGTTTCGATACGGAGGAAGCCTACGTTTATATTCCGACAAACAGCAATTATGAGCAGGTCAAACTGATACTGACTGCTTATGTCGATGATATGGATTCGTTTGACGATTTGGCTACTCAAATGGGATACGCCCACGAAATTTTTCCGGGTAAATTTTTACTTCAGAAAGGAATGAGTAACTTTCAGATATATAAATCTTTACGAAAAAATGTTCCTATCAGATTAGTCATCAATAATCAAGAAAATCTCACACAATTTGCTGCTTATCTCGACGACCAGCTCGAACCCGGTGCAGAGGAGTTTATCCAAGCATTTACCCACCAGAGTTTTATGGACGAATACGGTTTTACACGTGAAAATGTTTTTACCGGATTTATGCCGAATACTTACGAATTTTACTGGAATACGACAGCGATTGACGTTCGGAATAAAATTTTTAAGGAATACACCAAATTTTGGAACGAAGAGCGGTTGCAGCAAGCCGAAAAACTGGGATTAACCCCACAGGAAGTAATGATTCTGGCATCTGTTGTGCAAAAAGAATCAGCCAAAGTGGACGAACGCCCGAAGGTTGCCGGCGTGTATCTCAACAGATTACAACAAGGAATGCTTTTGCAGGCAGACCCGACGGTTATCTATGCTAAAAAACTGACAATGAATGATTTTGACCAAATCATAAAAAGAGTATATTACAAAGATTTAGCAATCGATTCACCTTATAATACCTATAAATATTTAGGGTTGCCACCTGGTCCAATCGCTATGCCGGATATCAGTTCCGTCAATGCGGTTTTGAATCCGGAGCAGCATGATTATATCTACTTTTGTGCCGACCCAGACCAACCGGGCTACCATGCCTTTGCGAAAAATCCGCAGGAACACAGCAAAAACAGAGCGAAATATATTGCCTGGTTGGAGGAAAATAATATTGAGTAGCTAAATAGAGATAGTTTTTAGTGTGCGTATAGAAAGGGAATTAAGAAAACACAGCTCAATAAAAATAATCTTATACATTTGCTTGGTAACAATTAGAGTTTTTAAAATGAAAAAATTAGTATTACTGTTGTTTGTGACTATGACAACATTGGCATCTGCCCAAAAAATGAAAGTAACATCAGGAGATTTTAAATTTCTGAAAGGAGAAAAAGAACTAAACCTTGTAATGGATTATTCAAATGTAAAGTTTTACAAGGAAAATATGGACGAAACTGCCTATATCCAAAAGAGAGAAAAAGATATTTTAGATTCGGACAAAGATAAAACTGAGGTAGAAAAATGGAAAAAAGATTGGGAGTATTCCAAAAGCACAACTTTTGTGGATAAATTTCTGGCGTCGATGAATAAAAACTCATCTTTAAACACAGCAGAGAATAACACGACTGCAAAATATACATTGATAGTGGAAACTGTATGGATTTACCCGGGTTGGTATGCAGGAGTAATGGCTCAGCCGTCAAAAGTAAGCACGGTTTTGAAATTCGTAGAAACTGCCAATCCGAATATTGTGTTGTTAGAAATTACAAGCAACAAGGCTCCGGGAGATAATTTTGTAGGTGTTGCGAATAACAATGACAGAATCGCTGAAGGGTACGCCAAAACAGCGAAATCATTAGCCAAAATGTTGAGGAAAAAGGTTAAATAAGATGACTTCAAAACCTTCTGGGTTTATAAAAAACATACACAGAAAGGTTTTGAATATTCACTGCCAACTGCGACTAAAATTAAGAGCCTGTTTAAATTTGTATTGCAAAAATGTTTATAGATTATTTTTGGACATAACTGTGTTAAATTTTAAACAGGCTCTAAACCTCAAAATCTTTTTCCATATTCAGCATATGAGCCATGTTTTTGATAATATTTTTGTGCTTTAATACAAACGGATTCGATTTATCCCATACATACCCTGCCAAGACTGAACATATTTTTCGTTTCACTTCAGGGTTTTCGGGCTGGTGGAAAAATAACGTTTGTAGATTTCCGGTGTACCATTCTTCGACATACGTTCTGAAAGTTTCAATCCCTTCTTTCATATAATCACTGAATTCGGTTTCCCAATCCACATTTTCCCCATTAATTTCTCTCAACGCGAGTTTGGCAGCTAACATTCCCGATTCGGTAGCAAAAGCAACTCCCGACGAAAATATAGGGTCTAAAAATTCGGTGCTGTTTCCTGTAAGAGCAAATCCGTCGCCATACATTTTTTTGACAGCTCTCGAATAATTCTGAAGTTTTATCGGCTCAAATAAAAAATCTAAATCGCCAAACCGGTCTTTGGAATGTTTGGACATCAAAATCGCTTTTCTCAAAGCCTCCGAAGTCGATTCCGAAGAAAGAGAATCGATAAAATCAGTAGGACCAACAATTCCGACACTCGTGTTTCCGTTAGAAAACTGAATGACCCACAACCATACTTCCATTTCGATAATATCAAATGAAATAATATCATTTTCAGGACGGTTAATATCTTTGATATGTGTAAAAATAGCCGAATGAGGAGCCAACCCCGACGGATAATCCAAATCTAATAATCGTGGCAAAACCCTTCCGTAACCGCTTGAATCTATGACAAATTTTGCATGAATTTTTTTGAGGTTTCCGTTTTTGTCCTTTACGGTTGTTACAGAATTTTTTCCGTTAAATTCAATATCAATTACTTCGGATTCAAATTCCAAATCAATTCCTTTTCGGATAACTTCTTGAGCCATAGTGTTGTCGAAATCGGCTCGCGGAACCTGCCACGTCCATGTCCAGCCTTCGGTATAGTTTTGACTAAAATCAAAATCACAGACTTCTTCGCCTCTGATGAAACGGGCACCCGGCTTTTTTTCAAAATTCATTTTGTCTAAAGCATCGAAAAGACCTGCTTCATGAAAGTGATCCATTGCCCTCGGAATCAGGCTTTCTCCGACTACCAGACGAGGGAACTTCGTTTTTTCGACTACCTTTACTTTTGCCCCGTTATTGTGTAGATAACAAGACGAAACGCAACCCGAAGGACCTGCTCCGATAACCAGAACATCAACAAACTCATTCATCGTTAGGATAATAAATTTTATATTTGTACCCAAAAGTAATTATATTTACCGAAATAAAATACTTTTGATTTTAAAAACTACATAGATAGACCAATGAAGATTTTGAATAATTATTTGAGTATAGCCGAATTTGAATCTGTGATTTTTAACAGAGCAGAGGTTTCAATCAGCGATACAGTTTACCAAAGAGTGAATGAAAGTTTTGAATTTCTGAGAGATTTTTCCTCTGAGAAAATTATTTACGGAGTAAATACAGGCTTCGGGCCTATGGCTCAATATAAGATAGAGAAAGAGCAGCAAACTCAGTTACAGTATAATCTTATCAGAAGTCACGCTTCGGGTACCGGGCAGCCGCTTTCCAAAAAGCAGGTAAAAGCAGCTATTTTGGCACGAATGAATTCACTTTCATTAGGGAATTCAGGAGTGCATTCGTCTGTTATCGAACTGATGAAAGAGTTGATTAACAGAGATATCACACCACTTATTTTTTCGCACGGCGGAGTAGGAGCAAGTGGAGATTTGGTGCAGCTGGCACATCTGGCATTGGTGCTTATCGGAGAGGGTGAAGTATTTTACAAAGGCGAAAGGAGAGCTACCAAAGAAGTTTTCGAATTAGAAAATTTAACTCCGATGAAAATCCATTTGCGTGAAGGATTGTCAATTATGAACGGAACCTCGGTAATGACAGGAATCGGGATTATCAATTTGGTAAATGCCAAAACGCTGATTGATTGGAGCTTGAAAATTTCGTGTGCCATTAACGAAATGGTTTCGGCTTATGACGACCATTTTTCGGAAGAATTAAATGCTGCCAAATTGCACAAAGGGCAACAGGAAATTTCCGCCAAAATGCGTGAACACTTGAAAGACAGCCAACTTATCCGAAAAAGGGATAAGCATTTATATAGCGGAGAAAATCAGGAAAAAGTTTTTAAAGACAAAGTTCAGGAATATTATTCGATTCGTTGTGTGCCGCAGATTCTGGGAGCTGTTTTGGATACGGTTGATTATGTGGAACAGGTTTTGGAAAATGAGTTGAATTCAGCCAGTGACAATCCGATTGTGGATTTGAAAAACAGACAGGTTTATCACGGTGGAAATTTCCACGGAGATTATATTTCACTGGAAATGGACAAGCTGAAAATCGTGATGACTAAACTGACAATGCTTGCTGAACGCCAGTTGAATTATTTGTTGAATGCAAAAATCAACGAAATATTTCCGCCTTTTGTCAATTTAGGAACATTAGGATTTAATTTCGGAATGCAGGGGGCTCAGTTTACGGCTACTTCTACAACAGCTGAAAATCAGATGTTGTCCAATCCGATGTATGTGCATAGTATTCCGAATAATAATGATAATCAGGATATTGTGAGCATGGGAACGAATAGTGCTTTGATTGCGGATAAAGTGATCGAAAATGCTTTTGAGGTTTTGAGCGTACATTTGATTACGGTTGTTCAGGCTGTGGAATATCTGAATTGTCAGGATAAAATTTCGTCTGAAACGCTGAAAATGTATAATGAAGTACGAAAAATAGTACCGGCTTTCACAGAAGATGAAGTTTTGTATCCGTATGTTCAGCAAGTAAAAGATTATTTAAAAGAGAAGTAAAAAAATGAAATTGAAATACGCAATCGTTACAGGAGGTTCCCGCGGTATCGGAAGTGCAATCTGCAAAAAGATAGCCGAAGATACCGATTATCATATCCTGATTAATTATCAGTCGAATAAAGATGCAGCTTTGGCCACTTTAGAGGAAGTCCGAAAAGTAGGAGGGAATGGCGAAATCATACAATTTGACGTTGCCAATCATCAGGAGGTTACCGAAGTTTTGACCCAGTGGCAGGAAAATAATCCCGAGGCAGTTGTTGAGGTAATCGTCAATAATGCAGGAATTACAAAAGACGGACTCTTTATGTGGATGCCGCAACAAGATTGGAACGATGTAATTAACACGAGCTTGAACGGTTTTTTTAACGTAACGAATTTTTTCATTCAAAAATTACTTCGCAACAAATATGGGCGAATTATCAATATGGTTTCCGTTTCGGGAGTAAAAGGAACACCCGGACAGACCAATTATTCGGCTGCAAAAGGAGCTTTAGTTGGAGCGACAAAAGCACTGGCACAGGAAGTTGCCAAACGAAATATAACCGTAAACGCAGTTGCTCCCGGATTTATCAAAACCGATATGACAAGTGAGCTGAATGAAAGTGAACTGGTCAAGCTCGTTCCCGCCAATCGTTTCGGAGAGGCAGAAGAAGTAGCTGATTTGGTTAGCTTTTTGGTTTCTAAAAAATCGGGTTATATCACTGGAGAAGTTATCAATATTAACGGAGGAATTTATTCATAAATGGACAAAAGAGTTGTTATAACGGGAATGGGAATTTATTCCTGCATCGGAACTTCTTTAGAGGAGGTAACGCAATCTTTATATAACGGAAAATCGGGAATTGTTTTTGACCAGGAACGCAAAGACTTCGGTTTTCGTTCTGCTCTTACGGGAATGGTTCCAAAGCCCGATTTAAAGCCATTGCTCAATCGAAGACAAAGAATAAGCATCGGAGAAGAAACCGAATATGCTTATATGGCAACTATTCAGGCTTTAGAACAGGCAGGAATCGAAGACAGCTTTTTTGATACTAACGAAGTCGGAATTTTGTACGGAAATGACAGTGTTTCCAAAGCAATTATTGATGCCGTAGATATTATACGAGAGAAAAAAGACACTACACTTATTGGCTCGGGAGCGATTTTCAAATCAATGAATTCTACCGTAACGATGAATTTATCGACTATTTTTAGACTTCGTGGAGTGAATATGACCATTAGTGCGGCTTGTGCAAGCGGCTCACATGCTGTCGGATTAGGGTATTTTCTGATTAAAAGCGGATTTCAGGATATGATAATCTGTGGAGGAACGCAGGAAATCAACAAATATGCAATGGGTAGCTTTGACGGGTTGGGTGTTTTTTCTGAGAACGAAGATACACCGACAAAAGCCTCACGACCCTTTGATGCGTCGAGAAACGGACTTGTGCCTAGTGGAGGAGGAGCGACCCTTATTTTGGAAAGCTACGAATCGGCTGTAAAAAGAGGAGCGAATATTATTGCGGAAGTAACAGGTTATGGGTTTTCATCAAACGGCGGACATATTTCAACCCCAAATGTTGACGGGCCTGCTACCGCAATGAAAAGAGCTTTGGAAAATGCAGGAATTGATGCTTCCGAAATTGATTATATTAATGCTCATGCTACTTCGACACCTGTCGGGGACAGCAACGAGGCGAAAGCTATTTTTGAAGTATTCGGACAAAACAACACGCCTGTAAGTTCGACCAAATCAATGACAGGACACGAATGCTGGATGGCAGGAGCAAGTGAAATTATTTACTCGATTCTGATGATGCAGAACGGTTTTATTGCCCCGAATATCAATCTGGAAAATCCCGATGAAGATTCAGCCAAACTGAATTTAGTTGCCCAAACCCAAAAAGCAGAAATAGATACATTCCTTTCCAATTCCTTTGGTTTCGGAGGAACAAATTCGGCTGTGGTTATTAAGAAGTTCAGATAAATCTGCATTATGCTTTAGGTGATAAGTTAAAGTGTTGAATATTAAATTATTAATGGTTGTAATGTGGTTTTTACCTATCTGAAAATCGGCTTACAGCATATAGCTTACTACCTATTGCTAAATAATAATTTCTTGCTTTTCAATTAAAAAAAACTAACTTTGCCTTCCAGAAAAAACAGACGAGATGAACAGAGATGAAATCGTAAAAATCGTAAATAATTTTTTAGTTGAAGAATTTGAAGCCGATGGTTCTATGATTCAGGAAAATGCTAACCTGAAAGAAACTTTGGATTTGGATAGTCTTGATTATGTAGATTTGGTTGTGGTTATAGAAGCGAATTTCGGGGTGAAGTTGGGAGAAGCTGATTTTGCAGGTGTTTCTACTTTCGGCGATTTTTATAATCTGATAGAGGCTAAAATTAAATAAAGCAAACCATGGCTCAATGGGACGGAAAGTCCGGAGGTACACTGCTCGGATATAAAATATTTGTATTTTTTATCAAAAAAGCGGGAGTCAGAACAGCTTATTTTGTTCTGTATTTTGTGGCTTTGCATTACTTTTTATTTGCTCGGAAAAGCAACAAAGCCATTTTTTCATATTTCAGAGAAAGACTGAAATATTCTTGGTTGAAAGCCAAAGTGTCTGTTTATGGAAGTTACCTTACTTTCGGGAAAATACTTATTGACAAGGTTGCTATAAATACGGGACTTCGCAATAAATTTACCTACGAATTTGACGGAATCGAAACCCTCAAACGACTACTTGCCGACAAAAAAGGAGGAGTGCTGATTAGTGCTCATATCGGTAATTTTGAAGTGGCTGAAAAATTCTTTGCTGATATTGATTTCGATATGCAAATCAATCTGGTTACAACGGATATGGAACGCAACGAAATCAAAAAATATTTGGAAAGCATAAGCCAAAAATCGGCAGTCAAATACATTATTGTGAAAGACGATATGTCGCATATTTTTGATATCAATACGGCTTTGTCCAACAACGAATTAATTTGTTTTACGGGCGACCGTTACTTTGAAGGAAGTAAAACTCTCGAAGCACAATTTCTTGGTAAAAAAGCCACTTTTCCGGCAGGACCTTTTCTGATTGCGTCGAGGTTGAAAGTGCCTGTCGTTTTTGTGTATGTGATGAAAGAACCAAATTTGCACTATCATTTATATGCTCGTGAAGCCGAAGTAAAACACAGAGACGCACAGGGATTATTAGAAACTTATGTCTCAAACTTGGAATCAATGCTGAAAAAATATCCGTTGCAGTGGTTTAACTTTTTTGATTTTTGGAAAGGATAATTTTCTGTCACAGATTACACAGATTAAAAAGGATTTTTAAAAATCTGTAGAATCCTTTAATCAGTGGCTAAAATACATTAAATTTGCTCCTTTGATTTTCTGAAAAGCACGAAATGGAAAAAAATGTTTTGGTCATATATTATTCTCAATCGGGTCAACTAAAAGAGATAGCGGAGCAGGTTGTCAAGCCATTAGCGGAGGATAATCAGATTCAGGTTGATGTTCTGAATATCGAAATGGAAAATGACTTTCCTTTTCCATGGACGAACGAAACGTTTTTCGGAGCGTTTCCGGATACATTTTTGCAAGTTCCTCACAAAATAAAACCCATTTCCAACGAAGTTCTTTCCAAAAAATACGATTTGATTTTGTTTGCTTATCAACCTTGGTATTTGAGTCCGTCAATTCCAGCCAATTCGTTTTTGCAAAGTGAATATGCTGGTAAAATATTCTCAGATACTCCCGTTATTACCATTATCGGAAGTCGGAATATGTGGGCAATGTCACAGGAAAAAGTAAAAAAACTGTTCGGAAACTTCAATGCGAAATTAGTAGGAAACATTGCTTTGGCAGACCGAAATCCGAATCTGATAAGTGCCTACACAATCGTAAAATGGATGTTTACCGGAGAGAAACGCAAATTCGGGATTTTCCCCACACCGGGAGTCGCTCAACACGAAATTGATGAATCGTCAAAGTTTGGAGAAGTGATTTTAAAACATCTCAAAGAAGGTTCTTACGACAACCTTCAAACTAATTTACTGGATAAAGGAGCTGTCGAAATTCGTCATTTTTTGATTCAGATAGACAAAACAGCCAATAAAATGTTTGCCAAATGGGCAGGGCTGATAAAAAACAAAAAAGGAAATACGAGAAAAATATGGCTAAAAGGATTTTATTACTATCTTGTCGTCGCAATCTGGATTTTGTCTCCGATAGTAAATGTAATCTATTGGCTGACATATCCTTTCAGATATCAAAAAATTAAAAAAGAAATCACCTATTTCAGAGGTGTTTAGGAATATTTATGTTTGATGTATATATAACCGGGGCGTCTAAATTCCTGCCAAATGAACCTGTTTCAAATGATGAAATAGAAACAAAATTAGGCTTAATAAACGGAAAAAATTCCAAAGCCAAAAACATAATTTTACGCAATAATAAAATTGTTACGAGATATTATGCTTTGGACGAAAATGGTAATTCGACCCACTCCAATGCGGAGCTTACTCAAAAGGCTGTTGAGAATCTTCAAAATGAAAATTTTTTGTTGAAAGATATTCAGGTTTTGTCTTGCGGAACATCGACGCCCGACCAGCTTTTGCCCTCACATTCGGCTATGGTTCACGGATTATTGAAAAATCATTCGCTGGAGCTGAATTCATCATCGGGGGTTTGTTGTGCCGGAATGAATGCGCTTAAATATGGTTATCTTTCCGTAAAATCCGGAAATTCCGAAAATGCAGTATGTACAGGCTCGGAAAAAGTTTCGACCTGGTTGCGGGCAGACCGTTTTGAACATGAAGCCGAAAATCTGAAAAGTCTTGAAGAACAGCCTGTAATTGCGTTCAAAAAAGATTTTTTACGTTGGATGTTGTCTGACGGAGCAGGAGCTTTTTTACTACAGAACAAACCTGTCGGGAAAACATCGCTGAAAATCGAATGGATGGAGGCTTTTTCGTATGCTTACGAATTAGAAGCGTGTATGTATGCAGGCGGAGATAAACAGGAAGATGGAAGTATAAAACCCTGGAACGATTACAAAACCGAAGAGTGGTTGGAGCAATCGGTTTTTTCGATTAAGCAGGACGTGAAAATTTTGGACGAAAATATTCTTGAAAAAGGAGCTTTGAGTATGCGTGAAGCATTGAAAAAACACGATGTAACAACTGCTGATATAACCTATTTTCTACCTCACGTTTCTTCGGGTTATTTTGTGGATAAACTACACGACAAACTATACGAGTACGGAATCGGAATACCGAAAGAAAAATGGTTTATGAATCTGCCGTATGTCGGAAATGTCGGCTCGGCTTCCATTTATTTAATGCTCGAAGAATTGATGAATTCCGGCAGGCTCCAAAAAGGGGATACCGTATTGCTGTCTGTTCCCGAAAGCGGGCGATTTTCGTATGCTTATGCTTATTTAACCGTAGTCTGATGAATTATACGTTTCCGATAACTGACGCAACATTTGTACAGGGACTTATCCCTCAAAAATATCCGTTTGTAATGGTCGATAGTCTGATTTTTTATTCGGACGAAAAAATAACAGCTTCCCTTACGATAAACGAAACCAATATTCTTGCTGATTCTGAGGTTTTTACTGCTTCTGGATTGATTGAACACATGGCTCAAACTGTTGCTTTATATACGGGTTTTCAGTATCATATTCAGCAGAAACAAGCACCTACAGGTTATATTGGTTCTATTAAATCGGTTGAAATTACAAGACTTCCCGAAATCGGACAGAAAGTAGAAACTTCGGCTGAAATCTTGCAGGAATTTATGGGAGTTACTTTGGTGGATATAACGTCAGAAATTGACGGAGAAGTAATTGCCAAAGCCCAAATGAAAACCGTTTTGGCAAAATAAAAATGACGAGAACATTACCCATAGAAATCCGGAATTTCCTGCCCCACAGAGAGCCTATGCTGATGGTAGATTTGATTACGTATATCGATGCTGAAAGTGTTGAAACGACTTTTTTGATTCCCGAAGATTGTATTTTTGCAGATAACAGTTATTTTTCCGAATTTGGATTGATTGAAAATTCGGCTCAAACCTGTTCCGCCATAGTGGCTCAAACTTATTTCTCGGAAGAAAAAACAACCGTGAAGTTAGTTGGTTTTATTGGGGGGATTAAGAAGCTATCCATAAAGGCATTACCTTTGGTAAATCAAACACTTATTAGCAAAGCGAGGCTTATTTCAAAAATGGATACCGAAGATTTTACTTTGTGTTTGATACAGTGTACTATCTTTGCGGAAGAAAAAATATTTTTGGAGACAGAAATGAACTTGTTTATCAGAGAGCAGTAAAATGAAAACAAACCAAATACCACAAGACGACAGCAGTTTGTCCAAAAAAGACCTCAAAGAATTGTGTTATGCAGTTGACGAAAACGGAAATTACACAACGGCATTGAGTTCAGGTTGGGAACCGAAATCGGTGGCATTGAATGGCTCTATGCAGCTCATTCAGCAGAGAGTTCAAAATGCCCGGCAAATGGTTGCCAACGGTCAGGTAAGCCCGATTGTGTATTTCATGGAAAAAAATAAAATGGATTTGCCGATTTTGGCAAGTTACGTTTCGATGTGGAAATGGAGGGTAAAAAGACATTTTAAACCGTCTGTTTTTACCAAATTAAATGATAAGATTCTAAAGAAATATGCAGATGTTTTTGATATTTCGACAGAAGAATTAAAGAATTTTAAAGGATAATGCAGGTAGAATTTAAACATAACCAATCGGCTCATTGCGAGAATGGAGTAGCGTCCAATTTGCTAAAACATCAGGGAATCGAAATCAGTGAACCTATGGTTTTTGGTTTGGGTTCGGGTTTGTTTTTTGTATATCTGCCTTTTATCAAAGTTAATTTTTCGCCTGCTTTCAGTTACAGACCGATGCCCGGCTGGATTTTTAAGCGAATGGCAAAACTATTGGGAATCAAAATCAAACGACAGAAATTCAATAGTCCCGAAAAAGCACAACAGGTGCTTGACCAAAATCTAAAAAACGGCATTCCCACAGGATTGCAGGTAGGTGTTTACGGACTGACTTATTTTCCTGATGAATATCGTTTTCATTTCAATGCACATAATCTGGTGGTTTACGGAAAAACCGATGCCGATTACCTGATTAGCGACCCTGTTATGCAGGAAACTACGACACTCACACATCATGAACTGGAAAAAGTACGTTTTGCCAAAGGAGCTTTAGCTCCCAAAGGGCATTTGTATTATCCTGTTTATATTCCGAAGGAGATAAATTGGGAAAAAGCTATCCGAAAAGCAATCAAAAAGAATTGTAACGATATGTTGGCACCCGTTCCGATTGCGGGAGTAAAAGCCATTCGAACAGTAGCTAAAAATATCGTAAAATGGCATAAAAAATTCGGAGTTGCCAAAACCAACCATTATCTCGGACAGCTTATCCGAATGCAGGAAGAAATCGGAACGGGTGGTGGAGGTTTTCGCTTTATTTATGCCGCTTTTTTACAAGAATCAGCTGATATTCTGAAGAATGAAAAATTGAGTGAACTCTCCAAAGAAATGACCGAAATAGGTGATATGTGGAGAGATTTGGCAGTTCAGATTGCCAGAGTTTACAAAAAACGGAGCAATCAGCAGGACGTTTATATTATGCTGTCAAAAAATATGTTGGAAATTGCCGACAGAGAAGAAGAATTTTTCAAAAAACTGAAAAAAGCGGTTTGAAATAGATAAACTAATAAAAAAAGATAGCAGATAAATATATTTATTGTAATATTGCAATATAGAAATAAACAAATGGAAATAGAACAAACAAAACCGAAGGATTTTACAGACAGTCAACACGAAATGGCGCACATCTTAAAAGCATTGGCGCATCCTGCCCGAGTGGCGATCATCGAATATTTATTGACCGTGAACGCTTGTATCTGCGGCGATATTGTTGATGTACTTCCTCTGGCACAGCCAACTGTTTCACGGCACTTAAAAGAACTTAAAAATGCCAAACTCATCAAAGGAACCATTGAAGGTAACACGATTTGCTATTGCATTGACGAAAATACTATTGAAGAACTGCAAAAATATTTTACAAATATTTCGGCAAAACTTACTCTAAAAAACAAAAATTGTTGCTAACATAAAATAATACCAAAATGAAACTATCACAAGTAAAAGCACTTTTACCAACTTTAGAAAATGTAACATTCAAATTGGAAAACGGCTCTTTTGTTCCAGAACATTTTCACGTTACCGAAGTCGGAATGATTACAAAAAACTTCATTGATTGTGGTGGAGTAATTCGTACAGAAAAAACCGTAAATTTTCAGCTATGGAATGCCGATGATTTTGAACATCGTTTAAAACCTGCT
>Ga0180217_1001664_pt1 | contig 23214 bp, 18 predicted proteins | sample eDN3rd37CBELigOP_FD_128521 | JGI IMG/M metagenome (GOLD analysis project Ga0180217, IMG submission 128521) | Enriched Organic Plus compost microbial communities from Emeryville, California, USA - eDNA 3rd pass 37_C BE-Lig OP (version 2) (version 2) ... | reverse complement strand
GTAGACATGTTAAAGGAAGACAATATTAAATCATTTGCGACGGTTGATGAGATGGAAGAAGCCCTTCGGATTGATACGAAATCACGTGGAGCTGATGCCGTACTACTTTGTGCGGGAGGAAAGCGTTCACCACTTACACATGAATGTTTGAAATGGATTCGTACCAAAGGAAAGGCAGTCATCGTAGGTGATATCGAACCCGACTTTCCAAGAGACTTAATGTTTGGTAAGGAGGCTCAGTTACTCATTTCTCGGGCTGGCGGTCCAGGAAGATACGACACCGTCTATGAGAAGGAAGCAATTGATTATCCTTATGAATATGTCCGCTGGACAGAAGGTAGGAACCTTGAAGAATATATTCGACTTGTTAACGAAAAAAAGATTGATGTCAGAGCGTTTCTTTCAGAAACAGTTGAATTTGATGATGCACCACAAGAATTTGAAAAACTGTTAAACAAAGAATCTTCAACTCTTACAAAAATCATAAAGTTTACGTAAATACGCTGAATTGGGCATAACAACGGAAAGGATTTTGAAGTTAAATGATGTGTAACCACTTTTACTTACAAGGAAATGTTGTTACAAATAAGAGAATAGATAAAAATATGATCATTGAAATCAAAGATGGAAAAATCATTTTCGTTGGTAAGAAAGAAAAGGAGGATCTGCCCTGCTACCAAGTAGAAGGGTGGATCTGTCCTGGTTTTATAGATACACATATACACGGTCTAAATGGTCAAGATTTTATGGATTGTTCAAAGGAAGGTTTTTATCGCATTCAAAATGGGCTCCCATCCTTTGGTGTGACAAGTTTCTTGTCAACATCAAGGGCAGCCACATTAGAAGATATTAAAACCTTCCTTTTATTAAATAAACTCATAGTTGCTGAAAATCGTGGTGGTGCTCGCCTTTTGGGTATTCATTTAGAAGGCCCATGGATTAATCAAAAATATAAAGGTGCTCAAAAAGCAGAATACATACTGGATCCTGCTATAGAAGAAGTAAAATCGTTACTTCAAATGGCTGGGAATTTGATAAAAATTGTAACATTAGCCCCTGAACTTCCTAACGCAACCGATGTCATACAGCTATTGAAGGAAAAAAAGGTTGCCATTTCTGCCGGACATACAGATGCATCATATGAGGAAATGGAAATGGCGATTCAATACGGCCTATCAAGAGTGACTCATTGTTTCAATGGAATGGGCCCGCTTACACATCGCAATTTAACAGCTGCGTTTGCAGCACTTGATTTACAAGAATTACACTGCGAACTTATCGCAGATGGCATTCATGTGCATTCAAAAATAATTGAACTCCTTTACAGAATGAAAGGGGTGGATCATCTTACCTTAATTTCTGATTGTACTGGGACCAACCAATTACCAGATGGGTGTCATCAAATCGGTGGGAAGACCGTCTATAAAAGTGGTGGAAAAGTATCATTAGCGAACGGAAGCCTTGCGGGAAGTTCTTTAACGCTAGACAAGGCAGTTCAATACATCATTCAGAAATCTCGTATTCCGATTGAAGAAGCAGTACAAATGGCGAGCTATAACCCAGCTGTCGTCTGTGGAGTTAGTGAACATAAAGGTAGGATAGCCGTTGGATTTGATGCAGATGTTGTTATTTTAACAAATGATTTAGAGGTAGAAAGCACAATTATAGATGGGAATTTTGTTTTCAGACGAAATGATTAGAGATTAAATTTTTATGATAACTGAAAAGAGGTATAAAAGATGAAAATTAATTTATTGGGTGAAACAAATTCAATTATAAATGGATTAAAGTTATTAATTGAAGACTTGGGGATTAAGTTGAATGAAAGTGGCTACCCAATTTCCGTGATTCAAAGGGAAGGTCCGATCCGTGTTACCAATAAGGATGGAAAAGGTGAAATCTATTATCAGGAAAAAATTCATTTCTATCGGGCAATCGGTGTGTGGTTAGAGAATTATCAAAAGAATGGTGAATTTGAGATAACTGAACAGCCCAATTTTCAAACAAGCGGTGTCATGCTGGATGTTTCTAGAAATGCTGTCTTAAAAGTAGATGAGGTTCAGGCATTGCTTAGAAAACTATCCATTATGGGATTAAACGTTGTCATGCTCTATACAGAGGATACTTATGAAGTACCAGAGTACCCGTATTTCGGCTATATGCGTGGTAGATACACAGAAGACGAACTAAAGACCTGTGATCAATATGCAGACGCTTTAGGAATTGAGATGATACCTTGTATCCAAACTCTCGCTCATTTAACAATGGCATTGAAATGGGGCTATGCGAAGGAAATTAGGGACACAGCTGACATTCTATTAGTAGGTGAGTCCAAAACATACCAATTTATAGAAAGCATGATTAAGGCTGCTTCGAAACCATTTAAATCAAATCGCATTCATATTGGAATGGATGAAGCGCATCAACTTGGACTTGGCCGCTATTTAGATTTAAATGGATATGAAAATCGTTTTGAGATTATGAATAAGCATTTAGAACAGGTTGTATCAATTGCAGAGCGTCATGGGCTAAAACCAATGATTTGGAGTGATATGTATTTCCGCTTAGGTTCAAAACATGGCGAATATTACGATGAAGATGTACATATTCCAGAAGAAGCGATTGCTTCAATACCAAAGAATGTGGAACTTGTGTATTGGGATTATTATCATGCAGATGAAGAGTTTTATCGGACTTATATTCAGAAGCATAAAGAATTAGGAAGAGATACTCTTTTTGCTGGTGGGGCTTGGACATGGAATGGGATTTCTCCCAACTATGGGCGCGCATTTGTAACGACTGAAGCTGCTTTATCAGCTTGTAAAAAAGATGGATTACATGAAGTGATTACGACATTATGGGGCGACAATGGAGGAGAAACTCCACTTACAACTGCATTACCAGTAATCCAGCTCTATGCGGAACATACCTATAAGCAATCAGTAACTATGGAGCATTTAGCTGAACGTTTCCATTTCTGCACGGGAAACCATTTGGAGGATTTCCTTACACTCAATCAATTAGATGAAACTCCAGGTGTAATGGAAAATAATCTGAACTCCTCAAATGCTTCTAAATTTTTATTATGGCAGGATCTCCTTATTGGTTTATTTGATGAAAATATCCGTGGATTTGAAATGAATGCACATTATCAAATGTTAATTCCTCAATTAAGGGCAGCTAAGGATAGAAACCCTAATTCAGCTTTACTATTTGAATTCTATGAACAGCTTGCAACTGTACTTAGTATGAAGTCGGAAATGGGAATTCATTTAAAAACAGCTTATGACAACGGTGATAAAGAAACGATGAAACTTCTTTTAACCGAGTTACACGAATTGACGAAAGAAATAAGTCTTCTCCATAACAAACATAGAGAAGTTTGGTTTTCCTTATATAAACCTTTCGGCTGGGAAATAATTGAATTCCGCTATGGGGGATTACTTGCCAGAATGGAAACGTCTAAACTCCGAATTTTACATTGGCTAGAAGGTTCAATCGAAAGTATTGAAGAATTAGAGGAAAAGAGATTAGTTCATGATGGTCCGAACGGGATACCTGACGGTTCGTTAGGTAATCACTTCTACAATCGAATTGCTACAGCGGGTAATTTTAATTGGTAAGGTTGATTAGGAGGGAAGGCGTATTCATTAAGAAAGAAAGCTACCACTGGTACAAAAAGAGTTATTTCCAATGGATGCTTGGAAATATATACCCTTAAAGTAATTTTCGGAATTTGAGAAGAGAGGTTGATTGTATGCAGAACGTATTATTGATAGGTGCCGGAACAATGGGAATGGTACATGCAAGTGCCTATTATGCAATGGAAGATGTCAAGGTCGTTGGAATTGTTGATATCAGAAAAGAGCAGGCAGAGCAAATCAGAGGTGAACATGATACAAAGATATTTCAAACCTTAGAAGAAGCTGTAGAAAATATCGAACGTATTGATGTGATCGATATTTGTGCTCCAACTTTTCTGCATAAAGAGTATGTGATAAAAGCAGCAGATTTAGGAATCAATGTGATATGTGAAAAACCACTAGCATATTCCCTTCAGGATGCCAAAGAAATGATTGATTATTGTAAAGAAAAAGATGTGAAATTATTTGTCGGACACGTGGTACGTTTTTTCCCACAATATTCAAAAGCAAAAGAGCTAGTAAAAAAAGAAGCAATTGGTGAGATTGGTATCGTTCGTACAAGAAGAGGCGGAAGTTTTCCTTTGGGATGGAGTGATTGGTATGCAGACCAATCGAAAAGTGGTGGCGTGATCCTTGATTTAATCATTCACGACTTTGATTTTCTTCGGTGGACATTCGGCGAAGTGGATCGAGTTTTTGCGAAAGGGCTATCTGAAAAAGGACTGGAACATCTCGATTATGCGATCGTTACATTGGTTTTTGAATCCGGTGTTATTGCTCATGTGGAAGGTACGTGGGCCCATCAAACTTTTTCTTCGCAATTTGAATTTGCCGGAAAAACTGGAATCATCGAATATGATAGTTTAAAAGAGGAGCCTGTTTTACTTTCGATTAGACAATCGAGCGAGGAACAAAACGGTGTTGAGGTACCTCAAAGTCCTATGAAAAAGTCACCGTATCATATAGAACTAGAACATTTCTTATCATGTTTGAAATCGAATAAAACGCCAATTGTTACAGCTGAAGATGCATATAAAGCAATGGAGATATCAGTTGCTGCCCTTGAATCTTTAAAAACAGGTGTACCTGTATCACTAAGTAAGAAAGGGGAGAACTGATATGAAGATTGGAATCATAAGCTTTGCTCATATGCACGCCCATAGTTATGCATCCGTCATTAAAAATATGGAAGGTATCACATTAGCTGGTATTTCCGATGAAAATGAAGAAAGAGGAATGAAGAATTCTCAATTATACGATACAGTATATTTTCAAAATTATCATGAATTACTTGGATCTGATATTGATGCTGTCATTGTAACTTCTGAAAACTATCTTCACCATCAACACGTACTTGCTGCGGCGAAAGCAGGAAAACATGTCTTATGTGAAAAGCCGTTAGCCACCAATTTAAAAGATATTGAAGAAATGATAAGCGAATGTGAGCAACATCAAGTTTTGTTAGGTACAGCTTTTCCTGTTCGATTTAACACACCCATTCAACATGCTAAAAAAGTGATAGAAGAAGGTAGACTAGGAGAAATTTTAGCAATAAAGGGAACAAACAGGGGAACCAATCCTGGAGGCTGGTTTATTGACAAGGAAAAATCTGGCGGTGGAGCGGTCCTTGATCATACAGTACACGTAGTTGATATCATGAGATGGTTCACTGGAGCCGAAGTGCAGGAAGTGTACGCAGAAATCGGTAACGTATATATTGATCATCCCATTGATGATTGTGGAATTTTGACAATGGAATTTACAAATGGAATGTTTGCTACACTTGATTGCAGTTGGTCAAGAAACAGCTCTTATCCAACGTGGGGCGATGTAACCATGGAAATTATCGGAACAAATGGCACCTTAAAGATAGACGCTTTTTCGCAAAAAATGGATTATTATTCAAATCACGATGGGCTCAAATGGATTAACTGGGGCGATGATATGGATGCCGGTCTAATCGAGGACTTTGTTGCAAGCGTTAAAGAAGGAAAGTCTCCATTAGCATCAGGACATTCAGGGCTAAAAGCAGTAGAGGTAGCTCTGGCAGCCTATCAGTCTTCTGAAAAGGGAACACCAGTAAAACTAAAATAAGTAAAAAAGAATTTGAAAAAATTTCTGAATCTTAGAGCTCGATTTGATTCGAGCTCTTGATAACGAAAGGGGGCTCACAATGAAAGTCTCTGAAAAATTGCAAACGGATATTGTGATTATCGGGGGTGGACTCGGAGGATGTGCGGCTGCACTTTCCGCCTTACAATCTGGGAAAAAAGTGGTCTTGACCGAGGAGACGAAATGGATTGGTGGTCAAATTACAAGCCAAGGTGTACCACCGGATGAGCATCCATGGATTGAACAATTTGGAGGGACGAAAACCTATCAGACTTTCCGAAAAAAAATCAGAGAATACTATCTTTCCAATTATCCAGTAAAGACCAAAGAACGGATGAATGATCAATTCAATCCTGGTAATGCCATTGTTAGTAACATAAGTCATGAACCGCGAGTTGCATTACGTGTTCTTTACGATTTGCTTTCGCCCTATATAAGTAGCGGTAGGCTGACGCTATTAACAGAGTATAAAATCCTTAAAGCTGAATCCGAAAATGATCAAGTTCAATCAGTTACCGTTGGACATACAAAAACAGGCCATACATACCAATTAAGAGGGAAGTATTTTTTGGATGCAACTGAAATGGGAGATGTTTTACCACTCGCCAATGTTGAATATGTAATTGGTGCTGAATCCCAAGGGGTAACAGGGGAAGCCCATGCACGTAAGGAAAATCAACCTTTCAATATGCAGGCTTTTACGTATTGTTTTGCGATTGATCATATTGATGGGGAAGATCACACAATTGAGAAACCTGTTCAATATGAATTTTGGAAGAACTATCAGGCAGAGTTTTGGCCAGCCAAACAATTAAGTTGGTGGGGACTTGTGCCTCACACATTAGAACCGATAGAGTATTCCTTTTTTTACGAACCAGAACACTTTTCATTATGGAATTACCGGAGGATACTCGATAAAGATAATTTTGAACCAGGTATGTTTCAAAGTGATGTAACCATCGTTAATTGGCCACAAAACGATTATTGGTTAGGTCCTATTATTGATGTAACGGATGAAGAAAAAGAAAAACATTTATATAATGCCAAGCAATTAAGTTTATCGCTGCTTTATTGGATGCAAACGGAAGCACCCCGTCCAGATGGAGGAACAGGCTATCCTGGTATACGCCTAAGGAAAGATGTTTTAGGAACAGAGGACGGCTTGGCCATGTACCCTTATATCCGTGAATCAAGACGAATTAAAGCTCAATATACCGTAAAGGAACAAGATATCAGCGGTGAAATCGATGGAAAAGAGAGTGCAACGTTCTTTCACGATAGTGTAGGGATTGGAAGTTATCGGATAGACCTTCATCCGAGCACAGGATTGGACACGTATATTGATATTTCGTCCCACCCATTTCAAATTCCTCTCGGGAGTTTACTGCCAATACGCGTTCAAAATTTGTTACCCGCTTGTAAAAATATTGGTACTACTCATATTACAAATGGTTGTTATCGATTACATCCAGTGGAATGGAATATCGGTGAGGTAGCTGGCCATTTAGCGGCATATTGTATTGATCATGAAATCATCCCCCTTGAGGTAAGAAATCAAGATGATAAACTATCAGATTTTCAATCGCGTATCGCCAAAGCTGGAATAGAACTTGATTGGCCCAAAATCCACAAAATTTAAATGAAGACAAAGAGTGGAGTGGATAAACTTTGATCGCTTTAGTTGACAAAAGCATGTATATGAAACGTGTTGTAAGCTATACTCATTATTTTTCGGATATTAATCTACTTTTAAAAGAGAACCTTCATCAATACTCAGTTATTTTTATCAATGGGTATGAAAATGGTAATCCAATGAAAGTATCGTACGACATACTTGAAAAACTTTGGGATTTTATTGATTATGGTGGAATTCTATACGGTGAACTTATAAACTGTGAGGATTTTCCTTCATCTCGTCTTTTTGGTTTCAAGCAGGATTTCACAGTAACGAATCGACGTCTAGAAAAGCTAGTAATTTCTCATGATACCCAATATTGTAAAAAAGGTCAGTTACTCGAATGGCAAGGTGCCTTTTTAACAGGCTTTACCTTTGACACGGAACGGCTTTTAGATATCGGTCATTTCAAAGAGACTCATCAAACTTCGGATGAAGGGCAATACCCTGGAATTATTGTGAAAAAGCATGGGAAGGGAAAAACCATTTTTTCAACGTTTTCTTTTTTAGGTAATGAACAGAATTGGACGTTACGACCTAATTGGTTATGGAATGCAGTTGTAAAATGGCTGCAAATGGAGTATCACCTACCACTACAATCAATCCAACCAATTATTCAAAAACGTGAGAAATCTGATACTAAACAAACAATTGACAATGGAATGGACTGGTTTTTAAAATCTGGAATCTTACCGAAGGAAGATGGAAGTCTCGGAGTTTATGAAAATATCCATTCAATTCGAAGCGATGTAAGTAAGGATCGTCGTCCAGATTGTCATTCCCATACTGCCCTTTTATTTTATCTGTATGGAGAATATGCAAAAGACCCTGAATGGACCGAGAGATCACATCGATTATTGAACTACTTATTTAAAGCAGGCTATCAGGATACAGATCCGAATTCAGCTACATATGGTTTTTGGAAATGGTTTCAAAGTCCAAAGAGTAAGCCAGAGCAAATATTCACTGATGATAATAGTTGGGTAACACTTGTTCTCTTATATTTATACCGTAAAACAGGTCAAACCATCTATAAAGAAAGGGGTCTATTAACAGCTTATGCTCTATTAAACACGCAGAATAAAAATGGACTTCGACCAGAATGTATCCGTGAACAAGAGCTAATAGAGAAAGGACCTGCATACTTCCAGAATTCCATAATCGCAAGTATGAATCCTCACTTTGAGGCAATTGCCCATGTTGCCTTTATCCAAGCGTATTATGTGACCAAGGATGAAAAGTTTTTAGAAACCGCATTCAAAGGTACGTTAACGATGCTTGATAATAAAAGTGATTTGAAATTCATGTATAGCAAAACGGCTGGATACAGCAGATTCTTATTATCATTAGCTGACATGTACGCCGTTACAAAGAGCGATACCATTCTGGAAGGTTTATATGAAGTACTTGATTATTTAACTGAGAACCAGCATAAACAAGGCGGAATTGAAGAAAGTGATAATCCGGATCCTGAAAGATATGGTACAGAGGATACGGGTGTGTTCCGAATGAATGGTGAAGGGATTGCAGATCAATTGTACACTAACAATTTCTTACTCATGAATGTTTGGGAAGCATGGAAAGCAACAGGAGACACTAAAATAAAAAAAATTCATGAGAAGCTAGCCCATTTTTTATCAAACATTCAAATTACTTCTCAAAGAAAGGAATTTGATGGTGGCTGGATGCGTTCCTATCATTTAGACAGTGGAGAGTATTTCGGTAACAATGGTGACACAGGTTGGGGTGCATATGTAATAGAAAGTGGATGGACAAATGCGATCATCTTATCTGGCCTCATCTTAAAAGAATTAGATCAATCTCTATTAGATTAATATGGGAAGGTGTCCAAATGTCGATTAGATGTACAACTCTAACTAGTAATCCAGCAATTATGTTTGCTAAAGAAGAGTTGCTTAAGTATACACAACAGGTTCAAGAGCCGATAACTTATTCATTTGTTTTAGGATTGGATCAAGATTTTATAGAAAATGGGTTGATTGAACAGTCTTTATTTAATAATGATCCTGCTGTTGATGCATTTCATTTTATACAAAAAGAACGAGAAATTTATATTATTGGAAGCAATACCAGATCAGTACTTTATGGGGTTTATCATCTTTGTAAAAACATGTTTGGGTATAAATGGGTTCATTTTTTATCTAAAGAAAAAATAGGATACAAAGACGTTCATTTTATATCTTCTGAAATCCATAGCGGAAGTATGGTAAGAAGAGGGCTCGTAATTGAAAATTACAGTGATATTCCATTCCTAACAAAACTCATCGATTGGGCTGCTAAACATTATATAAATGAACTGTTTTTTACTTTTATGCTATGGGATAAAGTGAAACATGTAATAGAAGAAGAGATTAATAAACGAGGCCTATCGATTACAATTGGCGGACATAGTATGCACTATTTATTAATGGAATCCTCGGTTTCTGAGAAAAAACAGATTGATTTTTCAAATGATAGCTGGAAGGTTACACTTGTAGATAAAATAAAAAACTATTGTGAAGAATCAACATCCATTAAACGAGTATCCTTATGGCCAGCCGATATTGGAATAAATGATAACCAAGATTTTTTAGCACGCTACATAGAATTTACTGAACTCATAAAAAGGGAGATTCCTAGCATTGAAGTAGAGCATATTGCCTACAATGCAGGTCTATCTTGGAATATGTTAGAACTTCATGAAGGGTTAAGTGGTTCTAGTAAAGTAAATACGCTATTTGCTTTTTGGGGAAGAAATTATAAGCAATCTTTTTTGAAGGAAGAAAGAGCATTTGAGGCCTTACAAAAATGGTGTCAAAAAACTAAAGTAAATCAGCAGGATATCACTATTTTTGAATACTATAGTGACCATTACATGTTAGGGGATTTATTTCCTCCTTTATTTCACAGAATTCATGAGGACATTGACGTTTACGCTAAGTTAGGAATCAAATCAATGGTTAATCTAATTGTCCCCTACATAACTAAAGAAGATGAGAAATCATTGGATCAGCATTTTCCATGGGAATCGTTACAGTTAATGAACAGTTATTATTTTGCACGGTTAACTTGGGGGGATGACTTTCAGGAGATTGAAGCAGATTTCTACTCCATCTTTGACGATCATCAAATAAGTACAAAACAATTGCTTGTAAAATTGGAATCTGTACTTTCTGAAGTATCCAAATGGAATGTACCTCTGTTTCCATCCCGTGTAATTGATCCTGAAAAAGTAGTTCAACATGAAGCAATAAGTGAGATTATCACTGATTTAACAAAATGGAAAAGAGAACTTGTACCTTTTAAAGTCGATTCAACAACAGAAATAAAAGATCCCAATAGCCTGATATCATTTTACATGGATCATGTGTGTGAAAAGCTAGATGATCTCTTACGTACATGGAGGGGAAAAGAATGAAACAACGAATTGTTTTTATCGGTGACAGCATTACATGGTGGGGGATTAACGAGAGTGATAGCATTGGAACGGGATATGTGCGATTGCTTCATGATTATTTGAAGGTCAACTTCCCACATCGAGATTTTGAAATCATAAACAAAGGGATTAGCGGAAATCGGGTAACGGACCTAGCTGAGCGGTGGGAGCAAGATGTTATTTCGTATCATCCCGACATTGTTTCAATCTCCATTGGTATCAACGATGTGTGGAGACAAGTAGATTCTCCTGAGATGGAACAAGTGTTACCAAACCGTTTTGAAGAAGTGTTAGAGAATCTACTGATAGAGATTAAGGAAAAAACCAATTCCTCTATTGTCTTAATGGAACCAACCATTATTTCAGAAGATATTTTGGGAATAGGAAACAGTATGCTAAAACCCTATATTAAAAACATTCATCAATTAGCAGAAAAGTATAATGCCGTCATTGTTCCAACACATCAGGCATTCATTTCATTCTTAAACCATAAGAAGAACTTCCCCCTTACAATAGACGGTGTTCATATGAACTCGCTCGGGAATATGCTAATGGCTAAAACCTGGATAGAAGCAACGAAGGATATGTTTGAATAGTTGTAGTACTCTAATATGAAACTAATTATGAAAAAGAGTAGGCTTAAAATTATAGTAGCTTATTCTTTTTTATTATTGTAGATTAATAGATTCATCCACAATCTAACAGTTTTCGACACCCCCTTGACGGTATAATAAGGAAAATGATTAATAGGGAGGTTCGATTCTTGCTAGATTCTAGTCATGAATTCTATTTAAGTAGCGCAGAACGACAATTAATAATCAAAGGGATAAAGCGTGGATTAGAGCGTTTTTATAAGGATAGAGAGGGAAAACCTGATCTCGTCACCGAAAGAAACTTCATCTCCAGACAACGCGCCTCTTATGTTTTCGACTCCATCTATCACATCTCGAAACAACATCCAGAATTAAATGTAACGCCTGAAATCCGAACAGCAGGCCTATCCTATGAATATGTATCACTCTTTTTTGAAACTCGAAAAATTGTCGTCACATTTAGCCAAGTAAAACGTCCTGAAGATCTGCCCGAATATAGTGAATATAGAAACGAATATACAGAAGGAAATCGGTTGTACAATCCGCAGCTATCCTTCTTCAGGGAAGATGAAGAATTTAATCTAAAAAGCTACAAACACCTCGTCGTCACGTTTAATGGCTCTCATGGACCGGATCCACTTTTTATATGGATAGGTGCAACAACACCTGGACAAAATGCCTGGATCTATCATGAGGAATTAAAAGAAGGAGTGGCTTTAGGATAATTTTTTTCTATGAGTGACAAATTAAAATGATTAGAGTGAGGTTGTAATGATTACAGCCTCTTTTTTATGTTATAAAATCCAACTTTCGATGTATTAAATCTATTTTTTAAACTTTTTTAAAGTAAATTAAATAAAGTTAAAGGCGAAATCAAAAAGAATAGATACTATAATGATGCTTAAGAAAGCGCTTACTACAATAAAATTAAGGGGGGAATGAACAGAATCGTTAAAAACGAGTTCTGTACTAGGCCAATGAAAATTACGGATATGACAGTAGACAGATATGAACGTATGGGAAAATCAGATATGGCATTTAGTGGTCACGAGGTTGTTGTTGTGAAGGTAGAAACAGATGAAGGAATTACAGGTACTGGATTCATAAGTTCTCCAGTTTATCCTCATGGAATTGCAAGTGATGTGGCAGCAAGGTTACTGAATAGAAACTTTAAAAATATCATTCTAGGTGAAAACCCGTTATACAATGAACAGCTTTGGTTGAAGATGTTTGATGGACCATGGCGACTAGGTATGAGGGGGATGATAAGAGATTGTATCGCTGCAATTGATTTCGCATTATGGGATATTAAGGCTAAAAAACTAAATGTTCCGTTATCCGACTTGTTCGGTTCTAAGCGTAACAAAATACTGACCTACGCAAATGTAGGACACCAGCTACCACCTGATGAACTGGCGAAAAAAGCCGTCGAATATGTAGAACAAGGACATACCGCCTTAAAAATTCGGGCAGGTTCTGTCGCTGTTCCGATTAAAGAGGCGAATAAAAGGGTTCAAGCCGTACGGGAAGCGATTGGTCCAGACGTGAAACTAATGGTGGACATTAACGGTTCTTGGGATACCGAAACAGCCATCCAACAACTTAAGGCATGGGAAAAATACGATATTTATTGGCTTGAAGAGCCTGTTGCACCTGAGGATATTTCAGGATATGCGAGAATTCGAGAGTATGCAGGAAACACCTATATTGCCGGTGGTGAGCAAAACAGTGGATTAACGGAGTTTCGCCAATTTATTGAAAAGAAAGCACTCGATATTATACAGCCAAACGCCATGGCAACTGGCGGAATCACAGATTGGTTACGTATCTATCATTTTGCTTCAGCTCACAATATTCCAATTTCACCTTGGAATCTTCAACAAATTCATATTCATTTAGCTGCAGGTCTGCCTAATGTGAAATGGGTAGAATATTTCTCTCACAATCGTGATTATTTTCAGGATGTGTTAATTAAAGGGCCGCATATTAGAGAGGTAAGAGGTGAAGATGGTGTATATCTACTTGCACCAGAAGGCCCAGGAATAGGAATTGAACTCGATGAAGAAGTAGCTGAAAGAACACATGTAAAAGATACCTTTTAAATTTATTGAAAATGAATTGGAGGAATATTGGTGAAAAAACAATATCATCTTATAGCTATTCTATTGTGTTTACTGCTCGTTCTTTTTGGATGCTCAAGCGGAGGAGACTCTTCAAAAGAGGCTTCTACAGATAAAAATTCGAAAGATAATCAGAGTCAAAGTGAAACAGATTCAACCGTCAAACTTGATGGCTCTGTTGAACTAATCGTTCCAGCAAGTGCTGGTGGTGGAAGTGATATAAATGCGAGAATGCTTGCAGAGATTATCCAAGCGAATAAATTGATTGATGAAAATGTGATGGTTGTCAATAAGCCTGGAGGAAGCACTGCAGTAGCTAACTCCTATACGTATAAGAAGGAAGGCACTAATAATACAATTTTAACTTGGAACTCCAGCCAAATTATCAGCCCATTTTTAAACAAGAATGATGTCACAATTGAAGATTTAACACCATTAGGTACACTGACTTTAGACAGCTATTTAATCATTGTTAAAGCGGATAGTAAGTATAAAACATTAGATGATCTATTGAAAGCAGCCAGAGAGAACCCACAGACGGTTTCGATTGGAGGAACAGGTCAAGGTACAGAAATTCACATCTTAAGTCATTTGATTAACAAGTATGGGGAAAGCGATTTAAAGTATATTCCTTTTGAAAGTGGTGGAGAAACTACTTCCGCACTACTTGGAGGACACATTGATGTTACTCTAGCCAACCCAAATGAAGTGAAATCCCAAATAGAAGCTGGCGAGGTTAGAGCATTAGCTACATCTTCACAGGAACGTATTGGTGGTGTATTAGAGGATGTTCCAACTTTTGAAGAAGTAGGATTAGGAGATATCAAAATTTCATCATTCCGAGGATATGTTGGACCACCGGGAATGACTGATGAAGAAATCGCTTATTGGGAAGATGTATTGAAACAAGTTCATGAATCAGAGAGTTGGCAAAAAGATTATATTCAAAAATACGATTTGACCAGTCAATATATGAATGCTGAAGAAAGTAAAGCATTTTACGAAGAAGTTCTAAATCTTTATTTAGAAGCATCAAAAGAAATGGGGCTTATTGATTAATATGGATGGCGGAAGGTCCATACCACCTTCTGCCAATGTTTCACCATACTACTCTAATCTTTTGAATTTAGTTGAAAAGAGGAATATAACATGACTAGAGTAATATCCATTCTTTTATTTATAGTCGCACTCTTTTTTATCCATCAAGGCTGGTTTAACTATACGTTTTGGGAGAATAATGCGCCAGGCAGTGGTTTCATTCCTCTCATTGCAGGTCTCGTTTTAGCCGTATTCACACTCAATATTTTTATTAAAAATGATAAAAAACCGTTTGGATTCGTGAAAAAACAATTATACCCCTTTATTGGGAGCTTAATCATGATCATATCAATCTATGTATTAGGAATGATTCTATCAATTGCCATTTTTATTATTGCTTGGCTCATTATTGTTGAAAAATATTCTACTTTACGAGCATCGATTTATGGAATTACAACAACATCTGTTATATATATCATTTTCAAAATCTCACTTAAGGTTCCACTTCCTGAAGGTTTTGTAGGATTTTAATAGAAAGGAGATATGCTTATGGAAACTGTTCAATTACTCCTTTCTGGGTTTGCGGAAGCAATTTCGTTACAGAACATGCTAGCTGCATTAATCGGGGCGATACTTGGTATCATTATAGGCGCCATACCTGGATTGGGATCAGCATTAGGAGTCGCCTTGCTTTTACCATTAACCTTTGGGATGGATCCAATTACAGGAGTAATCATGTTGGCCGCTGTATATTATGGTTGTATGTACGGAGGTGCATATAGTGCCATATTAATCAATATTCCCGGTGATTCTGCAGCTATTACAACAGCGTTTGACGGGTATCCGCTAACTCAAAAAGGAAAACCAGGTAAAGCATTATTTTCAGCTAATATGGCTTCGTTTATTGGAGGGACGATTGGAATATTGGCTTTAACGTTTATTGGCCCCCCATTGGCTGATCTAGGGCTAGCTTTTGGACCAGCAGAAGTTGCGTTATTAATTCTATTAGCACTTTGTTCAGTCGGTTGGCTTCTAGGGGAAAGCCCTTCGAAAGGTGTTGCTGCAACTGTTCTTGGAGTTATGTTCGCAACAGTTGGCGTAGATGCTATGTCAGGGCAAGCCAGATTTGCATTTGGTTCAGATCAATTACTAAGTGGACTCGAACTTATTCCAATGATTATAGGAATGTTTGGCTTTAGCCAAGTAATCATTATGATTACTCAAAAACTCAATGTCAAAGAGACAAAGAAGCTATCATTTAAGGAAAGTCTATTAGATAAAAAAGATACAAAACGGATTGCAATACCTAGTATTCGCTCAGGTATACTTGGTACTTTTCTAGGAGTATTACCAGGTGCAGGTGCTACAACAGGTGGATTACTTTCCTATGTGTTAGAAAAAAGAGTTGGTAAAAATAAGAAAGAAATGGGAAAAGGAGCTATGGAAGGAGTTGCAGCTGCAGAATCAGGTAATAATGGGGCTGCAGTTGGTGCGTTTGTGCCTTTACTCTCACTTGGAATTCCCGGTTCTGCCACAACGGCTATATTATTAGGTGGGTTAATCATGTGGGGACTAGACCCAGGGCCACTACTATTTAAAAGCAATCCTGATTTTGTTTGGGGATTAATTTCATCCATGTATATAGGAAATATTATTAGTTTAATTGTGGGATTAGCCTTTATTCCAATCTTAATGAAAGTCATTCTAATTCCAAATTCACTAATGGTGCCGATTATAACCGTTATTTGTATTATTGGTTCATATAGTGTGAATAACAACATGTTCGATGTTTGGATTATGTTGTTTGGCGGTGTTATTGCATACATCCTCCAAGAAAATAATTATCCTATAGCTCCATTATTATTGGCGTTTGTATTAACACCAAAACTCGAAATGTCTGCACGTCAAGCATTTAGTCTTTCAAATGGGAGTTTGGATATCTTTGTTGGCAGTACAATTTCAATAATCATTTTGTTATGTATTACATTATTTATCTTTGCACCATTCGTATTAAAAGTTTTTAAAAAGAAGAAAAAAGAATTAACGGAAGACATACCAGCATGAGGAATGAAGAGGGAAATTCCTCATACTGTTCAATAAGAATTTATATTTTAATAGAATAAAGTTTTTTAGGGCGTCCCTTATCGGAGTATTCTAAATCTAACACAATTTCATCATTTTGAATCATGAATTCAATATACTTACGTACGGTAAGGGTAGAAATTTTTACGAGTTTACTAAGTTCTGTAATCGAAAAGGATCTCTTTGCTTTCTTAAGTTCATCTCTTATTAAGGTAAGGGTTACAGGATCAATCCCTTTTGGTAAAACAATTTTTTCTTCTGTTAAAGTAGTCGAGTAGAGTTGATCGATGTCTGATTGACGAATTCGTGGTAGTGAGTGAAACATTGTCTGTCTTTTTTCATAAAAAGCAAGTGATGTTTGGAATCGTTCAAAACCATATGGCTTAAGGATACAATCAACAACTCCATGACGCAGTGCTTCTTCAATTAAATGAGGAGCATCTGCAGCAGTAACGAGAATCACATCGACCATCACGTTCTTATTACGCAATACTCTTAATAATTCAATACCAGTCAACTCAGGCATATAGACGTCTAATAAAACGAGTTGTGGTCGGAGATTCATAATTTGCTGTAGAGCATCTTTACCATTTTTCGCATGACCTATGAGCGAAAAGGAGGTCATTTTTTGTAAATAATCAGCATTGATTTTAGCAACCATTGGATCATCTTCGACTATGAAGGTTGATATCATTGTAATCATCCTTTCAATATTTGATTATCCATTTTTTTTGGAATTTGCACACTAAAACAAACTCCATCATTTTGTGAAAAAGTGATTGAGCCATTTAATAAGTTTTCTACATGATGTTTCACAAGGAATAATCCATAACCTAAAGTTCCTTTTGAAGAATAGCCTTTGGTGAAGATAGTTTGAACATTCTCTGCATTGACACCGCTTCCATTATCTTCAACTAAAATAGTGAGATGATTATCCTTGTCCAAAAATGTAAGCTGTACTTCTCCAGATGGTGTATGTTTAACCGCATCAATAGCGTTTTGGAGTAGGTTACCGATAATAAGTGCTACACTATCAACTGGAATTTTGGGAGGTAATGTTCCAATTTTACTTCCAGGAGTAAAGGTAACTTTCACGTTTAACTCGATTGCTTGTTGGATTTTACCTAATAAAAGTCCAGAAATTTTAGGTTCTAGAATATTTCGTGTTAAAAATTCTAATAATTTTTGTTGCTGAAAATTCGTGTTGGAAATATAAGCTTTAACTTCATCATAGCGATTTAATTCTATTAATCCTGATATCGTTTGAAGTTTATTAGAAAATTCATGAGTTTTTGCCCGCAAACCATCAACATATTCATTTACACCAGTTAGATCTTCAGCTAAGCGTCTAACTTCTGAGATGTCATGAAATGTAATGATATGTCCCCAAATTTTATTCTGTTTAGAAATGGGGTAGTAGTTTGCTAATATCACCGTATCATTCACAAATAATTCCATATTTTGGTGATTAAGAGGGGATTTTAATAGTGAAAATTCATCCATAATTTCGGAAAGTTTTCTTTTATCGATGTCTTGAGGAAGGTTTAGAATCTGCTTTGCCGCTGAATTTATAAGTGTAATATTATTTTCTTGGTCGGTAGCAATTATTCCTTCGCTTAAAGATTCTAGCATTGCCTCCCTTTGGATGAAAAGCTTAGCAATCTCCTCAGGTTCATGATTATGTAAGATTTTCTTGATTTGTTTTGCAAAAATAATAGCTGCAAAAATTCCAATTGAAAACGCAATTAAAAGCGAATAAACAAGTAAATCCATATTTCTTTGTACAAAACCACTGATGTTCTTTTGAGAGTATCCAATTGCTAGGATTCCTAGTTGTTGATTTGTATCAGGGTCGATAACGGGGACCCAAGTTCGTAAGGTAGGCCCAGATATTCCGTTTGCATAAGAATAATAGGCTTGACCAGAAAGAGCTCTTTTTATATCATTACCGGTTACATGAAAGCCAATTAAGGATGAGTCTGGATGGGTATATCGAACACCATCCTGATTCACTAGTACAAAAAAAAGTTCTTTATCTGATTCATTCAAATAGTCTTCATAGACTTCTTGGAGATCAACCCTTTTATCTGATTCTTTTAAAGCTTCATGTACTGCGGGCATCTTAGAAATAAGATGGGTAATTTCAAGAGCGTTTTCACCAACTGTCTCTTCAATCGATTTTGACAGAATAATGTAAGATAAATAGCCGGAAACAATTAAGACAATAGCAATGACAGAAGTGGAAAACAAAATAATTTTAGCTTTCAGGGGAATCCGTTCAAAAACTTTTGGAAACAAATTTGACTCACTTCCTTTAGCATACAAATAACGAGAGAAAAGTCTGAATTTAAAGAAAATAATATATTTATAGTTAAAATGATAACATGTATTCCTTTTGTGTCAATAAATAGTTCATTCATTGTAGGGAGGAAGTATGATGGAAACAAAAACATGTGATTTAGTCCGTAGAATTGGTGATGATGGCCAGCTATTACAAAACAAGACTCTGAATCTATCAGAATATGAATTACGTGGGCTTTATAAAAAAATGCTAATGGCCAGATTATATGACGAACGGGCATTTCGTTTACAAAGGCAAGGAAGAATAGGAACTTACCCTCCGTATAGTGGGCAAGAAGCTGCCCAAGTAGGTAGTGCTTTTGCCCTCGAAAAGGGAGATTGGTTGTTTCCTTATGGAAGAGACTTAGCAGCTTGTTTTACTTTTGGCAAGGACATGAAAACTGCCTTGCTTTATGCAATGGGCCACAAAGACGGAAGTCTTGTTCCAGACGACGTAAATATTTTTCCATTAGCGATTATGATTCCTCCTCAAATTCCTCAGGCTGTAGGTGCTGCTTGGGCAAGTAAATTAAAGGGAGAAGATCGAGTAGCCTTAACGACATTTGGAGACGGTGCTACCTCGAAAGGGGACTTTCATGAAGGTCTTAATATGGCTGCTGTATTAAAAGTACCAGCTGTATTCCTTTGTCAAAATAATAAATGGGCCATCAGTGTTCCAATTGAAAAACAAATGGCAACTGAGACCATATCCCAAAAAGCATTCGCTTACGGTATGCCAGGGGTTCGAGTAGATGGGAATGATGTATTAGCAGTCTATGAAGTTACGAAAGAAGCGATTATGCGTGCGCGAAATGGAGAAGGGCCAACGTTAATTGAAGCGGTTACATACCGAGTTGGACCACACACAACATCAGATGATCCAACTAGATACCGTGAAGATACAATTGCCCAAGAATGGAAATCAAAAAGAGATCCGGTATTTTTATTTAAAAACTTTCTCCTTAAACAAGGACTTTGGACTGAGGAAGAGGACGCTGAAACAGCAGAAAGAATGAAGAATGAGATAAATGAAGCTGTAAAAGAAGCTGAAAGCACAGCAAAAACGAAACTTTCAGATATCTTTGATCATGTTTATGAAACTCCAACCACTGACTTGATTTTACAAAAAGAAGAAATAAGTAGTGAGCAATTTATTACTAAATAAGGGGGTTACAACAATGCCGGTCAAAACAATCGTTCAGGCTGTAAACGAAGCAATGGAGATAGCTCTAGAACAAGATCCGAGCGTTATGGTAATGGGACTTGATGTAGGAACAAATGGAGGTGTGTTCAGAGCAACCGAACAGCTTCAAGAAAAGTTCGGAGAGCATAGGGTTGTAGATACACCACTCGCAGAATCTGGTATTGTCGGCACAGCAATTGGCCTTGCTGCAAATGGAATGAAACCAATTGTCGAGCTACAGTTTATGGGGTTTATTTATTCAGCAATGGACCAACTTTGTTCGCAAGCAGCGAGAGTAAGATTCCGTACCGGTGGAAGGTTTACTGCTCCAATGGTCATCAGAGGACCCTTTGGAGGCGGAGTTCATGCATTAGAACTTCATTGTGATAGCTATGAATCTTTCTTTACACATACGCCTGGTTTGAAAGTGGTTATTCCAAGTAGTCCATATGATGCAAAAGGATTGTTATTAGCAGCAATCCAAGACCCCGACCCTGTTGTCTTTTTTGAACCAATGAAAATATATCGTTCTGTAAAAGAAGAGGTTCCTGATGAAGCATATACGATTCCTCTTGGGAAAGCCAAAATTGTAAAAGAAGGAGAGGATCTTACAATTGTTAGTTGGGGAGCTCCAGTACATATCGCAAAAAAGACGGCCGAAAAATTACAAAGCGAGAAGGGGGTATCTGTTGAGGTTATTGATTTGAGAACTTTGGTCCCTTTTGATACAGAAACAGTTATTAACTCAGTGCGGAAAACCGGTAGAGTCATTGTCATGCATGAAGCGGTTAAAACAAGTGGTTTTGGGGCCGAAGTCGCCTCAAGAATTATGGAAGAAGCATTCTTGTATTTGGAGAGTCCAGTTGAAAGAGTCACAGGGTTTGATACTCCATATCCTTTTCCACAGGTAGAACATGAATGGATGCCAAACGAAAATAGACTCTTACGCGCTGTTGATAAAGTATTACATTACTAATCTTTTGGAGGTGATGAAATGATTTATGAATTTAAATTACCTGATGTAGGTGAAGGAATTGCGGAGGGAGAAATTGTAAAATGGTTTGTTACAAAGGGAAAGACCATTAATGAGGATGAGCCAATTGCAGAGGTTCAAACAGATAAAGCCTTGATTGAAATTACATCACCTGTAAGTGGGAGAGTAAGGGAAATTTTCTACGAAGAAGGCGATGTTGCCGAGGTAGAATCGGTTATTATTAGCTTTGAAATTCAAGATAAGCAGGCATCATTGGAAACTATCAATGAATCGGTTAATGAACAGGAAACAGGACGATTTGAAAATAAAGATGAAAAGCTATCATCCAAAATGGGCAAAAGACGAGTAATCGCAACCCCAACCGTTAGAAGAATTGCCCGTGAACTAAATGTGGATCTATTACAAGTTGTTCCATCCGGGAAAAACGGCAGGGTCCTCGCTGAAGATGTTCATAAGTATAAGGAAGAAAAAAAGCAAGTAAAGCCAACGAAGGAAAAAGTTTTTAAGCAGGAAAGGGAAGCAAGTTTTGAAAATAATCTAATCCAAACAGGAGAAGAGGTAGTAGAAAGAGTTCCACTAAGAGGTTTGCGACGAAGTATTTCAAAGAAAATGACACAATCTACACAAATCGCTGCCCAGTCTACAATTTTAGAAGAAGTAGATGTCAGTAAGCTTGTTACACTGCGCAAGGAAATGTCCATAAAAGCGAAAGAAACAGGGGTTCATCTCACATACTTGCCGTTTATCATAAAAGCAGCTATTTCAGGACTAAAGGAATTCCCTTATCTAAATGCTTCAATCGATGATAAGAAAGAAGAAATCATATTAAAAAAGTATTTTAATATTGGGGTTGCGACCGATACACCAAATGGACTCATTGTTCCAGTCATTAAACAAGCTGACCAAAAGAGCATGTTAGCACTTGCAAGTGAAATTACAAATTTAGCTGAGAAAGCACGAAACAATGCTTTATCAATGGAACAGTTGAAGGGTGGAACCTTTACAATCACAAATATTGGTTCAACCGGTGTTGGACTCTTCGGTACACCAATCATTAACTATCCTGAGGCAGCCATCCTTGGAATACATCGTATTCAGAAAAAGCCAATCGTTACAGAAGACGAAGAAATTGTTATTCGTGACATCATGGGGATTAGCCTGAGTTTTGACCATCGATTAATTGATGGGGCAATGGCTTCATACTTTTTAAAGCATTTCATAAGCTATTTAGAAAATCCAAATCTACTATTTATGGAATTGGTGTAAAGGGACGTTATCCAGTACTATTTTTCAATATGAAAGGTGTTGAAAGAATTGAAGGTAAGTATTTTAGGAGGCGCAGGTACTCTAGGAGCAACAACAGCATTTGTACTAGCTCAACAAAACCTTGTCGATGAAATTAGCTTGATTGACCTGAAAGAAAACATTGCTGCAAGTCACAAAATGGATATGGAGCAGGCAGCAGCTGAATTTTCATCTGTAGAGATTACAAGTGGTGATTTTTCATTGCTACAAGCTTCTGACATTATCATCAATACAGTGGGAATACCCGAAAAACAAGTGCAATCACGGATGGACTATTTGGAGGGTAATTATAAAATTATCCAACAAATTTCTAGTCATATTAATCAATACACAAAGAATCCGATTATCATTTCAGCAACTAATCCCTTAGATATTATTCACACGCTATTACAGGACTTAGTTGCAATTCCCAAAAATAGAATGATAGGTTTCTCTTTAAATGATACATTCCGTTTCCGTTGGGCACTATCAAAAGTTTTACAGGAGCCAATTGAGAACATAGAAGCCTTTGTGTTTGGTGAACATGGGGAAGATCAAATTCCAATTTTTAGTCGTATTTATATTAATCAAAAACAAATTCAGCTGGCAGAAGAACAAAAACAACTCGTCATTCAAATAATAAGAAATTGGTTTTCTGACTATCAATCCCTGAATTCAGGAAGAACTTCAGGGTGGCTTTCTTCTATAAATCT
>Ga0180217_1001663_pt1 | contig 23215 bp, 18 predicted proteins | sample eDN3rd37CBELigOP_FD_128521 | JGI IMG/M metagenome (GOLD analysis project Ga0180217, IMG submission 128521) | Enriched Organic Plus compost microbial communities from Emeryville, California, USA - eDNA 3rd pass 37_C BE-Lig OP (version 2) (version 2) ... | reverse complement strand
CTCGACCTTCCTGTTTTCCGAAGATTATTCGCTGGCTAATTATCGGCGCGCGTTCACCGAGCCGCTGTTCGCTGCCGTTGCCTGGCGCAGCCTGATGGCAGCGGTCATCGTGACCGCGGTGACGCTCATCTTCGCTTTTCCCTATGCCTATCTGATGGTGCGGACGCGCTCGCCGGGCCTGCGCAAGGTCCTGCTGATCGCGTTGTTCCTGCCGTTCTTCATCGGCCAGGTGGTGCGCGCCTATGGCTGGCTGATCATCCTGGGCAACCAGGGGATGGTGAACGAGGCGCTGGGCCTTGTCGGCATTCCGCCGATGCGCCTGATCTACAACTATCCGGCGGTCCTGTTCGGTCTGGTGCAGTACATGCTGCCCTTCGCGGTGCTGATGCTGGCGCCCGCCATGGCGGCGATCCCCGAGGAGCTCGAAGCCGCGGCCGGATCGCTCGGCGCGAACTGGGTGCGGACGTTCCGCCACGTGGTGCTGCCGCTGGCGCGGCCGGGCTTCATCGGTGCGGGCGTCGTCGTGGTGACGCTGTCGCTGACGGATTTCGCCGTGCCAGCGATCCTCGGCGGCGGATCGCAGGATTTCATCGCAAACGCCATCTACGACCAGTTCTTCCGCACCTCCGACCAGGGCATGGGGGCAACGCTGGCGCTGATGTTGGTGGCGCTGGGCTCGCTGGTCGTCGGGATCGTCTTCGCCGTGTTCGGGGCGGGCACACTCGGCGTGGAGGGCCGCCGCCGGTGAACGAACCGCTCTCCAAGAAGATCGTGCTCTGGTCCTTCGTGCTGGCGGCGATCCTGACGCTGTCGGCGCCGACGCTGGTGGTGCTCGGCGCTTCCTTCACCGCCGGCAACATCATCGCCTTTCCGCCGCAGGGCCTGTCGCTGCAGTGGTACGCCAAGATCAGCCAGGCGACGGACCTGCGTAACGCGTTCCTGCGCACGCTGTGGGTGGCGACCGTCTGCACGGTCATCGCGATCCCCGTGGGCACTCTGGCCGGCATCGCCCTGGCCAAGTACCGGGTTCGTTTCGCCAAGACCCTCCAGATCTACCTGCTGCTTCCCTTCACGATCCCGCTGATCGGATCGGGCATCGGCCTGATGCTGGTGTTCGGCAATGCCGGGGTCCTCGGCCAGTTGTGGCCGGTAGGCATCGCCTGCGCGGTGATCAACCTGCCCTTCATGATCTGGGCCGTGACGGCGAGCGCGGCGGGGCTTGATCCCGACCTGGAACTCGCCGCTGCCAACTGCGGCGCGCCACCGCTGCAGGTGTTCTTCTCCGTGACGCTGCCGGCGGTGATGCCGGGCGTGATCACCGGCTCGCTGCTGATGTTCATCCTGGCGCTCAACGAGTTCCTGGTCAGCCTGCTGCTGGTGGATGCGCGCATCGTCACGCTGCCGGTGCAGATCTACAATTCCATCCGCTCCATCATCACCCCCGACCTCGCGGCGATCTCGGTCGTCTTCATCGCCTGTTCGGCGCTGGCGATCGTTCTGCTCGACAGGCTGGTGGGGCTCGAAATCTTCCTCAAGTCGAAATGACCGGCTGCGGCCGGCAAGGAACTGCCATGTCCGACGTCTCCTTCCACGACCTATCCCGCATGACGGAAGAGCAGCGCGAGGCGCTGATGAAGCGTTCGGAGACGGACCTTTCGAGCTTCATCGAGAAGGTGAAGCCGATCGTGGAGGCGGTGCGCACCGAGGGCGATGCGGCGCTGCTGCGCTTCGCCCGCGAACTCGACAAGGCAGACGTGAAGCCCGGCGCGCTCAAGGTGACGCCGGAAGAGTTCGACCGGGCCTTCGATCTGGTGGACCCTGAGGTCATCGCGGCGATCCGGTTCGGCATCGACAACATCCGCCGCTTCCACGAGGAACAGAAGCCGGAGGCCATGTGGCTGAAGGAGATGCGGCCGGGCGCCTATGCCGGAGACCGCTTCACGCCGATCCGTTCGGTGGCGCTCTACGTGCCGCGCGGCAAGGGCGCCTTCCCGTCCGTGACCATGATGACGTCGGTGCCTGCGGTGGTGGCGGGCGTTCCTGAGCTCAGCATCGTCACGCCGCCTGCGCCGGACGGGTCGGTCGACGCGGCGACGCTGGTCGCTGCCCGCATCGCCGGTGTCGAGACGGTTTACAAGGTGGGCGGCGCGCAGGCCGTGGCGGCGGTCGCCTACGGAACCGAGACCGTGCAGAAGGCGCTGAAGATCGTCGGCCCCGGCAGCCCATGGGTGGTCGCTGCCAAGCGCTTGCTGGCCGGAACCATCGACCCCGGCCTGCCCGCCGGCCCCTCGGAGGCGATCATCTTCGCCGACGACACGGTAGATGGCGGACTGGCGGCGCTCGACCTGCTGATCGAGGCCGAGCACGGGCCTGATTCGTCGGCCTATCTTGTCACTCACAGCCGCCGGGTCGCGGAAGAGGCGCTTGCCGCCCTCCCCGACCACTGGGCGCGCATGACCGAGCAGCGCGTCGCCTTTTCGAAGGCCGTGCTCACCGGTCCCTATGGCGGCATCGTGCTGACGGGCTCGGTCGAGGAGAGCTACCGCTTCGTCAACGACTATGCGCCCGAGCATCTGGAGATCCTGTCCACCGATCCCTTCGCGCATCTCGGGCACATCACCGAGGCGGCCGAGATCCTGATGGGGCCGCACACGCCGGTGTCGATCGGCAATTTCGGCCTCGGACCGAACGCCGTGCTGCCAACGAGTCGCTGGGCGCGCACCTGTGGCCCGCTGTCGGTAACCGATTTCGTCAAGCGCTCGTCCATCGGCTACGTGACCGCGTCGGCCTATCCTGAGTTCGCCAAGGCGGCCTGGACGCTTGCCCGCTACGAGGGCTTTTCTTCGCACGAGCACGCGGTCTCGGCGGTACGCGACGCCTATCTGCCGAAGGCGCGCTGACCGATGAAGGCGGTCCGGCTCCATGCGGCGGGCGACCTCCGGGTGGAGAATATTGCCGCGCCGCTCGAGTTGCCGGAGGGCTGGGTGCGGCTCCGCGTCAGGGCGGCGGGGATCTGCGGCTCGGACCTGCACAATTTCCGCACGGGACAATGGATCTCGCGCAGCCCTTCCGTTGCCGGGCATGAGTTTGCCGGCGAGGTCGTCGCGCTCGGTCCGGGCGTCACCGGACTGTCGCCGGGCGATACGGTCGTCGCGGATTCCCGCTTCTGGTGCGGGGAATGCCGGAACTGCCGCGCCGGCAAGCCGAATGTCTGCGAGAAGCTTGGCTTCGTCGGCGAGGTCTGCGATGGCGGCTTCGCCGAAGAGACCAGCCTCCCTGCCCGTCTGCTGCTGAAGCACGATGCCGAACTCGACCCCGCGATCGCCGCAATGGCCGAGCCGCTGGCGGTTGCCCTGCATGCGATTCGTCGGCTAAGAGTCCCCTCCGGCGAGCCTGTGCTCGTTGTCGGTTGCGGGCCCATCGGGGGCTTGGCCACGCTGCTCCTGTCGCGGCTGCACGACGGTCCCCTGCTCGTTTCCGATCGCAACGTCGCTCGCACGGCACGCGTTGCCGGGGTCACGGGTGCTGTGGCCGTCGAGCTCGATGCTGCCGGGATTGCCGCGTCACTCGGGTCCCGTCCCCTGCGCTACGGGCTGGACGCCACCGGCAATGTCGGTGCGATCATGGCGCTGCTCGACATTCTCACGGGTGGGGGAACGATGGGGCTGGTCGGAATCTCGCATGGCCGCCTCGATCTCGATCCCAATCTTTTGGTCGAGCGGGAAGTGTCGCTGGTCGGCTGCCATGCCTTTGCGGACGAATTGCCGGAGGCGGTCGCCCTGCTGCCTGATCTTGCGCCGGCTCTCGAATGTTTTGTGGAGCGCCGCATCGATCTCGATGACGTTCCGGCTGCCTATGCCCGCCTGCTTGAGGGGAAAAGCGACGGCCTGAAGACCATCATCCGGACGGGTGGGAGATGAGCGGGCGCGGATCGCGCCTCGCGTCGCCAGGCGGTGCGCTGCCCGAGAGCGAAGGTCCGCTCTATGAGAAGGTGAAGGACTTCGTGCTCGCAAACATCGGCAGCGGCCGCTGGGCGCGGGACCGACGCCTGCCGTCCGAGAACGAGCTGGTGACTGTGCTCGGCGTGTCAAGAATGACGGTGAACCGCGCCCTGCGCGAGCTGACCTCGGCCGGGCATCTGCTGCGCATCCAGGGTGTCGGCACCTTCGTTGCGCCGCCGAAGCCGCAGTCGACCCTGATCGAGGTGGCGGACATCGCGGCCGAGATCGCGGCGCGAGGCGGGCGGCATAGGGCGGAAGTGGTCGTCCTCGAACGGATCGAGGTGCCGGAGCCGGACCTGCTCGCGGCTTTCGAGTTTGCCGAGCCGCGACCTGTCGCCCATTCGATCCTGCTGCATTTTGAGGACGACGCGCCTGTGCAGATCGAGGAGCGCTTCGTCAATCCGAATCTCGCCCCGGGCTATCTCGACCAAGACTTCACGACGGTGACGACCTACGACTACCTGCAGCGGGCGACGCCGCTCACGGAAGTAGAGCATGTGATCTCGGCAGTACCGGCGGATGATTTCGCCGCCCGGCACCTGGATCTGCGGTCGGGGGACCCGTGCCTCCTCCTGCACCGGCGAACCTGGTCCGGCGCGGTGGTCGCCACCGTCAACCGGTTGATCTATGCCGGAAGCTATCCACTCGGCAGCCGCTACGTGCCGGCCAGGGCCGGTTGAGCGGCGGTCATTCGGTCGAGGCTTCTATTCTTTCCATGTCGTCGTCGGAGAGGCCGAAATGATGGCCGATCTCGTGGATGAGTACGTGGTTGATGATCGCGCCGAGGGATTCCTCGTTCTCGGCCCAGTAATCCAGGATCGCCCGCCGATAGAGGGTAATACGGTTCGGCCCCTCCCCCGTTGCCGGGTTCCAGCGCTCGGCGATGCCGCGGCCTTCGAACAGGCCCAGGAGGTCGAAGGGAGTTTCCAAGGATAGGTCGTCCATGATCTCGTCGGTGGGAAATTCCGCCACCTGGATCACGATTTCGCCGGTGAGGTCTCGGAATTCCTGCGGGAGATGCGCATAGGCCTCGAGCGCCATCAGTTCGAACTCCTCGATCGAGGGCGAAAGCTGGTCGCGCCAGTCGCGTGTCTTATAGATTCGGGCCATACGCCTTCCTTGCTGGGCCTGCGATCGCGCGGCCGTTCGGTGTTCCGGGCATATAGCGCCTTGCGGCGTGGGTTTCGAGGCTTTCTCGGCTGACGGGCGGTCAGAGGAAAAAATTCTTGGTGGAGCCTGCTTGACTCTTCGGATGGCCTCTGGAATCCATAAGAACATAACGTGAACATTTATCGGAAGCGATCCACCATGGCACAGTCTGCCAGGGTGCGGGATGTCGTTTGCACCTTGCGCCACCAGATTGCGAAAATCGAAGGACGGCTGGCCGAGACGCTGCAGAAGCGACCTGGCGGCCTGCCTTCCGGGCCTGCCGCCGCAGCCCATCTGGTGCGGACGGGGATCGAGTCGTTCGACCGGGCCCTCGGCGGGGGCTTTCCGCCTGCCGGTCTTATGGAGCTTTACGGGACCGCCTCCCGCGACGCAGGAGCAGTCTCGGGTTTCGCGCTTGCTCTGGTCCGCCTTCTCTCGAACCGCGTCGATGCGCCGCTGCTGTGGATCGGCAATTCGGAAATCTTCCGCGAGGCCGGCCGGCCCTATGCGCCGGGGCTGGCCGCGGTTTTCGGGCTGCGCCCGGACGGCCTCCTCGTGGCGGAGGCCGAACGTCTTGCCGATGTCCTGTGGATCGCCGAGGAGGCTGCCCGTGTCGACGCCCTGCGGGCGATCCTGCTGGAGATCCGCGGCAGCCCGCACGCCCTCGACCTGACGGTGACCCGGCGGCTGCACCGCCGCGCGCTGCTCTCCGGATTCCCGCTTCTTCTCCTGCGCGAAGCCGGTGAAGCCCAGCCGACGGCTGCGCCGCTCAGGCTGATGGTGGCGCCAGCGCCGGCTGCGCCGCGCCTCACCTTGGCCGGGCCGTTGCCAGGCTCCATCGGTCCGCCCGCCTTCCGTGTGACCGTCAGCAAGAGCCGCACTGCAATTCCCGCATCCTTCACGCTGGAGTGGGTCGATGATGTCTTTCGCGAAAGGCACGAGCACGTCGCAACGGATCCTGTCCCTCTGGTTTCCGCATCTTCCGGCCGACCGGCTGCTGCGGCAGCGATTGGGAAGGGGATGGCGGTCGAGAGGCTTGGAGCCCGACCGGCCGCTGGTTTTCAGCCAGCGGGAGAGCAGTACCCAACGCATCGCCGCGCTGGACGCAAGGGCTGAGGGGCTGAAGCTCAGGATCGGGATGGGCATCGCCGAGGCGCGGGCGCTGCATCCGCAGATCGAGGTGGTGGAGTCGGATCCGCAGGCCGACCGCAGGCTGCTGGAAAGCCTCGCCGACTGGTGCGACCGCTATACGCCCCTCGTGGCGCTGGACGGCGAGGACGGACTTTTCCTCGACATCAGCGGCTGCGCCCATCTGTTCGGCGGCGAGCGTGGGCTGCTCGACGATCTTCTCACGCGCTTCTTCCATCAGGGCTTCGATGTTCGCGCAGGCCTTGCCTCGACACCCGGCGCGGCCTGGGCGGCGGCGCGTTTCGGCAAGTCGGACGTGGTGGCCCCGGGCGAGGAGGAAACGTTGCTCGCGCCGCTGCCGCTCGCGGCGCTGCGGCTCGACAAGGACGTTCAGGCCGGGCTCGAAAGTGTCGGGCTGCGGACAACCGGCGCGATCATGGCCGCGCCGCGGGCGCCCCTGGTGCGCCGTTTCGGCAAGGCGGTGACGCTCAGGCTCGATCAGGCGATGGGCAGGATCGAGGAACCGATCTCGCCGCGCCTGCCGGTCCCACCCCTCATGGTCGAGCGCCGGCTGGCCGAGCCGATCGGGCTGATGGAAGACATCGAGGCGCTCGTGGAGATGCTGGCAAGGCAGCTCAAGGCCGAACTCGAGCGGCGCGTCGAGGGTGCGGAAAGACTGCAGCTGAAGCTGTTCCGCGTGGACGGCGACGTCCGTCAGGTGAGCGTGCGCGCGTCCCGTCCGCTGCGCGAGCCGCGTCTCGTCCAGAAGCTGTTCCACGAGCGGCTGGCGGCGCAGCAGAACAGCCTCGATGCCGGTTGCGGATTCGAGCTGGTGCGGTTGTGCGCCCTCGAGACGGCGCAGCTCGAGGCCAGCCAGACCGACCTCGATCAGGGGGATCGCAATGCCGAAGGAGACGTCGCGCTGTTTGCCGACCGGGTCCGGGCCCGGCTTGGAAACCATGCGATCCGGCAGGTCCGTCTCGTCGAAAGCCACATTCCGGAACGCGCGGCCGTTCTGGTTCCCTTTTCCGCCGATTGCGATCTCGCGCCATCGGAAAAGGCCTCGTCCGCGATGTCGGAGAAGGATCGTCCGAGTCGCCTCTTCGACCTTCCCGAATGTGTCGAAGTCAGCTTTGCCGAAGTGCCCGACGGGCCGCCGCTGCATTTCCGCTGGCGTCGGGCCGCCTATCGCGCATTGCGGGCCGAAGGTCCGGAGCGGATTTCCCCGGAATGGTGGCGCGGCGGCGAGGCAGGGGCCACCCGTGACTATTTCCGCGTCGAGGACGAGGCCGGCCGCCGCTACTGGCTGTATCGGGAAGGCCTCTACGGCGAAGCCGACACGTCTCCGCGCTGGTATCTTCAGGGCCTGTCAGCATGACTTCCAACTATGCCGAGTTCGCGGTGCAGTCGAACTTCTCCTTCCTGCGCGGTGCGTCCAGGCCCGAGGAGCTGGTCGTCGCCGCCAAAAAGATGGGCTACGCGGCCATCGGTCTTGCCGACCGCAACACGGTGGCTGGGGTCGTGCGGGCGTGGCAGCAGGCGAGGATCAGCAGTCTTGCCTATCATCCGGGCTGTCGCCTCAGCTTCGCGGACGGGACACCGGATATCCTGGCCTATCCGCGCAATCGGCAGGGCTGGGGGCATCTGTGCCGGCTGCTGACCCAGGCAAACCTGCGGGAAGAGAGCGAGAAGGGCGATCCCCTGCTTTATGCCGGCGATATCATGGAATGGGGGAAAGACATGTCGCTTGCCGTGCTTGCAAGGCATGGCGGCGCCATGGATGAGGACCTGACCTTCCTGGGACGTCTCGCCGACCGTTTCCCGTGCTCTGTCTGGCTCGCTGTCGCTCCTGCCTACGATGGAAACGATCGTTTCCGGCTGGTCCAGGCAGAAGCGATGGCCGCTGCGGCGCGCGTGCCGATGCTGGCCGTCAACGACGTCCTCTATCATGAGGCCGGGCGTCGCTCGCTGCAGGATGTGCTGACGGCCATCCGCCTGAAAACGACCGTCGCAAGGGCCGGTTCTGCCCTCGAAGCCAATGCTGAGCGACATCTGAAGCTGCCGCGAGAAATGGCGCGGCTGTTCCGAAACCATCCCCAGGCATTGGCGGAGACCCTGCGTTTTGCCGAGACGCTGACCTTCTCGCTGGATGCGCTGCAATACAACTATCCCGACGAGCCGACACGCGACGGGGCGACGCCGCAGCAGGAACTCGAACGGCTGACCTGGGAAGGCGCGGCCGTGCGCTTTCCCGAAGGCGTGCCGGAAAAGGTGCGCGCCATTCTCCTCAAGGAACTCGCGCTGGTCCGGAAGCTGAAATACGCCGGATATTTCCTGACGGTTCACGACATCATGAGGTTCGCCCGTTCCGAGGGGATCCTCTGCCAGGGGCGTGGCTCGGCGGCGAATTCGCTGATCTGTTACTGCCTGCGCATCACCGACATCGGCCCCGACAGGATGGACACGCTGTTCGAGCGTTTCATCTCGGAGGAGCGCGGAGAGCCGCCCGACATCGATGTCGATTTCGAGCACGACCGCCGCGACGAGGTGATCAGATACATCTACGAGAAGTACAGCGAGAAGCACACGTCGCTGGCGGCGGCGGTGATCTGCTACCGGTCCCGCTCGGCCATGCGCGAGGTCGCCAAGGCGCTTGGCCTTTCGGACGACACGATCACGGCGCTGTCTTCCTCCACCTGGCGCTGGACGGAGTCCGGACTGGGCGACACCGAGGCACAGGCGGCCGGCCTCGACATGGGCGATCCTACGACCACGCATCTTTTCGAGCACGCCAACCAGCTCATGGGTTTTCCCCGTCATCTGTCCCAGCATGTCGGGGGCTTCGTGATCACCCGCGACCGACTGGACGAGATCGTTCCCATCATGAAGACGGCCATGCCCGACCGGGTGATGATCGAATGGGACAAGGACGACCTCGACTCCGTCGGGCTGTTCAAGGTGGATATCCTCGCGCTCGGGATGCTTTCCTGCCTGAGGCGCTGTTTCGAGCTGGTGAACGCCCACTATCCGGAAGAGCCGGTGCATGACCTCGACTCAATCGAGGAGGGGCTGAAGCCGGTCTATGACATGATCTGCCGCGCCGACACGCTCGGCGTGTTCCAGATCGAGAGCCGGGCGCAGATGTCGATGCTGCCGCGCCTGAAGCCAAGATCGTTCTACGACCTCGTCATCGAAGTGGCGATCGTGCGCCCCGGTCCGATTCAGGGCGACATGGTGCATCCCTATCTGAGGCGACGGGAGGGGCGCGAGAAGGCCGAATATGTGAAGCCCGAGCTGGAGGCGATCCTCGGCAAGACGCTTGGCGTGCCGCTCTTCCAGGAACAGGCGATGCGGATCGCCATCGAGGCCGGGGGCTTTTCGCCGGCCAAGGCGGACAAGCTGCGACGGGCCATGGCGACTTTCCGGCGCGTCGGCACGATCGGGACACTGCGCCAGGAACTGATCGATGGCATGGTCGGCAAAGGCTATCCACGCGAATTCGCTGAACGCTGCTTCAGGCAGATCGAGGGTTTCGGCGAGTATGGCTTCCCGGAAAGCCACGCGGCCTCCTTCGCCCTGCTCGTTTATGCCTCCTGCTGGTTCAAGTGTTTCTACCCCGACGTGTTCTGCGCGGCCATTCTCAATTCGCAGCCCATGGGTTTCTACGCCCCGGCGCAACTGGTCCGCGATGCCCGGGAGCATGGCGTCGAGGTGCGGCCGGTGGACGTGAATTTTTCCGCCTGGGATTGCCTGCTGGAACCGGGCGGATTCGACCCCGGCCGCATCGCGGCGCGTCATGCCGAGATGCGAACGGTGATCCGCGCGCGCCATGCCGTCCGCCTCGGCTTTCGCCAGGTCAAGGGCGTGGCAGAGGCGGACATGGAACGCCTCGTCAAGAAACGGGGCGAGGGTTACCGGTCGGTGCGCGATCTCTGGCTGCGTTCGGGGCTTTCCGCCGCCGCCATCCAACGGCTCGCAGCCGCCGATGCATTCCGCTCCATCGGTCTCGATCGTCGCCAGGCTCTGTGGGAGGTGAAGGCCCTCGATGCGGGAAGCGCGTCCGAACGCCTGCCGCTGTTCGAGGCGCCCGCTCTCGTCTTGCGCGACAACGAACCGAAAGTCGACCTGCCGCGGATGCCCGACGGGGAACATGTCATCCATGACTACCGGATGCTGTCGCTGTCCCTGAAGGCGCACCCGGTTTCGTTCCTGCGCGAGCGGCTGGACGAGGAACGCGTTCTGTCCAACGCATCACTGGCGGCGGTGGCGTCCGGCGTGGGCGTTTCCGTCGCCGGCCTCGTCCTGGTGCGCCAGCAGCCGGGGTCCGCAAAGGGCGTCATCTTCATGACCGTCGAGGATGAAACCGGTGTGGCCAACATCATCGTCTGGCGGAAGGTGTTCAATGTGTTCCGCTCCGTCGTGCTCGGAGCCCGCTTCGTGCGGGTGACCGGAAGGCTGCAATCGGTGTCCGGCGTCATCCACGTGGTGGCCGACCGGATCGAGGACCTCACGCCCTGGCTCGGCGCCCTCTCGGAGGCGGCTTCGCACATAGGCGGGCTCGCCAATGCCGACGAGGTCAGGAGGCCGGTGCTGGATGGCCGCGACAAGCCCGTTCAGCGGGCACGGCTCGCCAGGATCCTGAAGCAAGACCCCGCCCTGCGGAACGATCTGGAGACGCTGGCGAAGCAGACCGGTGCGGTCATGCCGAAGGGCCGGAATTTCCAATGAAACGCCGCGTGTCCTCATTAAATGCGCCGGGCCCCGGACCCGGGGGCGCCACGTATCGTGCAGTTGCGCCGACCAAGCCTTTCGCAATGCGCACGAGGCAGCTAAACCGGCGACGCGGCAGCTTTCGGCCGCAGCGAAAGGTTTCGACAACCCATGCTGGTCCTGCGGTCGCTGCTGTTCAACATTCTGTTTTATCTCAATCTCATCCTTCAGATGATCGTGTGGTCGCCGATCTTTTTCCTGATGCCACGCAAGAAGGCCTGGTTCATTCCGAAATTCTGGGTGCGGACCTCCCTCTGGCTGCAGGAAAAGATCGTCGGGATCCGCTTCGACATCGGCGGCGTCGAAAACCTGCCGGATGGACCGTTCATCCTCGCGCCCAAGCACCAGTCCCTATGGGACGCGATCGCTTTCCTGCCTTACGTGAAGGATCCACTGTACATCCTGAAACGGGAACTCACCTGGATCCCGGTCTTCGGGTTCTACATCATGAAGATGCGCCTCATCCCGGTGAATCGCGGCAGCCGGTCCAAGGCGCTGCGCAAGGTGATCGTCGACACGCGCCGGGAAATCGCGGAGAACCGCCAGCTCATCATATACCCGGAGGGCACGAGGCGCCCGCCCGGCGCGGAGCCGGCCTACAAGTTCGGCATCGCCGAGCTCTACGCCAAGCTCAACCTGCCCGTGGTGCCGGTCGCCCACAATGCCGGCCTGTTCTGGCCGCGGCGGAAATTCCTACGCTATCCGGGAACGCTGAAGGCCCGGTTCCTTCCCCCGATTGCCCCGGGGCTCGACCGCGATGCGTTCATGAAACGGCTCGTCTCGGACATCGAGAGCGCCTGCGATGCGCTTCTGGTCGATGTGGCGGCGCAATCCGATCATCCTCCCCTTCCGGAAACCGCGCGCCAGCGCCTTCGCGAACTCGGCGCGCCGGTCGCGTAACCGTATGGCGAACACCGCCGGTCGGTTCAGGTGCCGTATTCCGGGGGTTGACCCCGGCCCATCGGCTGGGGCAAATCCGCCATTCTCCGGAGCCGCTCGACCGGTCTCCGGTGGTGCGGTCGCGGACGGGCGGTGTGGCCACCGCCGTTGCGTCGTACGGACAATCCCATGGATCGGGGCTCATCCTGTCGGATCGAAAACCTGAAAGCATGGTCAGAACCCGCCGGGCATGGCGAATCTGGAGCGGACGTTCCCCTCGATGAGTTGCTTCTACAGATCGAATGCCCAAAGGGGGGCTGCTCGAACTGCGGCTTCACCCTCCATCGGGTGACAAGTTTCACAGGCATGAGAACGCCACTTCTGGAACGAGGAACATATGGACGAGACATCACCCGCGGATACCGTCGCTGGCGCCGAACTCAGGCAAATCATCGAGCGCATCGAGCGGCTCGAGGAAGAGCGGAAGGCGCTGGCTGACGACGTGAAGGACGTGATGGCCGAGGCAAAGGGCCGCGGCTTCGATACCAAGGCCATCCGGGCGATCATCCGTCTGCGCAAGAAGGACCAGGCAGAGCGCCAGGAAGAGGAAGCGATCCTGGAACTCTACAAGGCCGCTCTGGGAATGGTCTGAGCGATCCGGCGCCGTCGGTCGCGCGCGCGGCCGGCGGCCAAGCACCGTCCGGGCTCACGGCCTTCGAGCTTGACTGCACTGCGCAGCTTTCCAGCCCAACTGGGCGCCGGGCTATCCCCCACCCAATGCTGGGACCAGACTCCAGTCTCTTGCTCCAGAGCGGTAGCGCATATGGGGTCGAAGGCTGGACAAGCCGCCGCCATGGTCGCACGCGAACGCTTCGGGTTTAGCTAAAGACTGCACCCGCGACGTGACCTTCCAGATACCTGGTCACGCCCCGGGTTGCCCGATCACCGTGTCGGATCGGCCGGCACGGCTATTCCCGCGCGGCTTCGCGGAGTTTCTGGGCGTAGACGTTGATGACCAGGGCGGCGAGCAGGATGAGGCCGCGGATCAGGATCTTCAGGAAGCTGTCGATCTGAACGTGGTCGAGGCCGTTGTTGAGCACGCCGAGCACCAAGAGCCCGATGATCGTATTGCCGATGCCGCCACGCCCGCCGAAGAGGCTGGTGCCGCCGACCACGACCGCCGCAATCGCGTCGAGCAGGAAGGTGTCGAACTGGTTCTGCTGGGCGGAGCCGAAATAGGCCACACCCAGCATACCGGCGATGCCCGAGCACATGGCGCAGATGATCATCACCGAGGCGATGATCAGCTTGACGTTGACGCCGGAATACTCGGCCGCCTCGCGGTTGCCACCCACCATGTACACGTAGCGTCCGAAGCGGGTGTAGGTCAGCACGAGGTGGGCGACCAGCATGAACAGGATGCAGATCACGATCGTCCACTTGACCCCGAGGATCGTGCCGGAGCCCAGCGTGGTGATCAGTTCGGGATAGTTGTACGCAATCTGGCCGCGCACCAGCATGGCCGAGATGCCGTTGGCGATCTGCATCATGGCGAGCGTCATGATGAAGGAGGGGATGCCGATCGCAGTGACGCCGAATGCCGTCACCAGGCCGATCGAGAAGCAGGCGGTGAGCGTGAGGATGATGGCGATCCAGCCCTGCACCGGCATGTTGGCAATGTTCACGTAGTCCGGCTGGACGGTGAAATAGGCGACAAGGATGCCGATCGCGTTCGCCACCGCGGCCACCGACAGGTCGATCTCGGCGGTCAGGATCACGAAGGTCAGGCCCACGGCGATGATGCCGGTAATCGAGGCCTGGCTGAGGATGTTCATGAAGTTGTCGAAGGTGCGGAAGCTCTCGGCCTGCGTCGAGAAGAAGACGACCAGCACGATCAGGGTGAAGACCGGCGCGATGTTGCGCATCTGCTCGGCCATGAACCGGCCGATGGAGAAAGGCCGTGCGGTTTCGGTGGTGACGGTCATCGTTCGGTCCAGTTCCTCAGCCGGGTTCCTGCGACGGCTTTCCGGCCTGCGCCGTTCGCGTCCGGGAAACGCGGGCTTTCAGTGTCGCTGAAATGTCCTCGTCCTTGCGGCGAGGGGAAAGGGGTGTCGGGGGCAGGTGAAAAAACATGCATCGGTCATGCCGCTGCCAGCAGATCGGCCTTGTCGATATGGCCGCGGGTGAACTCTCTCGCGACCTCGCCGCGCTTGAGCACGGTCACGCGGTCGGCAAGCGTCAGGATCGTCTCCGGCTCCGTGGACAGCACCAGGATCGCGACGCCCCGGTCGCGCAACGACTTGACGATGCGGATGACGTCTTCCTTGGCGCCGACATCCATGCCGCGCGTCGGCTCCGACAGGATCAGCACTTTCGGCAGCTCCGTCAGCCACTTGGCCAGCGCCACCTTCTGCTGGTTGCCGCCTGACAGCCCGCCCAGCGCGATGTTGGGCAGGGGCGGACGGATTTGCAGGTCCTTGATGTGCCGCTCGGTGATGGCGCGTTCGCGCGCAGGCCGCAGAAAAACGCGGTCGATCTTGTCGAGGATGGCGATGGAGACGTTCTTGTAGACGGGCTCGGTGCGGAACAGCATCATGCGCCGGTTCTCCGGCACATAGGCGATGCCGGCCTTGCGGGCGCTGGCCGTCGAGCGGAACGACACGGCCTTGCCTTCGAGGCGGATCTCGCCGGCCTTGAGATGACCCTTGCCGAACAGGGCGCGGGCCAATTCGACCTGTCCGCAGCCCATGAACCCGTACACGCCAGTGATCTCGCCCTTGCGCAGCGTGATCGAGATGTCCCGGATCATCTGCCCGTCGCTGAGCCCGGAGGCGGAAAGCACGACCTGGCGGCCGTCGTCACCACTGAGTTCGGTGCTTTCGCCCATGTGCATCTCGGCGGTGCCGCGGCCGATCATGTGCGCGATCACGCTGTCCTTGGTGAGATTGGCTGTAGCCTCCGTGATGACCTTGCGGCCGTTGCGGAACACGGTGACGCGGTCGGAAATGTCGAGCACGTCGTCCAGGAAGTGGGAGATGAAGACGATGGTGCGGCCCTGCGCGCGCAGCCGCCGCAGCGCCTCGAACAGGCGGGCCACCTCGGGCGGCGACAAGGCCGAGGTCGGCTCGTCCAGGATGATGATCCGGGCGCCGGAGAACAGCACCCGCGACAGTTCTATGAGTTGCTGGATGCCGACCGGCAGGCTGCCCATGCGCGCGGCGGGATCGATGTCGAGGCCGAGCGTGGCGAGCTGCGTCTTCGCCTCGCGGCGCATGCGCCCCCAATCGACCACGCCGCCGGCCACCAACGGCTGGACGCCGAGGAAGACGTTTTCCGCGACGCTGAGGTCGGGCACGATCGACAGCTCCTGGTGGACCATGCCGATGCCGGCCGCGAGCGCGTCGCCGGGCGAACGCAGGTGGACGGGCTGTCCCTCCACGCGCATCTCGCCTTCGAAACCGTGATAGACGCCGGCGATGATCTTCATCATCGTCGACTTGCCGGCGCCGTTTTCGCCGACCAGACCGTGGATCTCGCCTTCGACGAGATCGAAGTCGACTTCCCGCAGCGCGTGGACGCCGCCGAACGTCTTGGAAACGTTGATCATTTCGAGGACAGGGCGGAAGGTTGCGCCATGTCCGGCCGGGGGCGTGACGCCCCCGGCCTGCTTTTCCATGCTGTCAGCCAAGGCGGCTACCGATCAGATCAGGAAGTTCTTCTGCAGCCACAGGTGGCCGGGAGCAGTCTCCTGCGTGATCACCGGGCCGTCCGCCCAGATGTAGTTCGGGATGCCGCCGGGTCCGGTCTTCTCACCACCCTGCACCGCCGCCACGCCGGCGGCCACGGCCCAGCCGTGGATGCGGCAGGACGGGTTGCGGACGGTGGCGACCATGGTGCCGTCGAGCACGGCGTTCACCGCGGGCGGCATGGCGTCGACGCCACCGATGACGATGCCGGTGCGGCCCTTGGCCTTCATGACGTTGTGGGCAGCCAGAGCCATGTCGTCATTGTGGAAGAAGGCGCCGGCGATGTCCGGATACTTGGTGAGCAGCGACTCCCAGATGCGCGCGACCTTGGTCACGTCCCAGTCGGCCGGCTGCTCGTCGACCACCGTCACCTCGGGATAGTTGGCGACGACTTCCTTGAAGCCCTTGGCGCGGCCCTGCGCACCGGTGTGGCCGAGGGCGCCCTGCGTCATGACGACGTTGCCCTTGCCGCCGATCTTCTTCATCAGCTCGTTGGTCACGACCGAGCCCATGAATACGTTGTCGGGCGCGATGAAGGTGTGCAGCGCGAGCTGGCCTTCCGGCGCCATCATCGTGTCCATCGCGATCACCGGCGTGCCGGCGTCAATCATCTTCTTGACCGGATCGTTCAGCGTGCCGATGCCGAAGGTCTGGATGGCGACGAAATCCCACTTCTGGGTCGCCATGTTGTCGATGGCGGCGCGCTGCTTGGTCGCCGAGAGTTCACCATCGAACCAGGTGATCTCGACATTCATGAGCTTGCCCCAGGCCTCGGCGGTCTGCTTGCCCTGGGCGCACCAGGTCGCCTGAAGGCCGGCATTGCTGAAGGCGGCCTTCATCGGCTTGCCTGCGGGTTTCAGGTCCTGGGCCATGGCCGGGTCGATGCCGGCGGACCCGAGCAGGGCACCTGCCAGCGCCGTCGCGCCGATTGCCTTGAAGACGTCGCGACGCGACCTGGATTCCTCGATGAGATCTTCGAGCACGTTTAAAATCCTCCCTGTGCCGGCGCGGAGCCGGCGTTTCCTCCAGTGCTTGGGCGCGGCAGCCCTCCAATTCCACCGCCTCGCCGTACACGCACAGGCGGCACAGTGGTCAAAAAATTCCTCCGCGTCAATTAGTGGTCATACCAGCACAAATGGCTGACTCTGTACGAATAGGAGGCAGGATTTACCTACCGCCATGCTGAGGAAATAGGCAAACTAGCAATCTGCTTAATTGATGATCGGTGTCTGCCGAGATTCCTTGCTGCCTGGCAGTGGAAATTTATAGACCAGTTCTCCAACGGCGGGCGAACTGCCCGCATAGGCCAGACTAACCCACTGTAAACAGTCACAAAATCCGTATGCCTACCGATTTCACCAGATCTGGCATGGCCGTTGCTTTGCTTGTTTGCGGTGCAACAAAGGCCGCCGGAGAGGTACGGGACCATGTGGGGATTGAAAACAGGTATCAAGAGCCTGGCCGCGGCCGGGTTACTGGCAGCGGGGCTCGTCGCCGGTCCGGCCCGGGCTGAGGAGGACACCATCAAGGTCGGCATCCTTCACTCGCTCTCGGGCACGATGGCCATTTCCGAGACCACGCTGAAGGACACGATGCTCTTCCTCATCGAGGAGCAGAACAAGAAGGGCGGCCTCCTGGGCAAGAAGCTGGAGGCCGTCGTCGTAGACCCGGCCTCCGACTGGCCGCTGTTTGCCGAAAAAGCGCGCGAACTGCTCGAGAAGGATAAGGTTGCGGCCGTGTTTGGCTGCTGGACCTCGGTGTCGCGCAAGTCCGTACTGCCGGTGTTCGAGGAGCTGAACGGCCTGCTCTTCTATCCCGTCCAGTATGAGGGCGAGGAAAGCCAGCGCAACGTGTTCTACACAGGTGCGGCGCCGAACCAGCAGGCGATCCCCGCCGTCGACTACCTGATGAACGAGGAGGGCGTCGAGCGCTGGGTGCTCGCGGGCACCGACTACGTCTATCCGCAGACGACGAACAAGATCCTGCAGGCCTATCTGGAGTCCAGGGGCGTGGCCAAGGACGACATCATGGTCAACTACACGCCGTTCGGCCATTCCGACTGGCAGACCATCGTTACCGATATCAAGAACTTCGGTTCGGCCGGCAAGAAGACCGCCGTGGTCTCGACCATCAACGGCGATGCCAACGTGCCGTTCTACAAGGAGCTGGCGAACCAGGGCATCAAGGCCGAGGACATCCCCGTCGTCGCCTTCTCGGTCGGCGAGGAGGAGCTGGCGGGCCTCGATACCGCTCCGCTCGTCGGCCACCTGACAGCGTGGAACTACTTCCAGTCCGTCGACACGCCGGAAAACGAGGAGTTCATCGCCAAGTGGAAGGAGTACATCAAGGACGACAAGCGGGTCACCAACGACCCGATGGAAGCCCACGTCATCGGCTTCAACATGTGGGTCAAGGCAGTCGAGAAGGCCGGCACCACTGATCCGGACGCCGTCATCGACGCCATCGTCGGGGTGTCGGTGCCGAACCTGTCGGGCGGCTACTCCACGATGATGCCGAACCACCACATCACCAAGCCAGTGCTGATCGGCGAGATCCAGGCCGACGGCCAGATGGAGACCGTGTGGGAAACCCCCGGATTGGTGGTCGGCGACGAGTGGTCTGACTACCTGCCCGACTCCAAGGACCTCATCGCCGATTGGCGCGCTCCGATGTCCTGCGGCAACTTCAACGTCGCGACCGGCAAGTGCGGCGGCAAGGGCGTGAACTGAGCGCAACTCGTCCTCCCAAGACGCGCTCATCCGGGCGGGCGGTCGCCCGCCCGGAACCTCCCAACAAGCAAGAGGCGACCTGTCCGTGATGACGGTGCTGCGACGGCTGCTGCTCTTGATGCTCGCCGGGCTTGTCCTTGCGACCACGGCCCGCGCCGATGAAGCCGCGCTGCGCGAGATCCTCGCCAGATTCCCCGCCGCCAAGGGATTTCCGGCGATCGAGGCGATTGTGCGTGATCTTGGCGCGACCGGCGACCCGGCCGTCGAGCGGCCGCTGCTGGCCCTGTCCGAAGGCGACCTCTATTTCCGAAAGACCGACAGCGCCGTCTTCATCGGGCGCGAAAGCGGCCAGGCAGTGTCGCTCTCCGATCCGCTCACCGGCGAGGCGGCCGGCGAAGCCGCCAAGGCCGAGGTTACCAAGATCAAGGTGAACAACGGCCTGCGGCGGGCCGTCCGCGAGGTTCTCGGCTCGCTGACGCTCGGCTCGGAAGATTCCGCCGCCCGCCTCGCCGCGGCGCAGACCCTCTATCGCACGCCGGACGCCGGCGCCATCGAAGCCCTGGACGCGGCGATCGCGAAGGAGAAGGTGGCGGGCGTCAGGGCCGCGCTGGAACAGGCGCGGGCCTCGGCCGTGCTCGTCTCGGACCTTCCGGAACCGGACAAGCTGGCAGCAATCGAGGTGATCAAGGCGGCCGGCAGCCGCGATGCGCTGTCGCTGCTGACGGCCTTCGCCGCGCGGGCCGAGGGGCCCACGAAGGACGCCGCGCTGTCGGCCATCGAAAGCATCAACGCATCGCTGGCCCTGTGGGCGGCCGCTCAGAACGTCTGGTACGGCATTTCGCTCGGCTCCGTGCTGCTCCTGGCCGCCATCGGGCTGGCCATCACCTTCGGCGTCATGGGCGTCATCAACATGGCGCATGGCGAAATGGTGATGCTGGGTGCCTACACCACATTCGTGGTGCAGAGCGTCATCCGCGCAAACGCGCCGTGGCTGTTCGACTGGTCGCTGGCGATCGCGCTGCCGCTGGCCTTCCTCGTCGCGGGAGCGGTCGGACTTGCCATTGAACGGGGCATCATCCGGTTCCTCTACGGACGACCGCTGGAGACGCTGCTGGCGACCTGGGGCGTTTCGTTGATCCTGCAGCAGGCGGTGCGGACCATCTTCGGGCCGACCAACCGCGAAGTCGGAAACCCCTCCTGGATGTCGGGCGCCTTTCAGCTCGGTGAGCTCTCCATCACCTGGAACCGGCTCTGGATCCTGTGCTTCGCGATGGCAGTCTTTGCCGCGCTGCTGTTCGTGATGAACAGGACGCCCTGGGGCCTTCAGATGCGGGCGGTGACGGCCAACCGCCGCATGGCCGCCTCGATGGGCATCCGCACGCCGTGGATCGACGCGCTGACCTTCGCGCTCGGATCCGGCATCGCCGGCGTGGCCGGCGTGGCGCTCAGCCAGATCGACAACGTGTCGCCCAACCTCGGCCAGGGCTACATCATCGACAGCTTCATGGTCGTGGTGTTCGGCGGCGTCGGCAATCTTTGGGGGACGCTGGTCGGTGCGATGACGCTCGGCGTCCTCAACAAGTTCCTCGAGCCCTACGCCGGCGCGGTGCTGGGAAAGATCCTGGTGCTGGTCCTCATCATCCTGTTCATCCAGAAGCGCCCGCGCGGCCTGTTCGCGCTGAAGGGCCGGGCGGTGGAAGCATGATGGTGGCTGTTGCGCCGACGGGGTCGGCCCCCTCTCCGGTTTGCTTCGCAAGCCATCTTTCCGGGGCAAGCCGTGTGTCTCGCCCGTCCTACGGACCCCCCGAGCGGGGGACAGGAAGCACGGCAGCCGCACCTTGCCACCGTCCTCTCCCCCACGGGCGTGGGGGAGAGGCGGCCCTCCCCCCGGGCGGGGCGGAGTGGGGCAACCTTGGCAGATACGGTCGGCACCGGAGGTTCCTCCCATGATGACCGGAAAGTTCTTCGCCGCCGGCGCCGACCGACGCATCGCCATCGCCATCGCCATCCTGATCGCGGTGGCGATCGTGGTGCCGGTCCTCAATCTGGCCGTTCCGCCCGGCAGCCCGCTGCATGTGCCGCCCTACATGGTGGCGTTGGTCGGCAAGTATCTCTGCTATGCGCTGCTGGCGCTCTCGCTCGACCTCGTGTGGGGCTATTGCGGCATCCTCAGCCTTGGGCACGGCGCCTTCTTCGCGCTCGGCGGTTACGCGATGGGCATGTATCTCATGCGTCAGATCGGTGATCGCGGGGTCTACGGTCACCCGGTCCTGCCGGATTTCATGGTGTTCCTGAACTACAAGGAACTGCCGTGGTTCTGGTACGGCTTCGACCAGTTCTGGTTCGCCGCGATCATGGTCATGCTGGCCCCCGGGCTGCTCGCCTTCGTGTTCGGCTGGTTCGCATTCCGCAGCCGCGTGACCGGCGTCTACCTGTCGATCATCACCCAGGCGATGACCTACGCGCTGCTGCTCGCCTTCTTCCGCAACGACATGGGTTTCGGCGGCAACAACGGCCTCACCGATTTCAAGGACATCCTCGGCTTCAACGTGCAGGCGAGTTCGACGCGCTCGGCGCTGTTTTCGGCGAGTGCGCTGGCGCTGGCGCTGGGCGTCTTCGTCACATGGCGCATCGTCGGCTCGAAATACGGCAAGCTGCTGATGGCGGTGCGCGACGCCGAGAGCCGCACCCGCTTCCTCGGCTGGCGGGCGGAGAACGTGAAGCTGTTCGCCTTCACCGTCTCGGCGGTGATGGCCGGCATCGCCGGCGCGCTCTACGTGCCGCAGGTCGGCATCATCAATCCCGGCGAATTCGAACCGGCGAACTCGATCGAGGTGGTGGTCTGGACGGCCGTCGGAGGGCGCGCGACGATCGTCGGCCCGATCATCGGCGCGCTGCTGGTGAACGTCGGAAAATCCTACTTCACCGGTGCGCTTCCCGATCTGTGGCTGTTCGCACTCGGCGGGCTGTTCGTCGCGGTCACGCTGTTCCTGCCAAAGGGCGTCGTAGGCATGTACGACCAATGGCGGGCCAGCCGGAAGGCGGCCCGGAAGCCCGTCACCGGCGACGATCCGGCGCCGAAACCGGCATCGCCGGCCGTTGACTCGGCGCAGGCCGAGAAGCGCTGGGATGTCTCCGGCGGCATCGCCGAGCCGGCTCCGGCGGAGTAGGCGCGATGAGCAAGAGCGGAACCATCCTCTATCTCGACGGCGTCTCGCGGTCCTTCGACGGCTTCAAGGCGATCAACAATCTGTCGCTGGTCCTCGACAAAGGCGAGATGCGGGCGATCATCGGCCCCAACGGCGCCGGCAAGACGACGATGATGGACATCATCACCGGCAAGACACGGCCGGACACCGGCGAGGTCTTCTACGACGGCCAGGTCGACCTGACGAAATACGACGAGGCCGAGATCGCCATGATGGGCATCGGCCGCAAGTTCCAGAAGCCCACCGTCTTCGAGAGCCATACGGTGGAGGACAACATCGTCCTGTCGCTGAAGGGGCCGCGGTCCATCTTCCCGGCGCTGTTCCACCGGCGCTCGGCGCAGGAACGGCGCCGGATCGACGAGATCTTCGATGTCATCCGCCTCGGCGACCGGCGGCACGAGTTCGCCGCCAACCTGAGCCACGGCCAGAAGCAATGGCTGGAGATCGGCATGCTGCTGGCGCAGGATCCGAAATTGCTGCTCGTCGATGAGCCGGTCGCCGGCATGACCGACGCCGAGACCGAGGAGACGGCGCGACTGCTAAAGGAAATCAACAAGACTCATTCGGTCGTGGTGGTCGAACACGACATGCATTTCGTGCGCGAGCTTGGGGTGAAGGTCACCTGCCTACACGAAGGCTCCGTGCTGTCGGAAGGTTCGCTCGATTTCGTCTCGTCCGACGATCGGGTCGTCGAAGTCTATCTGGGGCGGTGACGGCGATGTGGCGGGTCTCCATCGAGCGGTTCCTCAAGACGGCGCAGCCGATCGGCGGTTGCGACGTCCCCTCCGGAGGGGGCGCAATTGCCAAGGCTCCTACCAGTTTCACCAACCCCCCTTGGCTTACCGGAAGGTTTGCCACCCGCGCCGTCGAGGCGGCGCGGGCGTGGGGGGACCAGGCGGGAGGGGCGTCGCGCCATGCTTGAGGTCAAGGACGCCACCCTACACTACGGCGCCGCGCAGGCGCTGCGTGGCGTGTCACTCACGGCCAGGCCGAAGGCGATCACCTGCGTGCTCGGTCGCAACGGCGTCGGCAAGACCAGTCTCATGAAATCGATCGTCGGCCATCACCGGCTGACGAGCGGCAGCATAGCCTTCGAGGGGAAGGCGCTCGACCGGAGCGCGGCGTACGATCGCGCCCGGTCGGGCATCGCATTCGTGCCGCAGGGGCGGGAAGTCTTCCCGCTCCTGACGGTGAAGGAGAACCTCGAATCGGGATTCGCACCCCTGAAGCGCACGGACCGCCACGTGCCGCCGCACGTCTTCGAACTCTTCCCGGTACTGAAGCAGATGCTCGGCCGGCGCGGCGGTGACCTGTCAGGCGGCCAGCAGCAGCAGCTCGCCATCGGGCGGGCGCTGGTGATGCGGCCGAAACTGCTGGTGCTCGACGAGCCGACCGAGGGAATCCAGCCCTCGATCATCAAGGACATCGGCCGCGCCATCCGCTACCTGCGCGACACGGCCGGCATCGCCATCCTGCTGGTAGAGCAGTATCTCGACTTCTGCCGGGAGCTTGCCGACGAGGTCAACATCATGGACCGCGGCCTGATCGTTCATTCCGGCCCGGCCGAAGATCTCGACAAGCCGGAGGTGCGAAAGTTTCTGACT
>Ga0180217_1001658_pt1 | contig 23263 bp, 19 predicted proteins | sample eDN3rd37CBELigOP_FD_128521 | JGI IMG/M metagenome (GOLD analysis project Ga0180217, IMG submission 128521) | Enriched Organic Plus compost microbial communities from Emeryville, California, USA - eDNA 3rd pass 37_C BE-Lig OP (version 2) (version 2) ... | reverse complement strand
CTGGCTATCGAGTATCTCTCCAGTCACAGGATCGATCATCTCGACCTCGTTCGATAGTTCTGTCACAGCCTGACTTCCTTTCCATCAGGCCGACTCAGATCCACCGTTTTTCGGACACTCCCCGGAAACCCAAGGGTTTCCGGGACTTTCGTTCTGGAGGCGAAATGCCTATCCCATCTTTATCGGGTCTTCGGATCTGAGCGGGGAGGCCGTCCTTCGGGGCGGCCTTCTTGTGTTGCGGGGTTTGGGGACGAAGGTGCCTCAGTCTTGATGTGTGAAGAACAAGATCGGTGACACCTTCGTCGTGTCTGTGTCCCGCGTCAAGAAAATGGCAGGAATTTCTCGGTTTGAAATGTCGGGATGCTCGGGTCGGCGAGTCCCAGGTGCACATCTTGTGGCCGGTTCCAAGCCAGCGCTTCGTGCGGGGCGGATGGTGTTGTAGTCGATCCGGTATTCCTCGGCGTGCTTGGCGAGCATGACGGCGTCGTCGATCTCGTCGATGTAGAGCCGCTCGTACTTCAACGTGCCGAACCCGCGCTCGCGTGACCCGTTCTGTCCCGGCGACCTGACCCTCGTTCGGACATGGTGCAGTTCGGGTGCGCGGCGATGGACGCTTCGAACCGAAAGGACCGGAACGGGCCGCCGTTGTCGGTGACGATCGTGACGACCGGCTTGACCTCACCGGTTTCCTCCTCGACGTCACACAGATCCACGAGCGGGTGCCCGAACAGCTGCTCGTAGTCGGCCAACGCGAGTTCGACAGCGTCGATCGCATCGAACTGGTTCGCCGTCGGTGACACATGGAACGGGTGCTCATATTTTGACCAGTAGTCCCGGCAACCGGCCAGCCGCCACGTCCCACCGGTGGTGGTCTCGAACTCGCTGAAGTCCAGCTGCCACACCTGATTCGGCCCGGTCGGCTCGGTGGCGAACGCAGCCTTCCTGCGCTCGGCCAACTTCCTGCGTTCGCGCTGGTAGTCGGCTGGCAAGATCAGACCTTCATCACGCAGCAGCCGCAGCACCGTCGCCTCGGACACGCGGTGGCCGTCGTGGCGGACCATTGCCCAGATCTTGCGATGCCCCCACACCGGATGGGCACGAGCATGCGCCAGGACCTGCTCTCGGACGGTGTCGCGGACTGGCTGAGGCCACGGACCCTTCGCCTGCTGGCCCGATCGGGCCCTGGCCTGCCAGCGACGCCACGATCGTTCCGGGACGCCGAACTTCTCACACCACCGCGAGGTCGGCATCCCGGACTCGGCCCGGATCACCTCGAGGTCCTCGAAGGGCCCAATGTCGGCGCCGGTCGAAAAGTGAGCAGTTCTGCCGTTCGAAAAGTGAGCAGTTCTAGTGTGGCGTGTTTTCGGCTCGAGCGGAGGGCAGGGTGTCGATCCCGGTGTTTCTGAGTCGGTGGGATGAGCCCTTGAGGGTGACGACTTCGGCGTGGTGGACGATGCGGTCGATCATGGCCGCGGCGACGACTTGGTCGCCGAACACGTCGCCCCAGCGGGCGAATGGCAGGTTGCTGGTCAGGATCAGCGAGGCGTGCTCGTAACGGGATGAGACGAGCTGGAAGAACAGGTTCGCGGCGTCCTGCTCGAACGGGATGTAGCCGACCTCGTCGATGATGAGTAGCCCGTAACGCCGCAGTCGTGCGAGTTCCTCGGCGAGCCGGCCGCGCTGATGCGCGTCGGTCAGTCGGGTGACCCATTGGGTCGCGGTCGCGAACAGGACCCGATGTCCTGCTTGGGCGGCTTTGATTCCCAGGCCGACAGCGAGGTGGGTCTTGCCGGTGCCTGGTGGTCCGAGCAGGACGACGTTCTCGGCCTTGGCCAGGAATGCTCCGGTTGCCAGATGCGCGATGGTGTCTCGTTTCAGACTTGGCTGGTGGTCGAAGATGAAGTCTTCGATCGTCTTTCGCGAGTCGAATCCGGCAGCCCGGATCCGCAACTCAGCCCCCGATGAGTTGCGGGCTGAGACCTCTCGGTCCAGGACTGCAGCCAGATACTCCTCATGCGACCAGCCGGCGTCGCGGGCTTGGTCGGCCAACCGTGCTGCGGCTTCACGGATCCGCGGCGCTTTGAGCGCCCTTGCTAAATACTCGATCTGCTTGGCCATCTCCTCGGCGCTGTTCGTGGCGGTCATGAGGCGGCCTCGATGTCGACACCGAACGCGATGTCGTAGTCCGCGAGATCACGCACCACCACATCGGTTGCCGATGAAACCGGACGGGGCTTCTGGAACGCTTCGCGCAGCCGCCGGGCGGCCAGGACATGAACTGGGTCAGTGATGGTGAGCGCGTTGCCCCACGACCGGGCATGGTCGGCCACCAGCTGGCCTGCGAGCCTGACCTGGACCCGCTCGAGCCCTGCGGCGACGTCGACCATCCGCCCGATTGCCGATGGGTGCACCGAGTAGTCGTTGCCATGGACGCGGACGTAGTAGTCCCGTGGAAGCCGCGTCTGGAACCTCAGACCGACCGCAGGCGCGATCGGCGGCAAGGCCAGCATCCCCGCCTGGTCGACCATCAGCAGATCGACCGGGCGGGCCTTCAACGCCCGCACCATCCTGGAATTGGCCCTGGGCAGCCAGTCGCCCATCTGGGTGTTGAAATCGGCTGGCGACTCAAACGTCCGGCCGGGCAGGAATGAGGTCTCGAAGTAGCCGTTGATCCGCTCGACGCCACCCTTGGACTCAGGGTCATAGGCCTTGAGTTGGTGGATCTTGGCGGCCAGGGCGCCGACGAACTCACCGACTCCGGCCGCGAGCTTGTTGCGTTTGCCGATGCCGGTCTCGTTGTCCCAAATCAATCGCCGCGGAACGGCGCCGAGCTGGGTCGACAGCAGTGACCACATTCCCGACAACAGATCCGGTGTCGTCCGTGTCGGGATCATCTGAGCGGTGATGAACTTGGAGAACGACGCGACCATCACCAGCACCGGCAACATCACGAGGCGACCTTCAACGGGGATCTTCGGCTCGGGGAACCCTCCCCCAAGCACTCCGTGCAGGGGGTACCCCCAGATCGCACTGGACCTGATCGCCGGGGTGATAGACGATCCGATCGGCCGGATCCGTCGGCGCATAATCCGGCCGGATCGCGGCCACCCGCTCCCGAAACCACGACGCCGAACCCTGCCAACCGACACGCTCAGCCAGCACCGTCGCCGGCATCAACGGCGTCTGCACCAACAACTGACGCACCTGCTGCTCGAACCGATCAAAACTCGTCGGAGCCGGCCTCCTCGAATACTCCGGCGGATCAGCCGACGCGATCGCCTTCGCGACCGTGTTCCTCGAGATGCCCAACTGTCTGGCGATCTGCGCCTTCGGCAACTTCTCGCCAGCATGCAGCCTGCGGATCAATGCCCAGTCTTCCAAAGTGATCACTTCCCAATCGTGGATAAGTGCTCACTTTTCAAGCGTCACATCTGCTCAGTTTTCGACCGTCATCGACAGCTGGTCACCTGGTCGTCTCCCGTGCACTGACGACCGCTCATGTCAGTTGGTGATCGCCGTGCCTGTGTCCAATAGTGAACATCAAATCCCTCAATTCTGTGGAAACATTGGGTGATTGCTTCAAATTAGTGAATTCTGATTGACAAACGGCGTGATGGCCGTCACGCTGTTCTCGTGGTCAAGGACAAGTCAGAGGCGCGGGTCGATGAACCGGCGCTCAAGGTCGAGAATCTCGAGGTCGTCTACAACGATGTGGTCCTCGTGCTCCGGGGCGTGAGCCTCCACGTTCCTCGCGGTGGCATCGTGGCGCTGTTGGGCGCCAACGGGGCGGGGAAGACCACGTTGCTGCGTGCCGTGTCGGGACTGCTGGATTTGCACCGAGCCGAGGTCACCAAAGGGACCGTCCACCTGGACGGCCGCGACGTGACGCGCCTGGAGGCGGCCGCGCGGGTCAACCGGGGCCTGGCGCAGGTCATGGAAGGTCGGCGGATCTTCAGCTCCCTGACCGTTGAGGAGAACCTCCGCTCCGGCGGTGTCGTGGTGAGTCGTCGGCAGAACTCCGGCGAGAACCTCGAGCGGATGATGGAGATGTTCCCGGTCCTGGCCAAACGGCGACGCGACACGGCCGGCTACCTCAGCGGTGGTGAGCAGCAGATGCTCGCGATCGGCCGTGCCTTGATGTCCGATCCGCAACTCCTGCTGCTCGATGAACCGTCATTGGGCCTTGCGCCACGCATCGTCGAACAGATCCGTGACGTGATCGTCGAGGTCAACCAAGCAGGCACCGCAGTCATGCTGGTTGAGCAGAACGCAGCGATGGCGCTGTCGATCGCCGATCACGGCTACGTCATGGAGCACGGTCGCATCGTGCGGGAAGGTCCCTCGCAATCGCTGTTGTCGGACCGTGACATCGCCGAGTTCTACCTCGGAGGCGGCGCCGATGACCGACGCTCCTACGCCGAGATCAAGACCTACCGCCGGCGCAAGACCTGGGGAGCATGAACGATGGGTAACGAAGCTGTGGCGACGCCCCTGCTGGAGGTCCGCGACCTGACATTGGCCTTTGGCGGCGTCCGGACTCTCAACGGCGTGAGCTTCGACGTCGGTCGCGGTGAGCTCTTGGCGGTGATCGGCCCCAACGGGGCTGGCAAGACCTCGATCTTCAACTGTCTGTCCGGGGTGTACCGGCCCGAGTCGGGATCGATCCGCCTCGACGGCAACCAACTGGTGGGCATGCGGCCTCCCAAGGTCGCCCAGCTGGGCATGGGTCGCACCTTCCAGAATCTCGGGCTCTTCACACATCTGGATGTCGTCGACAACCTGCTGCTCGGTCGTCACCATCTGATGCGCACCGGCTATCTGTCAGGCGCGTTGTGGGTGGGCCGGGCCAAGCGCGAGGAACTGGCGCACCGCGAAGCGGTCGAGAAGGTCATCGACCTGCTCGCACTCACGCCTTATCGGCGCTCGCCGGTCGGTCTGCTGCCGTACGGCGTGCAGAAGCGCATCGAGCTCGGCCGGGCTCTGTCGATGGAGCCGAAGCTACTGCTGCTGGACGAGCCGGTCGCGGGAATGAACCTCGAGGAGACCGAGGACATGGCGCGCTATCTGGTGGAGCTGCGCACCCTGATGGGCATCTCAATGATTCTGGTCGAACATGACATGCGCTTGGTCATGGATCTGGCCGATCGTGTCATGGCGCTGGACTTCGGCACGCCGCTGGCGACCGGAACCCCGACCGAGGTCCAGCAGGACCCGGCCGTCATCGCCGCCTATCTGGGAGGTGCCGCGTGACCACGAACGTGCCGGACTGGGACTCACTCCCGCACGCGCTGCTGCACCGCGCTCACAGCACCCCAGATCACGTTGCGCTGCGCAAGAAGGATCTCGGAAGATGGCGCTCGTACACGTGGCGCGAGTACGCCGAACGTGCCTCAGCGGTGGCTGCCGGACTACGCGAGCTCGGCATCGGGCCAGGCGACCGGGTCGCGGTCCACGCGCAGAACCGACCAGCGTGGGTGATCGCTGACCTGGGCATCCAAGCGCTCGGTGCGATCACCGTCGGCATCTATCCGACCGCCCCGACGGCCGAAGTCACCTATCTCCTGAGCCACTCCGGCACCGTCGCAGTGATCGCCGAGGACGAGGAACAAAGCGACAAGGCGCTCGAGGCTCGCGCTTCGCTGCCCGACCTGCGACATGTCATCGTCGTGGACCCACGGGGCGTGGATCTTGACGACGACTTGGTCATGACCTTTGCCGACCTGGAAACGCTCGGCCGCAGGGCCAGCAACGATCTGATGACTGACCTGGCCCATCGTGTGGAGGCCTTGGATCCGGCCTCGGTGGCGACGCTGGTCTACACCTCGGGCACGACCGGCCCGCCTAAGGGAGCAATGCTCAGTCACGCGAACCTCACGGCGGCTGGCCGCAACGGTGAACGCGGCTTCAACCTGCGACCCGGCGACGAGGTCTTGTCCTATCTACCGCTGTGTCACGTCGCCGAAAGACTGATCTCCGAGGTCGCAGCCCTCGCCTCGGGCTACGTCGTGAACTTCGGCGAGGATTCTGACACCTTCGCTCAGGACTTGCGTGAGGTTCAGCCGACGTTCTTCCTCGGGGTGCCGCGGGTCTGGGAAAAGATGATGGCCACGGTCACCATCAAGATGAGCGACGCCGACTGGTTCAAACGTCTGCTGTATCGGATGTGTATGCGCGCTGGCTCGAGCGTGGCGCGACGCCGCTGGCGGCCCGACCGCTTTCGACCGTTCGACGCCATCGTGCGCGGCGTGACGTGGCTGCTGGTCTTTCGTGCACTGCGACGACAGCTGGGCCTGGCGCGCTGCGAGCGGGCGCTGTCGGGGGCTGCCCCGATCGCGCCGGAGGTCCTTGAGTTCTTCTGGACGATCGGGGTGCCGGTGGTCGAGGGGTACGGCCAGACCGAGAACACCGCGCAGGCCACCGTCGTGCCGGTCCGCGACGTGCGTATCGGCACGGTCGGGCGGGCCGTTCCCGAGTGCGAGCTGCGTATCGACGAAGGCACCGGCGAGATCCTGACCCGTGGCCCGGCGACCTTTGTCGGCTACTTCCGCGACGAAGAGGCTACGGCGAAGACCATCGATCCAGACGGCTGGCTGCACACCGGTGACGTCGGTGAACTCAGCGACGACGGGATGCTGCGCATCGTCGACCGGATGAAGGACATCATCATCACCGCTGGCGGCAAGAACATCAGTCCCTCCGAGATCGAGAATCAGCTCAAGGTCTCACCGTACGTTCGTGAGGCTGTGGTGATCGGCGACCGGCGCAAGTACCTGACTGCTCTGATCGGCATTGAGCTCGACACGGTCGGCGACTGGGCGCAGAAGAACCGGATCCCCTTCACCACCTACGCCGACCTGTCGGCCAAGCAGGCCGTCGTCGATCTGGTCGGCGAGTGGGTCGCATCGGTCAATGAACAGTTCGCCCAGGTCGAGACGATCAAGCGGTTCGTGCTGCTGCCCAAGGAGCTGGACACCGACTCCGGCGAGGTGACCGCGACGCAGAAGGTCAAGCGCCGGGCTCTGGAGGAACAGTTCGCCGACCTTATCGAGGGGATGTACTCGTGATCAGCTCAGACGCACTCATCGAGACGATCTTCTCGGGCTTCGCGGTAGGAGCGAAGTACGCGCTGATCGCCCTCGGATTCGTGATCGTGTTCAAGGCGACCAAGGTGCTCAACTTCGCGCAGGCCAGCTTCGTGCTGCTCGGCGGCTTCTTCTGCTGGCAGCTGGCGGCCTCGTGGGGCTTGAACTTCTACCTCGCGCTGGTGCTGTCCATGATCGGCGGTGCGCTGCTCGGGGTGCTGATCGAACAGACTCTGCTGCGGCGTCTGCTCGGTGAACCGCCCTTCGCGCTCATCATGCTGACGGTCGGCATCCTGTACGTGCTCGACAACCTGACGACGGCGATCTGGGGTCCGGAGAACCGTGATCTGCGTGATCCGTGGGGCTCGCGAACTCTCGACCTGGGCGGGGTCAACCTGGCCGTCGCCGACATCTGGACGATCTGCTTCGCTGCCGTGGCGCTCGTGGCGTTCTACCTCTTCTTCCGGTACACCAGCATCGGTTTGTCGATGCGGGTTGCTGCCGACGATCATGAGGCCGCTGTTGCGGTCGGCATCAATGCGCGCACGGTTCATCGTGTCTCGTGGGCACTGGCTGGCGCCTTGGGCGCGCTCACCGGGGTGATGCTGGCCTCCGGTGCCGGCTCGGTGGGGCCGGGGCTGGGACTGATCGCCCTGGTTGCCTTCCCGGCGATGATCCTCGGTGGCCTGGAGTCGCCGCTGGGTGCGGTGATCGGCGGGCTGACGATCGGCATGGCCCAACAGCTGACCGCTCTGCTGCAGCCCGAGTACGCACCGTGGTTGGGCACCGGATTCGACCGGGTGGCGCCCTACGTGATCATGGTCGCGATCCTCCTGATCCGACCCTATGGATTGTTCGGCGAGCGAGAGGTGCGGAGGATCTGATGAGTTCTCTTCTGACACGAGTTCGACCCCGCAAGGCGGGCCGTCCGCACCGCAACATGACCCTGACGCGCGCCGACGACCTCCGTGTGCTGCGGGGACCGTGGCGCAAGGCGTTCGCTGTGCTGCTGCTGGTCACCTATCTGGTCGTGCCGCTGCAGTTCACCGACGCGACGCTCGGCGTGTGGATTCTGGTGGCGTCCTATTCGATCGGGGCCATCGGCCTGAACCTGTTGATCGGGTACACCGGGCAGGTGAGCATCGGACATGCCGCCTTCGTGGCGGTCGGTGCCTTCACCGTCTCGGCGCTGGGTGACCAGCGCGGTTGGCCGTTCCTGAGCTATCTGGCCGCCGCGATCGTCTTCGGCCTGCTCGTCGGTTTCCTGATCGGCCCCTTTGCCCTGCGACTGCGAGGCAACTATCTGGCGATCGTCACGATCGGCCTGGTCTTCGTCGCCGAACACGTGTTGCGCAACTGGAAGGACGTCAGTACGCCGGTGCGCGGCACCGCACCGACCCGCGGCGCCAACATCTCGATCGGCCCACTCGACTTCAAGGCAGGACTCGACCTCGGTGGCACGGTGTACACGCGCGAGCAGTCGCTGTTCTGGCTGACCTGGGCGCTGGTGGCGCTGGCGGCGCTGCTGGCCCACAACATCGCGCGGTCGCGTTCGGGGCGGGCCATGCAGGCCGTCCGTGACCACGATCTGTCGGCCGAGGTCATCGGCGTCGATCCCGTGCGCACGAAGATCGGGGTCTTCGCGGTCTCCTCGGCGATGGCGGCTGCCGGTGGCGTCGTCTACGCGATGACACTGGGCGCTGTCGACTATCACGAGTTGACCGGCGGCCGAGGCCTGTTCATGTCGATCACCTTCCTGGCCATCGTCATCCTGGGCGGCCTCGGCACGGTCTACGGGTCGATCCTGGGCGCGATCCTCGTCGTGTACAGCCAACGGTTCATCGCCGATCACGGCGCGGACACGCCGATCATCGGCTTCCCCGTCCAGCAGGAGTGGATGTCCACCGGCGAGCTGAACAGCGTCCTGTTCGGTCTGCTGATCATCGTCTTCTTGCTGCTGGAGCCGCGGGGCCTGGCCGCCCTGTGGATGCGTGTACGTCGTTGGTTCGAGAGCTGGCCGTTCTCGTACTGACCCGGGCTGCCGGCAAACGTCGGACAGCCGAGCTCTGGCCACCAAGGAAGGAAAACCCATGAAGAGAACACATCTGTCGCGGCGCCTCACGGCGTTGGCGGCGGTCGGTGCCCTCGTCCTCGCGTCGGCCTGTGGTGGCCGTGACGACGGGGGTGGTGGCGGCGACGGCGATGTCACGACCGGCCCCGGATTCGACGGGGAGACGATCAAGCTCGGTGTCCTGACTCCGTCCAGCGGCACCGTCTCGGTGATCGGCATTCCGGTCACGATCGGCAACCAGGTCTATTTCGACAAGCTCAACGCGGAGGGCGGTGTCGCCGGCAAGTACAAGGTCGAGCTGGTCGTGCGCGACACGAAGTACGAAGCGCCAACCGCCTCGCAGGAATACCAGGCGACCAAGTCCGACGTCGCGATGTACCTGCAGATCCTCGGCACCCAGGTCGTCAGCTCGCTGCTGCCGGACCTGGAGGGTGACAACATCATTGCCTCGCCGGCTTCGTTGGACTCCTTCTGGGTCCGTGAGCCGAACCTGCTCCCGTGGGGCGGCCCGTACCAGATCCAGGTCATCAACGGCATCTCGTGGTACATGACCGAGGGTGGCGGCGAGGGCAGCCAGCTCTGCTCGCTGGTCCAGGACGACGCCTATGGCGCCACGGGTCAGCAGGGCGTCGACCACGTGGCCTCCGAGCTCGACCTCGACACCGGGGTCAAGGTCGATTTCTCGGTCGGCACGCCCGACTTCACGACGCACATCAACCAGCTGCAGAGTGGTGGCTGCGAGACGGTGCTGATGACCGCGACCCCGGCCGATGCGGCCGGTGCGATCGGCAAGGCGGCGCAGGCAGGTTTCACGCCCAAGTGGCTCGTGCAGTCGCCGGGTTGGCTCAAGGCGCTGTTCTCGGGTGACCTGCGTCCGTACGCGGAGAGCAATGTGCTGATCCTGGCCGAGGGCGGCGCCTGGGATGCCTCGGCTTCCACGGGCATGGCTGATCTGCTCGATGCTCTGGAGACCTATGCTCCCGAGGCCACGCCGGACTGGTACATGACGGTCGGCTGGACCCAGGCGATGGCCGTGCACCAAGTGCTTGAGGCTGCGGTCGAGAACGGTGACCTGTCGCGTGATGGGCTGATGGAGGCGATGAACAGTCTGGACGTCATCACGGCCGACGGCTTGTTCGGCGACTACAACTGGGGTGATGCCGAGACGCGCAATCCCCCCCGGAGCAGCACGATCTACGGCGTCGACATCGAGGGGTCGCCGATCGGCTTGGTGCCCTTGGTTCAGGACTACACCTCGGCGGCCGCCGAGTCGTACTCCTTCGAGGAATGACCGCCGCCGCGAGTCCGGAGCCAACGGCTCCGGACTCGCGGTGCGGGAGGTTGGACGTGATCGCGCCGGTAATTCCTGCGCTGAAAGGGTGATGAACATGTTGGTCGACGCCAATATCGGAGGGCGTGTTGACGGAACCTCCGGCGGCAGCTTCGAGACACTGCGAACCCAGCTGGACGACATCGCTGACCTCGGATTCGATGGGGTGTGGACGACTGAGGTCGGGCGCGACCCCTTCCTGCCGCTGTTGTTGGCCGCTGAGCATCTGTCGAACGTGTCGATCGGCACGGCGATCGCGGTAGCCTTCGCCCGCAATCCCATGACGATGGCGGCCACGGCACACGACCTGCAGGCCTTCAGCGGTGGCCGGTTCGTTCTCGGGGTGGGCTCACAAGTTAAGGCACACATCGAACGTCGGTTCGCCATGCCCTGGTCGGAGCCTGCCGCACGCATGGAGGAATTCATCGGCGCGATGCGGGCGATCTGGCACGCTTGGGACACCGGGTCGACACTCAATTTCGAGGGCCGCTTCTATCGGCACTCGCTCATGACGCCGATGTTCGTCCCCGACCCACACCCCTGGGGGCCGCCACCGGTGCTGCTTGCTGCTGTCGGCCCGGCCATGACCAAGGTGGCCGGCCGGGCGGCGGACGGCTTGATCGTCCATTCCTTCACCACTGAGCGCTATCTGCGTGAGAAGACCGTCACGGTGATCGAGTCAGAGTTGCTGGCCAGCGGGCGCACGCGCGCCGACTTCACGATCTCCTTGCCCGGCCTCGTGGCAACCGGCCAGACCGAGGACGAGATCCTGGCCGCACGCGAGGAGGTGCGTCGCCAACTGTCCTTCTACGGTGCGACCCCGGCCTATCGCGGAGTTTTGGAGCTGCACGGTTGGGCCGAGCTGCACACCGACCTCCACCGCCTGTCCAAGGAAGGTCAGTGGCACGCCATGGCCGACCTGGTCGACGACGAGGTGCTGGAGACCTTCGCCGTCTGCGGTACTCCGGAGCAGGCCGGTGCACTGGCTGCTGAACGGTTCGCCTCGCTGGTGGACCGCTTCACCTTCTACGCACCCTATCCGGCCAGCAACGCCACCCGACGCCTGTTCGTCGAAGCGGCGCGCACCGCCCAGAACTGACCCATCTGTCCCCGTGCGCCCGATCGTCGGGCAGCACTATGTCATGATTAGTGAAACAAGATTCACTACAGGAGGAACCGTGGACTTCACCGAGACCGAGGAAATGGTCGCCCTGCGCTCGACCGTTCGTGATGTCATGGCGCCGTTCGGCGGTTCTTGGTATGCCGATCGCGCGGAGCGCCGTGAGGACACCGGCGAAGCCTGGCGGGCCTTGGGGCAGGCTGGTTTCCTCGGAGTCAACGTGCCTGAGGAGTACGGCGGCGGCGGTGCGGGCCTCCAAGAGCTGGCTGTGGTCTGCGAGGAGTCGGCCGCGGTCGGCTGCCCACAGCTGCTGCTACTGGTGTCGTCGGCGATCAGCGGTGAGGTTCTGACCCGATATGGCAGCCCGGAGCAGCGCAACGAGTGGCTGCCGACCATGTGTAGTGGCGAGCGCAAGATGGTCTTCGCGATCACTGAGCCCACCGCCGGCACCAATACTCATCGGATCACCACCAAGGCCGAACGAGACGGCGACGACTGGCTCATCAGCGGTCAAAAGTACTTCATCTCCGGGGTCGATGAGGCCAACGCGGTCCTCGTCGTGGCCCGCACGGGCACCAATACGGACGGTCAGGCGCGCATGTCACTGTTTATTGTCCCGACCGACGCCGACGGGATGGTTGCCCAGAACCTCCCCGTGTCGGTCACCGTTCCAGAACGACAGTTCACCTTGTTCTTCGACCGTGTTCGGGTTGGCCCCGGGGCCCTGATCGGTGAGGAAGGCGCCGGCTTCGCGCAGGTCTTCCACGGCCTGAATCCCGAACGGATCATGGGCGCGGCGCTGTGTGTTGGAGTGGCGCGCTACACGCTGGAGCGGGCGGTCAGCTACGCCAATCAGCGAGAGGTCTTCGACGGCCCGATCGGGGCGTACCAAGGGGTCGCTCACCCGCTCGCGCAGGCACGGATCGAGACCGATCTGGCCGCGCTCATGACGCAGAAGGCCGCGTGGCTGCACGACCATGGTCTGCCCGCCGGCGAGGCATCCAATGTGGCCAAGTATGCCGCTGCCGAGGCGGCCACCTCGGCGGCCGACCAGGCGATTCAGACTCACGGAGGGCTCGGCGTCTCGACGGAGGTCGGCCTCATGCCGCTGTGGGGTATGGCGCGATTGCTCAAGATCGCGCCAGTCAACCGCGAGATGATCCTCAACTTCGTCGCCCACCACAGCATGGGCCTGCCCCGGTCCTACTGAGCTTCTCACCACAAGGACGATCGTCATGACAGTTCGGATCGACACCACGCGGCTCGCCAGCACAGCACCGCTGCCCACGGCCATCGACATCGATGGTGACACCTACAGGACGAACCGTGAGGCGCAGGAGTCCTACCTGGACGAGTTGCGAACACAACTCGATCTCGCTCGTGCTGGCGGTGGCGACCGCTACATGGAGCGCCACCGTGACCGTGGCCGACTTCCGGTACGAGAGCGCATCGCGCTGCTCATCGACCGTGACTCGCCCTTCTTGGAGTTGTCGAGCTTGGCCGCATGGGGCTCGAAGTTCACCGTCGGTGCGAGCGTGGTCACCGGCGTCGCCCAGGTCAGTGGTGTCGAGGTAATCGTCATCGCCCACGATCCGACGGTCCGTGGTGGCGCGATGAACCCGTTCAGTCTGAAGAAGACTCTGCGCGCCTTGGAGATCGCCCGCCTCAACCGGCTACCGGTCGTCAACCTCGTCGAGTCCGGCGGTGCCGACCTGCCGAGTCAGAGCGACTTGTTCGTCGATGCGGGTCGGATCTTCCATGGCCTGTCGTCGCTGTCGGCTGCGGGCGTGCCGACGATCGCCTTGGTTTTCGGCAACTCCACCGCCGGCGGGGCGTACGTGCCGGGCATGTGCGACTACGCGGTCCTGGTCGACGGCCAAGCGAAGGTCTTTCTGGGTGGGCCACCCTTGGTGAAGATGGCCACGGGCGAGGATGCCGATGATGAAGAGCTCGGCGGCGCCGCGATGCATGCGCGTATCTCGGGCCTGGCCGATCACTTCGCCACCGACGAGGTCGACGCGATCCGCCTCGGCCGCCGCATCGTCTCCGAGCTCAATTGGCGCAAGCTCGGCCCGGGGCCGTCATTGCCGGCCGATCCGCCGATCCACGATCCTGACGAGCTGTTAGGGATCGCGCCGGCTGACTTTCGGGTGCCCTTTGATCCGCGCGAAGTCATTGCACGGGTCGTGGACGGCTCGCGTTTTGGCGAGTACAAGCCCGACTACGGCACCAGCATCGCGACCGGGTGGGCATCGATCCACGGATTCCCGGTGGGAGTGCTCGCCAATGCCAACGGCGTGCTGTTCAGCGAGGAGTCCGAGAAGGCGACCGAGTTCATTCAGCTCGCCAACCAGGTCGATACGCCGCTCGTGTTCTTGCAGAACACCACCGGCTACATGGTCGGGACCGAATATGAGCAACGCGGCATCATCAAAGATGGCGCCAAGATGATCAACGCGGTCACCAACAGTGCGGTGCCGCATCTGACGGTCAACATGGCGGCCTCGTTCGGCGCGGGCAACTACGGCATGAGCGGGCGTGCCTACGGGCCTCGCTTCATGTTCACCTGGGTCGGCGCCAAGCTCGCCGTCATGGGCGCAGCCCAGTTGGCTGGCGTGCTCTCCATCGTCGGTAGGGCCGCCGCCGAAGCGGCGGGGCGCGAGTTCGACGCCGAAGCCGACGAGCGGCAGCGTCAGCAGATCGAGGGGCAGATCGCGGCTGAGTCGCACTCCTTCTTCGTCAGCGGGAAGCTCTACGACGACGGGGTCATTGACCCCCGAGACACCCGTTCGGTCTTGGGCGTGGCGCTCTCGGCCATCCATTCCAACTCGGTCGAAGGACGCCGCGGTTATGGCGTCTTCAGGATGTGAGAGTCATGATCACGAGTCTGCTCATTGCCAATCGGGGCGAGATCGCCTCGCGGGTGATCCGCACCGCGCGACGCATGGACATTCGCACGATTGCGCTGTACTCGGACGCTGACGCCGAGGCTCCGCACGTGCGTGAAGCCGACGAGGCGGTGCGACTGCCAGGGGTAACCCCGGCCGATACTTACCTGCGCGCCGACCTGGTGCTGGAGGCGGCCCGCGCCAGCGGCGCTGACGCGATTCACCCCGGCTACGGCTTCCTGTCGGAGAACGCTGACTTTGCGCGGGCGTGCGCCGAAGCAGGCATCGTCTTCGTCGGCCCCGGGCCGCAGGCCATCGATTCGATGGGATCCAAGACCCATGCCAAGGACCTGATGCGTGCCGCAGGTGTTCCGGTGCTCGAAGGCGCGGTCCTGAACGAAGGCGCCAGCCGCGAAGATCTGCTGGCGGCGGCCGACGGCCTTCAGTTCCCCGTATTGGTGAAGGCGGCCTACGGCGGTGGCGGGCGTGGCATGCGGATCGTGACCGCAGCGGATGAGCTGCCCGAAGCGGTCGCGAGCGCGCAACGCGAGGCGCAGTCAGCGTTCGGCGATCCGACGGTCTTCCTGGAGCACTACGTCGAGAGCCCCCGGCACATCGAGGTCCAGGTCTTCGCCGACACTCACGGCCACGTGGTGCACCTGTTCGAGCGTGAGTGCTCGATCCAGCGCCGCTACCAGAAGATCATCGAGGAAGCACCGAGCGTCGCAGTCGATGAGGAACTGCGCCAGCGCCTCGGTGACGCGGCCGTCGAAGCGGCGCGAGCCATCGGTTATGTCGGTGCGGGCACGGTCGAGTTCGTTATGGGTCCCAACGGCGACTTCTGGTTCTTGGAGGTGAACACCCGCCTCCAGGTCGAGCACCCGGTCACCGAAATGATCACCGGCACCGACCTGGTGGAGGCGCAACTGCTGGTGGCCGAAGGACAACCGTTGCCGGAGCCGCTGTTGAACGCGCGTATCGACGGACATGCGATCGAGGTGCGCCTGTATGCCGAGGACGCGACCGACGGCTTCCGCCCGACCCCCGGCGTAGTCAACGCACTGGTCCTGCCTTCAGGGCCGGGCGTTCGGGTCGATGCTGGCATCGATGCCGATTCGGTTGTCAGCCAACACTACGACCCGATGCTGGCCAAGATCATCACGCACGCGCCGACGCGTGAACTGGCACGGCGGGCCATGGCGCGGGCCCTGCTCGAGACGCGCGTAGACGGGCTCACCACGAACCGCGATCTGCTGTTGGGCATCATGCGTGAGCCGGAGTTCGCCGCCGGCATGATCGACACGGGTTATCTGACACGCCACGACCCGGCCGAGCTTTCCAGCTCACTGACGCCACAGTTGCTCGGCGAGCACCTGGTGGCTCTGACCGTGATCGAGGCTGGCGAACGTCGTGCCGATCGACGGCACCTGCCGGGGGTTCCAGTGGGTTGGCACAACGTCGCGCCACCACCGTCCTTCGCCGAATACCGGTGCGGTGACCAGGAGCATCGCATCGAGTACCGATTCGATCCGCACGACCAGATGCGGGCCGAGGCGTGGGTGGACGGCACGTCCCATCGAGTTGTGTTCCATCGCGAGCTCGGCGACCTGACCATCGACGGCATTCGGCGGGGCTACACGGTGACCCGCCACGGCCCCGAGGCCGTCGTGGCCTCGGCTCGGGGCTCGGTCGCGGTGACCGACGTCGAACGCTTCCCGGAACCCGGATCGAGCGAGGCCGCGGGGTCTCTGGTCGCGGCGATGCCGGGAACGGTGGTCAAGGTCGACGTTGAGCCGGGTGACCGGGTCAGTCGCGGCGACCTCGTCGTCACGCTGGAGGCCATGAAGATGGAGCACGCGATCCGCGCGCCCCATGACGGTCGGGTGGCCAGCGTGGGCGCGCAGCCGGGCGATGTCGTCGACGCCGGAGTAGTGCTGGCCGTGATCGATGAAGACGAGGCGTTGAGCGATGAGTGAGCCGGCCGCGAGCGCCGGGGCCGGCGTACCGGTCCGATACGAGCTAAATGGTCCGGTGGCCTGGATCACGATGAACCGACCCGAACGACGCAATGCGTTGTCTGCCGAGGTTCGTCACGGGCTGCGTGAGGCCTTCGACCGTTTCAACGCCGACGAGGCCGCCGCGGTGGCGGTCTTGACCGGCGCTGGACAGAAGGCCTTTTGCGCCGGCGGTGACCTGCGGGAGATGAGCGACACGTCACTGCAGGTGCCGCCGGTCGACTTCGTACCCCAGCTCGGCCGCACGATCCAGGTCGACAAGCCGGTGATCGGGGCGGTCAACGGCGCGGCCCGTGCGGGTGGGTTTCTGCTGGCGCAGAACTGCGATCTGCTCGTGGCCGCCGAACATGCGAGTTTTGCGATCTCGGAGGTCAAGGTCGGCCGAGGTGCACCGTGGGCCATCCCGCTGGTGGACGTCGTCGGTTCACGCCTGGCGATGCAGCTCCTGCTCACAGGTGAGCCGATCGATGCTGCCCGGGCTCACCAGGTCGGTCTGGTCAACCAGGTGGTGCCTCCCGAACGGCTCGTGCCGGCAGCTCAGGAGCTGGCCGAGCAGATCGCTGCGAACGCCCCCTTGTCGGTGCGAGCGGCCAAGGCGACGGTGCAGCTGGCGGAGCGGCTGCCGCGGGCGGAGGCCTTCGAGCAGGCCGAGCGGCTGTGGGAGCCGGTGTACCGCAGCGCCGATGCGCAGGAAGGCCCGCTCTCGTTCATCGAGAAGCGCCGGCCCCAGTGGACGGGGCGTTGACATGTTGGACGAGCTCCTGAGTGATCTGCGCGAGGAGAGTGCCTTCCTGCTCGGTGTGCTCGAACCACTGACTGCAGCCGGCTACGCCACTCCCACCCCGTCGCCGGGATGGTCGATCCACGACCAGATCACCCACCTGGCGCACTTCGATGAGCTCGCGACGGCCGCGATCATCCGTCCCGACCGGTTCATCGCCGAGCGCGACAAGCTCGTGGCCGAAGGTGACGACTTCACCGAGGTTGTCGCGGCCCTGCACCGGGAGCGCGAGGCAGCCGACGTCCACGATTGGTTCGCTCACGCACGCACCGCGCTACTGGAGGCCTTCACGTCCATCGATCCGCAGCAGCGGTTGCCGTGGTTCGGTCCGGATATGAGTCCAGCGAGTTCGATCACCGCCCGTCTGATGGAGACCTGGGCGCACGGCGTCGACGTGACCGACACTGTCGGCCTCGAGGTGTCCCAGACCTCACGCCTGCGTCACGTCGCCCACCTGGGTGTGGCGACCTACGCGTGGAGCTTCAGAGTCCACGGCCGTCCCGAACCGACCGCACCACTGCGTGTCGAACTCGTTTCCCCAGACGGGCAGACATGGACGTGGGGCCCGGACGCCGCCGACCGAGTCACAGGTCCGGCAGTCGACTTCTGCCTGGCCGTCACCCAGCGGCGACACATCGACGATCTTCGGCTGGAGGCGACCGGCGCCTTGGCACGCCGGTTCCTGGGCCTCGCGCAGGCCTTCGCCGGACCGCCCGGCCGCGGTCGCGCGCCACGCACGAGCAAGGAGCGAACATCATGAGCAGACGGGCGATCCGCATCGCGAACGTCTCGGGCTTCTACGGGGACCAACACGACGCCATGCGCGAGATGGTCACCCAGGGTGATCCCGTTGACGTCGTGACGGGCGACTACTTGGCCGAGCTCACCATGTTGATCCTGTGGAAGGCGCGTCGCCGTGACCCTTCGGCGGGTTATGCCAGGACCTTCCTGACCCAGCTGGAGACCGTGCTCGGCGCCTGCCTGGATCGCGGGACCAAGATCGTCGTCAACGCCGGGGGACTCAACCCGTCGGGCTTGGCCGATCAGGTCCGTGAGCTCGGCGAGCGGTTGGGGTTGCATCCGCGCGTCGCCCAGGTCCGTGGCGACGACCTGATGGGCCAGTTGGAGCACCTACGTCGTCAGGGCGTACCGCTGACCCACCTGGACACGGGTGAATCCCTGACCGGTGAGCCCGTGACGGCCAATGCGTATCTGGGCGGCTGGGGTATCACCGAGGCTCTCGCAGGAGACGCCGACATCGTCCTGACGGGGCGGGTCACCGACGCCTCGCTGGTCACCGGCCCGGCTGCCTGGTGGCACGGATGGCACACCGACGACTTCGATGCGCTCGCCGGTGCCGTCGCGGCCGGTCACGTCATCGAGTGCGGTCCTCAGGCCTGTGGCGGCAACTACCCCTTCATCGACGAACTGCCCGATCACCGTTACCCGGGGTTCCCCATCGCCGAAGTCGCTAGTGACGGCTCGTCAGTCATCACCAAGCAGCCCGGCACCGGCGGTCTGGTCAGTGTCGGTACCGTCACCGCGCAGCTGCTCTATGAAATCGGCGATCCGGCCTACCTCAACCCGGACGTCACGGCGCGGTTCGACTCCACAGTGCTTGAGCAGGTGGGCCCGGACCGGGTGCTCATGTCGGGTACCTGCGGCCATGCGCCCACCGACAGCCTGAAGGTCGCCATCAACCTCGAGGGTGGCTATCGCAACACCGTCACGATGGTGATCACGGGATTGGACATCAACAAGAAGGCGGACTTCGCCGTTGACCAGCTGTTCGAGCGGGTCGGCGGACGTGAGCAGTTCGATCGCGTCGACGTCGATCTGGTCCGTCACGACCATCGTGATGCCGACCGCAACGCCGAGGCCACCGCACACCTTCGGATCAGCGTGGCCTCGGCCGACGAAGCACGAGTAGGCCGAGCGTTCTCCAACGTGGCGACGGCAATGGCGGTCGCCAGCTATCCGGGGCTGCACACGACTCATCCGCCTGCGCCCGCCTCAGCCTACGGCGTCTACTGGCCGGCGCTGGTGCCTCGCGACCAGGTGACCCATGAGGTCGTCCTGCCCGATGGCGGTGTTCGAACGATCCCCGATCCGCCGCTCACCGCCGCTCCGGTCCACCACGGTGATACGGATCAGACCCCACCCGCGCATGGGCCGGTGGCCTCGGGCAGTCAGGCGCGAACTCGTCTGCTGCCGTTGGGGCGGTTGGTCGGCGGTCGGTCGGGTGACAAGGGAGGCAACGCGAACGTTGGCCTGTGGGCCAGGGACGATGCTGCCTTCGCCTGGCTCGACCAAAACCTGGACGTGGCGGCATTCCGCCGCTTGCTACCCGAGGCCGACGACCTGCCCATCCGTCGTTACCGACTGGCGAATCTGCGGGCCTTGAACTTCGTGGTGGTCGGCTGGCTGGGAGAGGGCGTCTCCTCCTGCACGCGACCGGATCCACAAGCCAAGGGTCTGGCCGAATACATCAGGTCCCGGACGCTGGCGATTCCGGTGGATCTGGTCCGGGAGTAGGATGGTGCGCTGTGGATCTGTCAACCGTGGCTCGCCTGTATCGATGATGGCGACTCAGAAGCCGCTGCGGGTGCGAGATCCCGAGCGCCCAGCGAAGATTTTGGCGGCAGCGGCGCGCTTGTTTGCAGCGCAAGGTTTCCATCCGGTGAGCTTGGCTGACATCGGCAGCGAGGCGGGCATCGTCGGTTCGGGCGTCTACCGGCACTTCGACAACAAGCTCGCGGTGCTCGTCGCCCTGCTTGACGAGGCGTTGGCGCAACTCATCGGGAACACCGAGAAGGTGCTGGCTTCGGACCTGCCGGCCGACGAGGTCCTCGCGCAGCTGGTACGCACCCAGGTCGAATTCTGCATCGATCAGCGGCTCGCAGTGCAGCTGTACCGGACCGAACTGACGGCGTTGGACGAAGAGGACGCACGGCGGCTTCGACGCCTCCAACGTCGCTACAACGAGGAGTGGGTCAGCGCCTTGTTGGAGGTGCGGTCCGATCTCACTGAGACGAGCGCTCGGGTCTTGGTCTTCTCGGCCATCGGGGCCATCCAGTCCACGGTGATGTACGACAGTGGTCTGGCACGTGAGGATCAGATCGCGCTGGTGGCTTCGATTGCCATGCGGTGCCTAGCCACCGAGGTGTGAGTCGACACGAGTGTGGCCGTGCTGGCGCTGCACCTGAGCAGATCTTGTCGGGTTCGAGGCATCTCACCGGCCGCGGAACACGGCCTTCTGGCGACCCAAGGCCGCTGAGATCCCGTGCCATCCGTCGTCAGTTCGTGAAGCGCGAGCCAGTTCGCGAGCCTCGAGTTCGAGCTGCTGCTCCAATGGCTGGTCCCACGCCGACAGTAAGAGCGCACGGGTCACGGCGAAGGCGGCGGTCGGTCCAGCGGCAAGCTCGGTTGCGATCTGGTCAACGTGCTCGGCGAGTTCCTCGCTGGGGACGACCTCGTTGACCAGGCCGTAGCGACAGGCTTCGTCGGCATTCCAAGTCCGGTTACGCAGGAAGTAGTCGGTGGCACGCCGGGTACCGACTCGACGCGGAAGGAACCAGCTGATGCCGCCATCAGGAGTCATGCCGATCCGATGGTAGCCGGCCATGAAGGCAGCGTTCTGGCCCGCGATGACGATGTCGGCAGCGGCGACCAGCGCCACGGCGGCACCGATCGCCGGGCCGTCGATCGCGGCGATCACGGGCGCGTCGAGGCGCGCCAGCCGAGTGACGGCGGCATTCAAGGGGATCGTCGCGCCACGGATGAAGGCTGGCGTACCCGCGCGTTCGGCACCGAGACTCTCCAGGTCGCCGCCGGTGCTGAACCACGCACCCTCATGATTCAGGACCAGGCAGCGCAGTAGTCCGGTCTCGCCGTCGCTGGTCGCCTGTCCCACAGCACTGGACAGGGCTTCGAGCGTCTCTTGGTCGAAGCGATTTCCCCGTTCCGGCCGGGCGAACGTGATCTGGCCGATACCGTCATGGACGCCATAGCGAACTGGCGAGGCTCGTCTGCTGGTCATGCGGTTTGTGCGTAGGCCTCGCGCAACTTGTGCTTGACCAGCTTGCCGGTCGGGGTGCGCGGTAGCTCCTCGACGAAGTCGACACTGCGCGGGGCCTTGAGGTGGGCGATCTTGTCGCGCACGTGATCGATCAACAGGCGTTCCAGCTCAGGGCCCGGGTGAGCACCATCAGCCGGTACGACCACGGCCTTGACGACCTCGCCCATGTCAGGGTCCGGGACACCGATCACGGCCACATCGTGCACCGCTGGATGCAGAGTGAGCGCGTTCTCGACCTCCTGCGGGTAGATGTTCGCCCCACCGCTGAGGATCATGAAGGAACGTCGGTCAGTCAGGTACAGGTAGCCCTCGTCATCGACGTGGCCGATGTCGCCCGTGGTGGCCCAGTTGTCATGTGCTGGATGCTGTGCCTCGCGGGTCTTGTCCGGATCGTTGTGATAGCTGAACGGCATCGTCTCGCGTTCGAAGTAGATCAGGCCATCGTGCCCGGTGGGCAGCTCTGGCTGTTCGGGATGGTCGGGATCACACACATGCAGCACGCCGAGCACCGCCTTGCCGACCGACCCGGGATGGGCGAGCCAGTCTTCGGGGCCAATCAGCGTGATGCCAGCCGCCTCGGTCGCTGCGTAGTACTCGTGCAGGACGGGGCCCCACCACCGGATCATCTGCTCCTTGACATCGACCGGGCAGGGCGCGGCGGCGTGGACCGCCACGCGCAGTGAACTGACGTCGTAGCGCGAGCGGATCTCATCGGGGAGTTTGAGCATCCGCACGAACATCGTCGGAACCCATTGGCTGTGCGTCACGCGGTACTGCTCGATGGCCGCGAGGGCGGCTTCGGCGTCGAAGGAGGGCATGACGACGACAGTGCCGCCGGTGGCGTGGATGATCATGCCGAAGCGCAGGGGCGCCGCGTGGTAGAGCGGCGCAGGAGACAGGTAGACGGTCTCGGCGTCGAAGCCATACATCGGCGCGAAGACGCTCACGAGCGGCTCGCCTGGTTCGCTCACCTGGCGGGTTGGCAGCGGTGCCCGCACGCCCTTGGGCTTGCCGGTGGTGCCGGAGGAGTACTGCATGTCCAGGCCGGCGGGCTGATGGTCGAAGGGCACGTTGGAAGCCGCTGTGAGCTCTGCGCTGAGGTCGCGGAATCCCTCGCGAGTGCCATCGGCGATGAACGCGATGAGGTCCGGTGAGGCCGCCTGGATCAAATCGGCGGCCCGGTCGGCCTGCTCACTCGAGCTGATCAGCACGCGAGCACCGCAGTCGTTCAAGACGTAGCGCTGCTCCTCGAGCGACAAGTGATAGTTGAGGGCAGTCAGGTACAGGCCACTGCGCAGCACGGCCCAGTAGGCCTGGTGGTACAGCGGGCTGTTCTTGGACAGCAACGCCACCGAGTCGCCTGGACGCAGGCCCGCTTCGTAGAACACGTGCGCCAGCCGGACCGAGAAGTCCTCCAGCTCGGCATAGGTGACCTGCTCGCCGGTGTCGCTCATGATGATGGCTGGCTTGTCAGGGGACGCCGTCGAAAAAGCTCCGGGATACATGCCACAGATTGTGTCGCGGATCACAAACGATTGTCAATCGTGATTCACTAACAGCCATGGTCCGAACAAGTTGTACATTTTCGCGCGCTGAAGGCGTCTTGCCGAGCTTAGGTTCACTCATATGTGAGGAGGGGGATGGTCGTGACGCCAATCAGCCCCTGAGCTGCACGAAGCGCAATGGCTGGAAGTCGGACTCGCCCGCCGTTCGGAGGGGGGTTGCCAACGCGGACCTGCGCCCAGGAGGAGTCGCGGCCTAGCTGTCGCCATGGCCCCTTAGCCCGGATCCACCGATGATCATGGTGCTGAGGGCTTGATCGGGTTCGTCCGGTCATGAGGAGCCGTAGGCATGCCGATGTGCCGGACCTCGTTGTCCGGTGTCGTCCACTTGATCCT
>Ga0180217_1001656_pt1 | contig 23298 bp, 18 predicted proteins | sample eDN3rd37CBELigOP_FD_128521 | JGI IMG/M metagenome (GOLD analysis project Ga0180217, IMG submission 128521) | Enriched Organic Plus compost microbial communities from Emeryville, California, USA - eDNA 3rd pass 37_C BE-Lig OP (version 2) (version 2) ... | reverse complement strand
TGGTGGTGGTGGTGCGCGGGGCGGGGTTTGGGGTGTCGCGCTGCGGTGTGGTGGGTGACGCGGTGGTGTCCGGCGCGTCGGTGGAGGGCGCGGGGGTGGTGGTGTTCTGCGCGGATGCGCTGGAGGGTGATGACGGGGTGGGAGTGGGTGCTTGAGGACGGGGCGCGGGGGCGCCGTCGTCGGGCGGGGTGGGAGCGGGAGCACGGGGCGTGGGGTCGGGCCTGGGAGCGGGAGCGGGTTGTGATCCGCTGTTGAGGCGGCGCGAGAGGGTGACGATCGTCGTGGCGGCGCGGCGGCAGGTTTCCTGCTGGCTCGGCGGGGCGTCGGCGGTGGGGATCAGCGTCAGGCAGGTCAGGGCCGAGACGGCCAGGTTCTCGGCGTGGGCGACCATCCAGCGCGTGCGGGCGTTGGCCAGGGCGGTGAGGCTCTCGAGCGTTTTGGTGTGTTCGTCGGCCATCGCGGCCAACTCGCGCATGGTCATGTCGTGCATGCGCGCGATGTTGGGGAGGGTTTCGAAGCACTCGGGGTCGAGCAGTTGGGTGAGCAGGCCGGCGGGGGTGATGGGGCCTTCGGGGGCGGTGAGATCGGGAGCGGGGAGTGGGCCGCCGCGGGGGCGGGCGCTGACGGTGAGGGCGACGGGGGTTGAGGTTGAGGCGGTTGCGGGCATGAGTGGTTCCCCTGAAGGTGTGCGAGGAACGTGTTGGCGTTGTGCGCGATTGTGGCGTGCGGTGGGTTGGGGGCAAGAGGAAAAGCGCGCATATCGCGCAGATTGCGCACAGGGAGCGACGATGCGCGGGGGAAAGTGAACAGTGGAAAGTGGAAATGGGGGGTGGTGGGGGCGGGGATGGTGCTGTGGGGCGCGGGGAGGCCTGGAGGAGGGGGAGAGGGAGGAGTCCGCTCACGTCGTTCGCGGCTCGTCGTGGGGGTGTGCTTTGGGTTTGGATGCCGCGGTGTATCCGGGCGCACGGGGAAGAGCCCCCCGGCGGCGCCGGGGGCTCGCCTTGGGGCGTGCTTGGCGGTTGCGGAGCGGAGGTACGGGCTGGAAAGCCTGTGCCACGGGGGCGCGGATAGGATTCGGTGGTTGCCGCCTTAGCTCAGCTGGTAGAGCAGCGCTTTTGTAAAACGGGGGTAGAGCCGCCTTCGAGCGCGGCAAACACTTCTAGATGCGGTGGTTAATAAACCGGCCGCAACGGATGACAAGCCGAGCAAGGCCATAGCAAGGTGAGGCGTGGCGGGCCTCGCGCGGCGTTTATCAAAGATACGCATTTCGCCGCATTTCGCCCTTGCCCGGCAGGCGTCCACGGGGTATCGTCTGGCGAACATCATGGCTTTGTAGTCGCGGACGGGTTCGGCTCCGTCTGCGGCGGGACCGCTTTGAGGCGACGAACGGGTCGCCTGGTCGCGAAAGACCATGTCCATGCAGGTGGCGAGTAAGACCCCGGCCGTGTGAAGGGGCATCCGACCACCGGGAGGGCATCCCGAAGCGCAGCGATCGCTGCATTCGAGGTGCCCTATGCCGAAGCCCAATCCAGTCCCCACACTTCCCGAGGGCGACTGCTGGATGACCCCCCAGCAGGTCGCCGAGTACGTTGGCATCAGTCGTGACGCCTTGGAGCGGCGACGCCGCGCCAAGGAGCCGCCCCGGTTCAGCAAGCTCGGTCACCGGACGGTTCGCTACCGGCGAAGCGACGTAGATCGCTGGCTGCAATCGCTCTTCGTTGAGCCGGAGGGCGAGTGATGGCCAGCGGCGACCTCAACGAAAAAGCCCCGGCGCTGGCGGGCGGCACGGGGCGGAATCGGGAGCTGATCGAATCATCCGGCAACGCGGCCGGGGCGACAAGCCCGGACCGCGCGGCGATCCTCGACTTTCTCCGGCTGTGGCCGCACGACGGGCATGTGGCCCTAACGGCCATCGCGCCCGACCGCCGCGCCATCGAAACCCGCAGCTTTCGCCCGGACGCGCTCGAGGCGGCGGCGGACTGGGCCGTCGAGCAGAACGCCGCCAAGGGCCGCAACGTCTACTTCTCCACCGCCCAGCTTCTGCGGCCGGTGGCGAAGAAGGCGGCGCGGGAGGACGTGGCGGCGGTGCCGGCGCTGCTGGTGGACATCGACTGCCGCGCGGGCGAGCCGGTGGCCGAGGAGCTGCGCCGCATCGCCGCCCTGCTGGCCGACGAGGCGGAGCTGCGCCGACGCGGCCTGCCGGGCCTGCCCACGCTGGTCGTCTGCTCCGGCGGGGGCTACTGGGCGTTCTGGTTCCTCGCCGAGCCCGCCGAGGTCGGCGGCGACCTGGCGAGGGCCGAGGCCGTCGCCGCCCGCAACCTCGCCATCGCCCAGGCCCTCGACGGCGACGCGTGCCACAACGTGGACCGCATCGCCCGCCTGCCGGGCACGGTGAACCGGCCCGACGCCAAGAAGCGCGCGAAAGGGCGCACCGAGGCGCTGGCGCACGTGGAGGCCCACGACCCGTCGCGGGTGTACGAGCTTGCGCAGTTCCCCGAGGCCCGGACGGCCGCCGCCGCGCGGGCGATCACGGCCCCGACCAGCGTCGGCGACCATGTCGAGCGCGTCTCGGGCATGGACGACCCGCGCCTCGCCCGCGTCTCCGACCGGGCCAAGGTCGTGATCGTGCACGGCCACGACCCGGAGGAGCCGGACCGGCACCCCTCGCGCAGCGAGTGGCTGTTCTTCGTGTGCTGCGAGATGGTGCGGGCCGGATGCGACGACGAGACCATCTACGCCGTCATCACCGACCCTGGTTGGGCCATCTCGGCCAGCGTTCGGGATAAGGCCGACCCGCACAAGTATGCCCTGCGCCAGATTGAGCAGGCGCGGCGGCACGCCAAGCCCCGCATTCAACTGCCCGGCGGCACCCGGCAGCACCGCGACACCGCGCTTGATCTCGTGGAGCCGATGCGCCGCAGCGGCTGGTACCAGCGCGGCGGCGCGCTGTTCTTCCTCTCGCCCGAGGGCGAGTTGGAGGTGATCCGCCCCGCCCGCGCCGTCACCGAGTTTGAGCGGGTGGCCGACTTCTACGTGGTCAAGTTTGACAAGCAAGGCAACGCCCACGAGGTGCCCGCCACGCTCTACGAACGCGCGGTCAAGGTGTTCATGGAAGCGGCCGAGTTCGTCGCGGCGATGCCGGAGATCAAGGTCATCGCCGACTGTGCGGTGCTTGTGGAACAGGACGGAGCGCTCGTGGAGGTGGTCGGCTACGACGAATCCACCGGCATCCTCGCCCGAGGCGAGGCACCGGAGCGGATGGGCTGGGAGGACGGCCGCGATGCCCTGCTGAACCTGCTGCGCGACTACGACTTCGCCGACGAGGCCGACCGCGCCCGGCTGCTCGCCGCGATCCTGACCCCCGCGCTGAACATCGGCCGCATGCTTGGCAATGGGCGGGTACCGATTCTTGTTCTTGAGGCCGACTCGTCGCAGGCGGGCAAGGGGCTGGCGGTGCGATGCATCGCCATCCTCTACGGCTCGCGTCCGCAGGTCGTGAACCAGAAGGGCGGGGGCGTCGGCAGTCTGCGCGAGTCGATCGACGACGCCATCCTCCGGGGCAAGCCGTTCATCAGCCTGGACAACATCCGGGGGCGGGTGGACGTGCCGGCGCTGGAGTCCGCGCTGACCGAGCCGCTGATCCAGTGCCGCGTGCCCTACAGGGGCAACGTCGCGGTGGACCCGCGCGGCGTGAACTTCATGCTCACCTCAAACAACGCCGAGCTGACGCCCGACCTGGCCAACCGCTCCAACATCGTCCGCATCCGCAAGCGGCCCGAGAGCTACCAGTTTTATCCGTGGCCCGAGGGATCGCTTGAGGAACACATCGAGGCCAACCAGACGCGCTACCTCGGCGCGGTGTGGGCGATCCTGCGCGAGTGGCACCGGCGCGGCAAGCCGCTGGCCGAGGACGACGGCGGGCACGACTTCCGCCGCTGGGCGCGGGCCGTGCGGTACATCGTCCGCGATCTTCTTGAGGTGGGCGACCCGATCACGGGTGCGCGCGAGATTCAGCGGCGCACCGCCAACCCCGGCCTCGCGTGGCTGCGCGAGGTGGTCGTCGCGGCCCGGAAGGACAACCGGCTGCACGAGGACCTGCGCGCCGCGGACCTCTTGGACCTCGCCATCGAGCACGAGATTCCCCTGCCCGGCCCGGCGGCCGAGGGCGACGAGGACGACGAGGCATTCCGCGGCGCAGCGCTGCGGGCGGTCGGCCGCCGCTTGGCCAGCGTCTTCCGCCAGGCGGAGAGCGTGGAGATCGACGGGCTGCTGGTGCAGCGCCGCACCAGCGAGACGCCCAACGAGCACGGCCGGTACGACAAGACCTATCGCATCGTGCCAGTGGGGTGGGAGGGGGCCGAACCACCGTTTTGAGTTGTCCATCGCGGCCAGTGCGTGGCCGGTCGCGGTCTATTCACGAGGCGGTTCTCGGAAATGTATCCGAGACCTGTGTCCAAGGAGACTTCTGATGTATGTTTGTCACACAGGAACGTGCGCAGCCAAGGAAGTGCCCAACGATGTGGAACCGATCGGAAAGGTACTGGCGAACCCGATGCGGCTTGCTCTTGGCGGACCACTCACGGTCGCGTCGCTGGCCCAAGCCATCGTCTGCGATCACCTTGCTCCGCTATCCGCCGATCGTATCTTCGCCGGTTTGACCGTCGGCAAGTTCTGGGGTTGGTCCGTGTATGCGGAGTTTAACGGAACATGGTACTGGGCCAAGCACGGATTCGGTGACACAACCGTAGTCCTGTCGAGCCTCATGTATATCCCCGCTGATCCAACGCGGTGGACGACGCGGCTCACGGGAGGCGACCCGAAGTCTCTGCTCGCACGGAACCTGATCCAGCCTCCCTTCGCCCCCCATGCGATTCATGTGGACGAGGACGACAGGCTGCACGTCTTGTGGTGCGACCTGCCCTATCCGGAGGTCGTCGAGAGGCTCGAGAAGGCTGCCCACGGAGGAGGCTACACGCTCGCTTCGCAGTATCAGCTCTGCCCTCGGGTCGAAGCCGAGGACGCCCGGCAGACGCCTTGGCCGGACAAGCCCACCAAGCGACTGGCGACCGGAGTTGCCGCTTAGGTGCTCGATGAGCCGAGGCCGTGCCTGCGCTTCCTGATGCAGGTGCTTGGAGAAGGCCCGTGGGCAAACGCCTGCGGGCCTTCTCCCATTACGCGGGACATGGGGCGGCGTTAGAAGGGCCGTAGGTGGGCTGGCGGGGCCGGAAACGCCCGTAGCGGCCGCCTACCCCATTCCGGAAGCCAACCCCCGCTAGCGGCCCGCTACCCCATATGCCCCCATAGCCCCTGGGGAGAAAAACATTCTCGTCGGCGCCACCGTGCGCCTAGCGAAAAAGTTTTTGAGGCTGGGGGCAATGGGGGACTATGGGGTAGGACAACACGATGGGGGGACGCCGGGCGGGTGTCGCTGGGGCTGCCTCCCTGGGCGAAGGCGCGCCGAACCCCACCCACCGGCCTGTCCGATCAGGCGGTGTGCGGGCGCTCGAGTCGTTCGAGAACGTGAAGCTGGCCGACCTCGCCGGGCCGGCAGGCATCACGCACCCTGCGGCATCGTTGAAGCCACAGCGCCGCAGCCCACCCCCACCCGCACGACGACGTACCCTCCGACCAGCCGCCGCCCGCCTTGCTCCGGCCTTGCTCCGCCGCCGGATCGCGCGGCACGGCCTGCATCTGCCAGCGGTTACGGGTGCAGACCTGCGGTTGGTTATTGCGCAGGTGGCGGGTCGGCACCGCCGTCGTTGTCGCCGCCCCCGCCCGGCGAGTATGAATCCTTCGATGGCCCGCCGTTTCGGACAGATCGGTTCGTTGGACCTCGTGGACCTGCGGCCCCGCGACCGGGCGAGCTCCACCGGCCGCCCGAGCCTCACCGACTCCACCCCCTCCCCCGCCCCTGCTAGCTCCACCCGGCCCGGCCGCTCCCCGGCCTCTGTCCGACGAGCGCCACGCACCGGCGGCCCGTCTCTGAACTACCTCACGCGCGCACCGGCGAGCCGCCGCCATCTTGGGCGAAGGAGGGCCGCGTGATGAGCACCACCGATGTCAGTTCATTCAGCGTGCCGCACAGGAGCATCACGCCGGAGCGGCGGGCGATTTACCTCAAGGTGCTCGCCGAGACCGGCTCGCACCCGGCCGCCGCCCGCGCCGCCAGCCCCCACCTGGCCGACAGCCCCGGCCCCCGCCCCGGCTACTCGAGCTTCGCCGACCTGCGTCGGACCGACCCCGACTTCGCCGCCGCCTGCCGCGAGGCCGAGCAGCAGGCCCTTGGCCGCGTCGAAGCGGAGATTGTCCGCCGCAGCTTTGAGCTGGATCGGCGACCAATTTTCGACAAGGCAGGCCGACAGATCGGCGAGCAGGTCGATAGCCGCCCGGCCAATCAGCTCTTGTTGAGACTTGCCGAAAGACTTGATCCCGGGTGGGCTCCGAAGAAAAACGCCACCGTCGATGCCACGCACACCCACACCCACCGCCACGAGCACGAGGTGGTCTTCGCGCTGCGGCCCGAGCACCTGGCGCTGCTGCCCGAGGCGCGCCGCCGCCGGTTCGTGGACGACCTGCGCACCATCCGCGCCGCCCTGGAGCGGCAGGAGGCCCCCGAGCATGAGCGACGACTCCCCGCGCCTGCTGGCCCGGCTGCTGGAGCACTACGAGGCGAGCCAGCGCCCGCCGGTGATGACGCTGGGCGGGCCGATCGTGCTGATCGGTGACGGCCAGCCGATGGCTTCCCCGACGGGAAGCCGAACCGTTGCACAGTGGCGGAAGCGCCACGCAACCCCGAAAGGACCGAGCCATGACCACCCCGACGACTGACACCCCGAGCGCCGACGCCCAAGCGATGGAAAAGGTCCTGCTGACCGAGAACGTCGCCGATGCCATCGTGCTCGAAAAGGCGCACCTGTCCGCCGCCGAGGATGTCGCCTCGGCCGCTGCTCGCGAGTTGCGATACGACCTGGGCAAGGGGTCGTTCGTGAACCGCGACACCGGCTTGCCGCTCTCCGTGCGCGACTGGCTCAAGGGCCAGCGTGACAAGCGCCCGCACTGGTTTAAGCAGTCCGACTCCGGCAGCCCCGGCGAACCCGTGAGCGCGAGCAAAAAGGCGGGCTTCGATCCGGCCAATACGCAACCGACCCCGCCGGGCACCGCGCCCGCGTCGTCCGCCCCGGTCGGCCGTGAGTTGCGGCAGATGTCCGAGCACGAATACGCGCAGTATCGCCGAGAGAATCGCCACGCCCGCGTCCTCGCCGCCGCGAACGTCGGCGGGCAGCGCGTTTTCACCGTGGACTGCGGCAGCGCGGCCACCGCCCAGCAGGTCGGCGCGCAGAGCATGGACGAGTACCGCCGGTGGCGCGAAAGCCAGGGCCTGGGCCGCCCGGTGGGGGGCCGCTGATGCTGCGCGGGCACCTGCGGGGCCTGTGCCGCCTGCGTTGCCACGACGGCCCGGCCGGGCGGCGGCTGCTCGCCGAGAGCCCCACCGGCGCCGACCGCCGGGCCAGCGGTGCCTACCCCGCCCCGCCCGCCAACCCCCGGCCCCCGCGCCGCTACGACGAGCACGGCCACGAACTGCGCCCCGTGAGGTACGACAAGTGAGCCCCACCGCCGAGCACATGGTCCGCGCCCTCTTGGGCGAGCGCACGCTGGCCGCCGCCCGCCGGGCCGACCTCTACCGGCGGCGGGACCGCAGCGGCGGCTTCGACCCGGTCTACCTCAACCGCGTGGCCGAGGAGCACGACGTGGAGGCCCCGGCGCTGCGGCGTCTGTTCGGCTTCCACGAGCGCCGCGACGCCGAGGGCCGCCTCGCCGGGTACACCCGCGAGCTTGCCGAGGCCGGATTACCGACCGACCCCGACGAACTGACCGCCCTCGCGCTGTCGCGCTGGGTGATGGAGGACTGAGACGATGCGCGTGACCGAACCCACCCGCGCCTTCTGGCAGGTCGACCCCCGCAACCGCTTCGTGCGCCATCGCACTCTAAGCCAACTTCTCTGGCACGGTAGCGACGCCAAGCTGCCTGATGACCCGGCGGCGTTCGTGGCTGCTGTGGCCGAGGCGCTGTGGGCACCCGAGACCCGCGCCGCCGTCAGTGCGTGCGCTGCCCTGGTCGACCGGCCGTCGCTGCGAATCATTCGCCGGATTTGCCACCGCACCGGTGCCCAGACCAGCCCAGTAGCCGCCGTCTTCGGCTGGCTGCCGGCCGCCCGCGACCCGCGCGTGTTGGTTCCGGTGGACGATCCGGCGACCGTCGCAAGTCTACCCTATGGCGACCACGAAACCATCGCCAGCTTCGCCGCCTACCGTGCCCTAGGTGGTCATCTGCTCGCTGGCCTGTTGGTGGGCGATCCACTGCGTGACGAGCCGCGTCGCGTGATTTACACCTAAAGGCGTCACCGCCAGATGATGTGACGGCAAATTGCTGGCAGACCCGCAAGCATGCGCACAGCACGTCGCCTCATCACCCAGGCCGGCGATAGATTTGGCGGAAACTCCTCGGTATCTTAGGGGTGATACCGGGAGGCGTACAGATGGACTTGTTCACCCCCAAGGTGCCCGTCGAAAAGCAGCACCCCAATTTTCGTGCCATCACAGAGCCGGGGATGTGCGAGGGTGAGTGTGCCGTATTGCAATCATGGGCTGACGGGTTCCCCGACCGTGATGGCAAGTTCGTCGAGCAGTTCCAGACAACGTTTAACTCCTCCTTCTGGGAGCTGTACCTGAATGCGGCTTTCCGGGAGCTCGGCTTCACTCCAGACTTCACTTACGAATCACCGGATTTCATCCTCAGCGGACCGTACGATCTCATATGCGAAGCCACCGTGGCCGAACACCCACAGGGGTTCGTCCCTGAATGGGAAAGAGAGATTTCCAAGGAGGCGCTGAAACAGGCTGATCCGTCGGCCATTGTCGAATTGGCATCGATCCGCCTCGCCAACGCCATCGACGCCAAACAAAGGAAGTTCCTGAAATCGTACGGGGCGATGGATCACGTGCGCGGCAAGCCGTTCGTGATCGCGGTCGCCCCTTATGAGCAGCCGTTCTTTTACTTTCAGAGCGACCAAGCCATCAGGCGGGTGCTCTATGGCTATGACCAGCCCCTTTGGATCGAACACCCCGTCACGAAAGAGCGTGTCGTTGTCGGCGAGTCGCTCGTCGATCAGGTGCGAAAGCACACAGGTGCGACAATCGAGATGGGCTTGTTTGCTCGTCCGGGCCTAGAGCACGTAAGCGCGGTAATTTTTAGCCCGGTTGCCACGTTCGGAAAAGTTCGAGCGCTTACTCCCTCTGGTCCTTACCCCGTGATTTTCCAAGCTTTCAGGTACGCAGAAAACGAGCAGCACAAGCGTGTGGTCGTGGCCCAGCGACCCGAGTATCAAGAACGACTACTTGATGGCCTGCATGTGCTCGTCAATCCTTTTGCGGATCACCCAATCGACCTGCGGCCTTTCGACCGCCCTGAATTAGCTCTCCATACACTCGATCCCGAGTCGGGGGAATACATGGTTGCATCCCACGACGGCTTTCTCTTCTTTCGGCAGACATTTTCAATGGTCCCGCGAGAGAAGCCCGGGGAACCAATGCGATTCGGCCACCGGGGGGCAGATAACTATATGAAGTATGTTCCCGCGACGCTTCAAGACGGAGAGCTAGTGCCTGTTCCCGGCGGGGTCCCCCCGGCCCTCGAGAATCATCTAGCCCAGCATCGTGGATGGACGCTCCTAATATTCTTGGACGGCGTCGACAGAGACTGGGGTGGCATGGCAGTCGAGGCGCTATGCACAGACCTAGGGGCCTTCACTAGATTCAACGGACAGGACGACGTGCGATCGATTTTCATGCCAGAGTTCTATCCGTCGAAGGAGCAGGCATATGAAGCCCTGAGAGCTCTTATCGACGACACACTCGATGATTCATGATGGCCTTTAGATCTCCTCCGGCTCGGCCGCGTGCCAGCGCTCGTCCTCGCCAAGGTAGACGACGTAGCCGTTGGCCCTGGCCAGCAGCCGCAGGGCGTCCATCACGTCGCGGGGCTGCCACTCGAACATCGCGGCGATCTCCTCGGCCGCCATGCCCTGCGGCTCCCGCAGCCATTCCAGCAGCTTGCCGCGCTTGCTCGTGGGCCGGGGCGGCTTGAGTTCCCCGCCGGGCTCGAAGCGCCGCACGCCGCTCCGCCGCCGGGACCGCTTGGGCGCGGGCTGCTCCGGCCCGGCCCCCGGCTGCGGCTGAGCGGGCTGCTCCGGGCCGGTAACGGCTTCTACGGCCTCCGGCGCGGCGGCCTGCTGTGCCCCCGCCCGGGCCGCCTGCTGCTCCCCGGCGGTGTCTTCCGCCTGCTCCCCTGCCCCGATGGCTTCGAGAGCAGCGAGCACCCGCCGCACCCCGGCCGCCCGGCTGGCGAAGCGCTTGACCGGCTTCTCCGGGCAAAGCTCGTTGTGGAGCGCAACCAGTTCCCGACCGCCCATGTTCTCGACCTGCTCTCGCGTGATCTTCCGCATCGCTTGTCTCCGTGGCTCGGCTGCGGCCCATTCCGCAGCGGCTCCGGAGCAAGAGATCTGACATAGCCACGCCTCGGACAAACCGGCGTTGTTGGCTTTTGCGCCGCGCCGTATGATTCCGCTCGACAACTTGTTGATTCGCTCGGCAGCGAATCGCCCTGTGCGTCCGAACTACCACCCCGACTCTCGGGTCGGGACCTCAGACCAGGGCGGTCCGTGAGGGGGCTGTCTCCGCAACCATGCGGGGTGCAGCGCCCGGCGGACGCGCTCGGTCTGAGGCGCTGTGGTAGGCGTAGGCAGGCGGGCCGTCCGTCGGACTCTGGACCCCGTTTGTTTTGCGCCTTCCGGGAGCAGCCCATGAGCGACAGGTCGTCGAAGCGCCCTTCTTCCCACCAGCACGAGCTTGAAACCCTCCGCACGCTGCTGAGCCTGCCCCGCGAGCTGCTGGCCGACTTCCGGCCCCGCCGCCCGCCCGAAGCCGTGCTGCGCTACGTCCAGCGCGCCCCCCGGCACGAGGCCCAGTGGCTGCTGGTGGACCTGCTGCACCGGCTGCGCACCGCCGACCACGAGCCGCCCGAGCGGAACGGGCGGGCCTGACCCCCGCGCGGCGGCCGCCGCGCGTTCCCCCTTGCCACGAAGGAGAAGCGATGGGACTGAAAAAGTGCCACGAGTGCGGCAACAAGGTGAGCACCGAGGCGGCGGCGTGCCCCGCCTGCGGCGCGCCGGTGGAGGCCGAGCGGCAGCCGACGAAGAAGAAGCGGAGCCGCACCGGCTGCCTCGTCCTGGGCGGGCTCGCGATCTTCGTCCTGACCTGCGCGGGCGTGCTCTCGGAACTGCCCGAGCCCGCCCCCTCGCGCCGGTCCTCGGCCGCCAGCGACGCCCCGCCCAAGACCTGGCGCGACAAGGACGCCTCGACGGTGGCCTTCGTGATGATCCAGGAGCACGTGAAGCGCCGCCTCCGCGCCCCGAGCACCGCCGAGTTCCCCTACATCACCGCCGACGGCGTGCGCGTGGAGCACCTGGGCGAGCAGGTCTACATGATTCAGGCCTACGTGGACGCCGAGAACGCCTTCGGCGGCACCGTCCGCACGTACTTCGTGGGCACCATGGAGCAGGTCGAGCGGAACACCTGGCAACTGCGGTCGTTGGAGTTCGTGGAGCGGTGATGTCACAAAGATGGGTTAGCATCACAAGCGGTGCCGCCACTAGAGCCGTGACAAGTCCTCGTCCGGTTGCTACTCTGGGGGCATGGTCGAAGCAGTCGCAGCAGCAACGCGCGTCGCCGAACGTCGGCGTGAGTTCAACGATTTCGTCTGGAACCATGCGGCCGACGCATTCCAAGCGAAGTTCGACAAGTGCGCCGAACTTGAGGACGGCGAAGTAACGGCGCTTAGCTCGATCCTGACGGCCGAAAATCTGAACGACGGAAAGAAGCTCGCGGCAGCTATACGGCGAGCAGTCGCTGAAGATCGCGACTTCGTGTTTCGCCTGCTACAGGTGGTTGGTCTCACCCGAAACAAGATCATCCAGGACATTAAGCCGCTCGTTCGAATAAACAAGCTCAAGAAAGTGTCGGTTTCTTCGGCCCAGGCCATATTCAATTCTGAACGTGGCGCACAACTCGGCTCCGAATATCTGGCACGCCAACTGATTCGGGTGTTTGGGCATACCAAAGGCCAGATTACCCCCGGCGTTCTTGAAGCCATCAATCAGGCTACGTGGCCGGGGTATATTCGACAGGAGCGCGCGAAGCGGATGGGACACGAGGCTGAATATCGCCTTGCCTGTCTGCTTAAGGACTGTGATCTAAGCTTCGCTCCCGTCGAAAAAGCTGAAAATCCGCTATGCCGTGATGTCATCATTGACGGCATGTCTTACGATCTGGTTTCGCCCAGCGAAGAATCTGCTCTGATGCGGGTAGTGGCTACTGTCCACACGGCTAACATCGGTCAGTATGGCGAATCAAAGGACGACCTTGAGATACGTAAGGCCATCGATGCGATGCAGCGGGCAGGAGACCGCGACCAGGTAACCCTTGTCGCATTTATCGATGGAGTGGGATTCGAGTCCAACACTGCTGGCCTCACTGGCGTTCTCACGAACGCCGACGAGTTCTGCCAATTTCGCACGATTTGGAAGGCCGCTGCCATTGCAGCATGTAAGGTGGGTCGGTCTACACGTGTTGCAATCCCGAACGACCAACACGCGAGGTTTGCCGAGTTCTGCGACCGCTACAACGTCGAACTTATTTCGCGTGCAGATCTACCTGATGCGCCCGACGACTGGGTTGAAGCTGGTGACGGCTTCATTCAGGTTCGCTAAACAAGCCCGTCTTCGGCGCACCATTCCGCAAATACTGGACTTTTCGGGGGCGTACCATCCCGGGTTGCATGGTTGATGAGTGAAGGATATCTAGGGACTTCCAATCAGGAAGTTCCCAGTGTTCGTCTAGCCGGGCACGAATCAGCGCTTCGAAGTCTTCGTGAAGCTCGTACCCTACACCGCGCCTTCCCATGACGCGAGCAACTTTGCACGTCGTACCGGAGCCGAGAAACGGATCTAACACGGTGTCGCCAGGGTCGGTATAGCACTCTAGGAAGAAAGCGACAAGTTCCTCCGGAAAGGCCGCGACATGGTACCCCATCTCTTTGACGTTCGGCGGCCGGTACGCTGGAATGCGTAAAACATTGCCGATGCAGCGCCCCCGCTCGTTCTTTTTATGGGCCCGAGGATCAGCTGTCAGATACTTTTGCGGGACGCGGGGTTTGTGGAACTTGTAATCCGTCGAACCGTCCTTCGTGAAAACAAGGCATGACTCATGCTTGTTGTCTAGAAGGCGCTCCATGTAGTGATTTGGTTGAGGAAGCGCATTCGGTATGTACCAGATAATGTGGTCCCACAACTTCCACCCACGCATCCGTGCAACGATATCGAAAGCGATCGGGTAAAAGCACTTCTTGTGACGCCTGCTACTCACGTTGACGACGAGTACGGCGTTCTCCGAAGCGCAGCGGTAGCATTCGGACCAGACGCTGCATAGGTCGTCTAGATAATCCTCGTAGTCCGACTGCCCGATTTCTTCGCGACCATCGCCATTGCCGTACTTCTTGAGGTTCCAGTATGGCGGACTGGTAATGAAGAAGTCAATGCTGCCGTCGGGAACCTCCGCCATCCGTCGTGAGTCACCAATATAGACACTCACGCCTTCGGGCAGGTTGTCGAGCTTGCGGTTGGTTGCGGTCGTCAGTTCTGTTCCCATGCCACTACCTTATCTGATGGGGCCGCTGCCCACCAGCGGCCGGAGGCAAGTGTCTCCGGTGTGCGTGCATCGGACAACCACGGTCTGCACGCCTTCATCGAGTGGAACTTACCCCCGGCCTGTTGCTGATCTCGCCACAGTGCCACCACGCGCCGATTGGTGACGGTATGCATCGAACAGGAAGTTCGCCAGCGTGTTCGCCGCGTTCACGACCAGCACCGCGTGGCGTCTGGCCGGGCGGTGGCTCCGTGCGTGCCGGTCGCCCATGCGGTTGCTGAGGCCCGACAGGCCGCTGACGATGCTGTTCAGTCCGGAGAGCACCTGCTTGAGAGGGCCGTCCAGGTTGGGCCGCGCGGGGTCCAAGTGCATCAGCTTCTGCACACGCCGGAACAGCTTCGGCAGGTCGCCGTCGTACTGCGGCGGGTCGGCGACCAGCTCACGCTCCAACGCGATCAGCACCGCCTCGAGCAGCGAACGAGCATTGGTAATCGCCCCGTCGAAGTCGCCCTCTTGAATCTTTTGCTTTGCCTTCGCCAACTGCTCGTCAATGAACAGGTGCCCGTCCTCCTCGGACCCCTCGAACGGGTGCTTGCACTCCACGCTGGCCCCTTGGAGGTCGTGGACCTTGGCCTTGCCGTTATGGATGACGATCTCAAAGCCGTCGTACTTGAGCCGCTTGTTGACGTACTCGACAGCCTCGTCGAGATCGAACTCGGTGTCCATGAACTCGCGCGGGTCGAGCACTTCGCAGAGCAGCGCGGCCAAGGCGGGCGTGCCGTTGAGGCCGCGCAGGCGGTTCTCGGCGTACTGCCACCGCGACGGGAAGCCGCCCCCGTAGGTGTCGTTGAAGCCGTAGTCGTTGAACAGGCGGACAAGCTGTGGCCCGCTGCGATACGGGGACAGCCCCTCGTCTCCTGTGACGATCCGGCCAATCGCGGCGATGGTCCGTGCGGAAACCTCCAAGCGTCGCCCCCTCTGCGCTCGTCTAATCCCAGCGACCTCGAACTTACACCGTCCATGCGGAAAGTGCTACGCCCGGCATTCGCGCCGCCCGTCCAAGCGTAGCCTCCCCGTAGCCTCCGGCCCCATCCCCGCGCCACCGCCGAAACCCGCCCCCAACGCAAGAACCCCTGTCCCCTGCGGAAGACGAGGGCGCAACAGCCACCGACCGGAGTCGAACCGGTAACCACTGGTTTACAAAACCAGCGCTCTGCCAATTGAGCTACGGTGGCGACGCGGCCCCATTTTACGCGCTGCCGTTCATGCGGGCCAGCAGGAAGGCGGCCACGCGATCCACGCAGCCGCGCAGGTGGTCCGGGCTGACCAACTGATAGCCCTCGGTCACGTCCACCGGGTTGAGCGGCAGGCGGTGGTTCATCAGCAGCTTGGTTTCCAGGTGCCCGACGCCCGCCTCGCGGCAGGCCGAGGCGAAGGTGTCGCGGAGCCGGTGGGGGCTGGGGAACTTGCGGACGTTGACCCAGCTTCCGTCGTCCAGCTGCATGTACTTCTGCTCCTTGGGCTCCTGAACGTGGGTGACCTCGCCCCGGCGGTTGACCGTCGGGAACACCCAGCCGCCGTCGCCCTCGGTGAACAGGATCGGGTTCTCCGCTTTCCGCCGCCGCAGCACGTCCAGCGCCGCCCCGGACAGGGGCACGGTGAAGCCCCGGCTGACCCCGCCCTTGGGCATGGGCCGGTGGATGCAGCCGGGCGGCACCTCGACGCGCTTCTCGCGGCTGCCGTTGGGCACGACCAGCGTCATGGGCTCGTCGCCGAGGTTGACGTGCTCCCAGCGGACGGTGCGGGCGTCCAGCGACCGCAGGCCGGTGAACAGGATGAAGCGGTGCAGGTCGCGGCGGACGGGCGTGAGTTCCTCGATGGCCTCGGCCCAGGCGGCGAGGCGGTCCCAGGGGATCGGCTCGCGGCGGCGGGTGACCGGGTTGAAGCGGACGCCCACGACCGGGTTCGGCGGCAGGTCGTGGACCGAGGCGGCGGTGTTGTAGGCGGCGCGGAAGACGGCGAAGGCGTGGTTGGCCGCGTAGGGGCCGGAGGTCTTGGTGATCCGCTCGTGCCGGGCGCGGCAGTCGCCCCGCGTGATCTCCTCCAGCGGCCGCTTGAGCCAGTCGCCCAGGTGCCGCTCGGCCGCGTCGCGGAAGTCGAGGATGGACCGCTCGGCCCGGCGGTACTTGCGCATGTCGGCGATGTGCATCTCCACCGCCTGCCCGAAGGTGACGCCCCGGGCGCTGGCCTCCCGCTTCTTGCGGTTGGGGTTCTCGCCCCGGTCCATGGCCGCCAGCAGCTGCACCGCCTCCTTCCTCGCCCGGTCGGCCGTCCAGACCTTGCCGTAGCGGCCGATGGTGACCCGCACCGTCCGCCCGCCCACGTCCTTCTGGGCGATGAACGAGCGGGCCGACCGCCCGACCACCAGCCCGAAGCCGGGGATCTCCGCGTCCCAGTAGATGGCCCGGCGGGCGGGCGGCTTCACCAGCGGGCAGCAGGCTTCGATGTTCTGATTCGTCAGTTTGAACCTTCCGTTCTTGGCCACTCTCGCATTACCTCCACCTGCGGCGCGCATGCGACAGCGAACCCCAGGGTTTCTGCCGGTTCGCGCCTGGTTACTAGCGTTGTGTCCGCCTGAGCAAGGTGGCCATCCCTGGCAAGGGGCGGAGCAAGGCCGGAGCAACGGGGGCATGGCCGTCCATGGCCGTGCTTGACGGTTTGCCCGGCGGAGGTAATCATGTGCCATACGGCCACGGCGGGCAACTACCGTACATAACCGCCTTGCGGCTGGCCATTTGTAAAGCGCAGGTCGCGGGTTCGAATCCGGCAGGCGGCTTTTCTCAAGCCCCCCGATGTCTCCGCTGGCGGCTGGCTCCTCAGTCACCGGCGGTAGCGTTCGATGAGTTGAACCGTTCGTTCGATGGCCTGCACGGCCGCGTGGTGGTTCTGGGAGAAGTTGAGGCGGATGCTGTCGGTGGCGTCGGGGCTGAACTCGGTGCCGGGGGTGACGGTGACGGCGGCCTGGGTGCGGAGGGCGTAGACGAAGGCGTGGAGCGGGATGCTCAGGGGTGGGAGGTGGGGGAAGAGGTAACTGCCGGCCTGCGGGGTGCGGACGGCCAGGCCGGGGACGGCGCGCAGGATCTTCAGCAGGTCGTCGCGGATGGCTTCGTGTCTGGCGATGCGGTCCTGGAGCCAGCGGGGGTCTTCGGCGAACCAGGTGCGCAGGACGGCCTGGCTGTAGCCGGGGGCGCGCAGGGAGACGATCGCCTGAAGTTTCTCCATGCGGTCGATCAGGCACGCGGGGCCGAAGGCGACGCCGAGGCGGTAGCCGCTGAGGGACTCGGTCTTTGACGGCCCCATGATTGTGAGGACGCGGTCGGCGGCGGCGGGGAGGGCGCGGAGGTGTGTGAAGGTCTGGCCGCGGAAGAGCATGCGCGAGTAGAGTTGATCGACGATGACGGTGGCGCCGTAGCGGTCGGCGAGGTCCGCGATGCGTGACAGTTCCGCGGGGGAGTAGATCGCGCCGGTGGGGTTGTTGGGGTTGGAGAAGAGGAACGTTCTTGTCCCGGATTTGAACGCCTGCTCGAGTTCTTCGAGGTCCAGGCCGGCGTTGTCGTCGGCGGCGAGATAGTCCATGCGGACGGGGACGGGGTGAGCGCCGAGGAACTCGACGATCTTGCGGTTGGCGAAGTAGTCCGGCCGCACGATGGCGACCTTGTCGCCGGCGGTGACGGTGGCTCCGAGGGCGAGGAAGAGGGCGCCCTGCGTGCCGGGGGTGATGATCAGTTCCGTGGCGGCGGAGACGGGGCGGCCGGTGAAGTCGGCGAGTCTGGCGGCGACGTGCTCGCGCAGGTGGGCGTCGCCGCGGTACTCGGTGTAGGCCTGGGAGCCGCCGCGATGCACGCCGGCGATGAATTCGTCCAGAGCGCCGGGCGTCGGCGGGAAGGCGTCGTCGTTGACATCGCCGTGCGAGAAGTCCACGGGGCGGCCCGGGAGCGCTTCGCCGCGGAGGTGGGCGTCGAAGGCGCCGGCGGTCTGGCGGACTTCCTGGCCGGGGGCGTGGTCGGTGGCGAGTCTGGCGAACTTCTGTTCGATCGGGTTCATGGGGGGGTGATGGGGCTCTGTCGTGGGGCCGCCGATCACTTGCCGGTGGGGAGGAGGCGGAGGATGCGGTCGTCGGTGTCGGCGGGGCGGGCGCGGCCGTCGCGGTTGCTGGTGGAGAAGTAGACGGTGCCGTCGGGGGCGACGGCGACTTCGCGGATGCGGCCGTAGGTGTTGGTTTCGGGGAGGACTTCCTGGGTGGTCACTTTTGTGCCGTCGTCGGAGAGGGTGAGGCGGTAGACGCCGGGGCGGCGCTCGCGGCCGAGGCCGCCGAGGGCGCCGAGGAGGTAGGAGTTGCGCCAGTTGGGGAAGGCGTCGCCGCGGTAGAAGACGCCGCTGGCGGGGGCGATGGCGGGGGTCCACTCGACGAGGGGGGAGACGAGGCCTTCCCTGGCCTGGTCGTGGTGGATGATGGGCCAGCCGAGGTTGTCGCCGCGCTGGACGAGGTTGAACTCGTCGCCGCCGGCGGGGGCGTCGGAGATGGAGGGGCCGTGCTCGGTCTGGTACATGCGGCCGGTGACGGGGTGCCAGTCGATGCCCTGGGCGTTGCGGTGGCCGTAGGACCAGATCTCGGGGCGGACATCGTCGCGGCCGACGAAGGGGTTGTCGTCGGGGACGGAGCCGTCGTCGTTGAGGCGGAGTGTTTTGCCGGCGAGGGAGGTCATGTCCTGGGCGAGGTGCTTGCGGAAGGCCTCGCCGGTGGTGATGTAGAGTTTGCCGTCGGGGCCGAAGCCCATGCGGCAGCCGGCGTGGTTCATCGCGGCGGGGGTGACCTTGATGATGATCTTGTCTTCGGAGAGCGTGGGCGGGGCGTCGGGGGCGTCGGGGGTTTCGGTCCAGCGGTAGCGGACGACGCGGACGTCGCCGTCGGTGTGGCCGAAGGAGAGATAGAGGAGGCGATTGGACTCAAAGTTGGGGTGGAGGCAGAGGTCCATGAGGCCGATCTCGCCGCCGCGGCGGCCGCCCTGCATGACGCCGGGGACGGTGTAGATGGGGTCGGGGAGGAGGTCGCCGGAGCGGTCGATGAGGCGGACGCGGCCGGGGCGTTCGGTGAAGAGGATGCGGCCGTCGGGGAGGAAGTCGATGGACCAGGGGATTTCGAGGTTGGAGGCGACGGTCTCGATGCGGTAGGCGGGGGCGTCGGGTTGTTGCGGCGTGGAAGAGGGGGAGGGTTGGGTGGTGAGGAGGAGGGTGAGGGCGGCGGCGGTGGTGGCGGTGAGCATCGGGGGTGTCCTGTGGCGGATGGGTGGGTGAGCGGAGTGTAGTGGTTGGGTGGGGGAGGGCGTCAGGGAAGGGGATTGGAAGATCGTGCAGATTGCGTACGAGGGGCGATGATGCGCGTGGGAAAGTGGAAAGTGGAAATGTGGGGGCGCGGGGGAGGGCGGCGAGGTTGGTGGTGGTGGGGCGCGCCCTCAGGGAGAGGAGGGTGAGGTGGGGCGGGTCATGGTGCGGAGGATAAAGTCGTGCATGAGGCGCTGGTACTGGCGGCCGCCGATGCCGTGGCGGTTTGTGGGGTAGATGGCGAGGTCGAACTGTTTGTTGGCGTCCTGGAGGGCGCGGATGAACTTCAGGGTGTTGGTGGGGTGGACGTTGTCGTCGAGGGCGCCGTGGGCGATGAGGAGGCGGCCGTGGAGGTTTTTCGCGGCCTTGAGGGCTGAGGAGGCGTCGTAGCCGTCGGGGTTGTCCTGGGGGGTGGACATGTAGCGCTCGGTGTAGATGCTGTCGTAGTCGCGCCAGTCGGTGACGGGGGCGCCGGCGATGCCGGCGGCGAAGGAGGTGGAGTGGGTGAGGGCGAAGGCGGTCATGTAGCCGCCGTAGGAGTGGCCGGAGAGGCCGATGCGGTCGGGGTCCACCCAGTTATGGGTCTTGAGCCAGGTGATGGCGTCTTCGAGGTCCTGGAGTTCCTGGACGCCGAGGCGCTTGTAGGCGGTCCAGGCGTAGCGGGCGCCCTTGCCGCTGGCGGAGCGGGGGTCGATGCGGAGGACGATGACGCCGGCGGTGGCGAGGGCCTGGTCCCACGGACCTGTGCCAAGGCCGGCGCCCCAGGTGTCGGAGATGGTGGGGGCGCCGGGGCCGGCGTAGGTCATGATCCAGACGGGGTAGTGGCGCTCGCGGGAGGGGTCGAAGTCGGTGGGGAGGGTCCAGGCTGCTTCCATGAGGAAGCCGTCGCGGGTGGGGACCTGGAAGCGCTCGGTGGGGTGGAGGATGTAGTCGTCGAGGGTGTGGACGGGGTTGGTGTCGAGGGTGCGGAGTGGCGCGGCGGGGTCGGAGGTGGAGCGGAGGGCGACGCGGGTGGGGGAGGTGCGGCTGGACCAGGAGTCGATGAACATGGCGCCGCGGGGGGAGAGGGTGATGCGGTGGGAGCCGGGGTCGGGGGTGAGGCGGGTGATTTGGGGTTCGGGGGTGGGGGTGTCCTGGGGGCCCCGGGGATTCGCGGTAGAGGAAGAAGAAGAGGGAGATTGGGTAGGGCGCTCATCCCCGGCGTCACTGGGGAGGGTTGTTCGGTAGAGGTGGAGGGCGGTCGGGTCGTCTTTGGTGGCGGTGAAGTAGACGAGGCGGTTGGCTTCGTCGATGAGGTGGGCGGTGCGGACTTCCCAGTCGCCGCGGGTGATGGGGCCGAGGAGTTTGCCGGATTTGTCGTAGTGGTAGAGGTGCTTGAAGCCGGTGCGCTCGGAGGTGATGAGGAAGGAGCCGTCGGATTTGAGGAACAGGGGGTCGGCGGGGGCGTCGATCCAGGCTTCGGTGGTGTCGCGGAAGAGGCGCTTGGGTTTGCCGCCGCCCGGAGGGAGGGAGCAGAAGTCGAGCCAGGTCTGGGTGCGGTTCTGGATGCAGCACCAGAGTGCGGAGGAGTCGGGCCACCAGCCGACGGCGGTGATGAGGTGGTTGTCGTGGTCGTAGTCGGAGGCGTCCATGAAAGTGGGTGATCCGCCGGCGACGGTGACGATGCCGAGGCGGACGGAGGGGTTGGGCTCGCCGGGGCGGGGGTAGCGGGCGGTCTCGACCTGCTGGGTGGGGCCGGTGTCGTTGGTGAGGGTGTGGATGGGGACGCGGGAGGAGTCGGTGCGGAAGAAGGCGATGCGGGTGGAGTCGGGGCTCCACCAGTAGGTGCGCCAGTTGCGGTTGAAGACCTCTTCGAAGTAGACCCAGTCGGCTTTGCCGTTGCGGACGGTGTCGGAGCCGTCGGTGGTGAGGGCGCGTTCGGTGGCGGTGGCGACGTCCACAACGTAGAGGTTGTGGTCGCGGACGAAGGCGACGAAGGCGCCGTCGGGGCTGAAGGAGGGGAGTTCCTCGGGTTGTGGGGTGCTGGTGAGGCGGCGGGCGGTGGAGCCGTCGAGGGTGGCGTAGTAGAGGTCGTTTTCGTGGGTGAAGAAGGCCGCGGTGCGGGCGGGGTTCAGCGAGTGGTGGGCGCGGGAGGCGAGGGAGTCGGCGGCCTTGCGGTCGATGGTGGGGAGGGCAGCGAGAGCGGCGGCGAGAGCGTCGGCGTCGTAGAGGGGCTCGGCGCGGCCGGTGAGGGCGTGCACTTTCCAGGGCTTGCCGTCCTTGATCTGGAGGAAGTGCTCGCTGTCGCGGGGGGCGTCGGCGTCGGGGTGGCCGCCGGCCTGGTCTTCGGGGGGGGGCGGGAGCCAGGTGAGGCCGCTGATGGGGGAGCCGGTGAGGTTGGGGCGGTTGTCGGACTCGTAGAACTCCTCGAAGGTGATGGGGCGCGGGGGCTTGCGGTCTTCGGGGAGCGGGGGGAGGGCGGCGGTGGTGATGGGCACAGGTTTGGGGATGCGGCGGACGGGGTGGAGGTCGCCGATCTGGAGGTGGTCGTCGAAGAAGTTCCAGGTGGTGAGGCCGTCTTCGGATTGGGGTTCGAGGAGGAATGCGGCGAGCGTGCCGAGTTTCTGGCCGGTGCGGACGATGAGCGTGCCGGCGGGGGCGGAGAAGACGGCGGGCTCGGGGGTGACGTCAACCGTGACGGGGTGGTGGCCCTGGAAGAGGCGCGTCGCGCGGGTCACGGCGTCGATGCGGAGGGCCTCGGTGTCGAGTTCGATGTCCTCGCGGAGTTGTTCGACCTTGATGCCGTGGCGCTGGAGGAGGGTGGCGGCTTCGGTGAAGGTTGGCGGGAGGAGGTAGGCGTAGGGGCGAGCCGCCGCGAGCGTGGGCTCGGTGCGGTTCATGTGGTCGACGGTGTAGTCGCGGGGCTCGTCGGTGGGGACGGGCTTGCCGCCGCGGAGGTGCTCGACGAAGCCGGCGATGGTGACCTTGTCGGGGGCGGGGGCGGGTTTGTTGCGGAGGGGGATGAGGTCGTCGGCGGCGGGGTCGCGGCCGGCGCTGGTGATGGCCTTGTCGGCGTCGTCGAGGAGTTGCTTGATGTGCTTCTTGTTGGCGGCGGCGTGCTGGAGGCTGGCGCGGACGAAGTGCAGGGTTGCGGTGATGCGGTCCTGGTAAGAGGCGTAGGCGTAGGCCTCGGTGAGGATGCTGATGCGGCTCCTGAGGCCGACGTAGTTGGTGCCGAAGCGGGGGAGCGGGGGGAAGGTTTCCCAGCGGGTGTAGTCGATGGGAGCCTCGGCGCCGTCGGCGGGGTTTTGGCGGCCGGTCAGGTCGCCGTAGAAGAAGGTGCGGATGCCGTGTTCTTCCTCAACGGCTTTGGAGACGGCGGGGAGGAGGGTGTCGCGGGTGTATTCGAGGATGGTCGTGGGGCCGGCGGGGGTCTTGGGGCCCTCGAAAGTGAGGGCGTAGCGGTGGTAGGAGCCGTTGGTGGTGTGGGTGTCGATGACGATCGCAGGGTCCCACTGGTTGAGGAAGCGGACCAGGGCGCGGGTTTCGGGGGCTTCGAGTTTGATGAAGTCGCGGTTGAGGTCGAGGCCCTGGGCGTTCTCGCGGGTGCCCATGCCCTCTTCGGGGCCGACCTGGCCGGGGCGGTTGTCCTTGCTGATGCGCTCGTTGCCGTCGGCGTTGTAGATGGGGGCGAAGACGAGGACGAGGTCTTTGAGCAGGGGGTGCTTGTCGGCGGTGACGATCTCGCGGGCGAGGATCGGGAGGGCTTCCTTGCCGCACACCTCGCCGGCGTGGATGTTGCCGAGCATGAGGACGACGAGTTTGCCATTGCGGGCGGCGGCCCTGGCGTCGTCGGCGTCCTTGACGGGTGGGTCGGCGAGGATGAGGAGGGGGATGGAGCGGCCTTCGTGGGTTTGGCCCATCTCGGCGCGCGTGGCGATTTTCGGGTTGGCGGCGGCGAGGTTGTCGAGGAGGTGGACGATGTCGTCGTAGCGGGAGGTGGCTTTCCAGTTGGATCGCTCGGCGACGGTGAGGAGGTCGGCGGGGGGCGCGTCGGCGGCAGCGGCGTTTTCGGGCTGCGGCGTGGCCGCGGGGCCGGAGAGGGCGAGGGAGCAGGCGGAGGCGAGGATGGCGCTGGCGGCGAGCGCGAGGAGCAGGGGCAGGCGGGGCATGGGGGGA
>Ga0180217_1001649_pt1 | contig 23360 bp, 21 predicted proteins | sample eDN3rd37CBELigOP_FD_128521 | JGI IMG/M metagenome (GOLD analysis project Ga0180217, IMG submission 128521) | Enriched Organic Plus compost microbial communities from Emeryville, California, USA - eDNA 3rd pass 37_C BE-Lig OP (version 2) (version 2) ... | reverse complement strand
GTCGGTGGGGATCATCGACCAGACGAGGCTGCCTCACGCGTTCGCCACTCTGCGCCTGACCACTTGCGCGGAGGCGGCCCATGCCATCCGGTCCATGCAGACGCGCGGGGCGCCGCTGATCGGCGCCGTTGCCGCCTATGGGCTGTGTCTGGCGCTGCGCCAGGATGCCTCCGACGAGAGCATGGAGCGGGCGTGTGCCGAACTCGCCGCGACGCGACCGACGGCCATCAATCTGCAATGGGCGCTCGACGAGGTGATCGCTGCGATGCGCAACCGGCCGCGCGGCGAACGCGTCGAGGCGGCCTACGCCCGGGCGGCGGAGATCTGTGACGAGGACGTGGCCATCTGCCAGGCTATCGGCCGTCACGGGTTGCGACTGATCGAGGACATCGCCGCCAAGAAGGGTGGCAAGCCGGTCAACGTGCTGACCCATTGCAACGCCGGCTGGCTCGCGACCGTAGATTGGGGAACGGCGACCGCGCCGCTCTATATGGCGCACGATGCGGGTATTCCGTTGCACGTATGGACCGATGAGACGCGGCCGCGCAGCCAGGGTGCGCTGACGGCCTGGGAGCTCGGTCAGCACGGCGTGCCGCACACTTACATCCCGGACAACACGGGCGGCCATTTGATGCAGCACGGGCTGGTCGACCTTGTGATTGTCGGAACGGATCGTGTGACGGCCAATGGCGACGTCTGCAACAAGATAGGCACCTATCTGAAGGCGCTCGCGGCGCGCGACAACGGCGTGCCGTTCTATGTGGCACTGCCGTCGCCAACCCTTGATTTTACGGTGTCGGACGGAGTGGCGGAGATTCCGATCGAGGAGCGCGCCGCCGACGAGGTTCTCACGGTCAGCGGGCGTGCCGCGAATGGCGGCATTGCCACAGTCGCTGTCGTTCCCGAAGGGTCGGCTGCGGCAAACTTCGGTTTCGACGTGACGCCTGCGCGACTCGTGTCGGGACTGATCACGGAGCGCGGCATTCTTCCGGCGACGCGCGAGGGGCTTGAGCGGGCGTTTCCAGAGCGCGTTTCAGCAGCAAAGCTGCGTGTTGGAGCGGCGTCATGAGCGTCGTTCTGCCGACCATCGAAACGTTTCCCGTCGACGGCCGTCAATCGGAAACCGCGCTCGCAATCGCTCGTGGCACTGCTCGCCTGCTTCTATCCTACGGCTTTTGCTGCGTCAGTGAATTGCCGCTCTCGTCAGGCCGCCGCGCCGATCTCGTGGCGATGGGCCACGACGGCGAGATCTGGATCGTCGAGATCAAGTCGTCGGTCGCCGACCTGCGGGCGGATCACAAATGGCCCGAATATCGGGCGCATTGCGACCGGCTGTTCTTCGCGACCACCGTCAATGTCCCTTGGGAGATTTTTCCGCCGGATACCGGTTTGATCGTGGCCGATGCCTTCGGGGCGGACATTCGCTGTCCGGCGCCCGAGCACCGGCTTCATGCATCGCGGCGCAAGGCCATGCTGCTGGCTTTTGCGCGCGCCAGCGCGCTGCGGCTGCAATCTTTGGCCGATCCCACCGGGCCTTATGGCGCGGAAATCTGATCGCTTCGGTTCGGATGGCGCGGCGTCCGGATCGATCGTCACGGATTGGGCTTGATGCCGGCCGCCTTCACCAGGTCCGCGTTCATGGCGATCTGCTCCTGAATGAACTTGTGCCATTCGGCCGGCGTCATCGCCATTGGCTCGCCGCCAAGGCCGGCCAGCCGTTTTTTGATCGTCTCGTTTTCCAGCACCTTGCGGGTGGCTTCGTAAAGCTTGTCGATGATCGCGCCGGGCGTATCCTTGGGTACGAACATGCCGACCCAGAATCGATAGTCCGAGTTCGGATAACCGGCTTCGATGGTGGTTGGAATGTCGGGAAGGGCGGCCGCGCGGGTGGCGTTGGAGGTGGCAAGAATATCGATCTTGCCACTCTCAGCCAACGGGATCGCGGCAAGCGTTGGCGAGAAGAAGAAATCGACCCGGCCGGACATGACCTCGTTGACAGCCTCTGGCGCGCCGCGGAACGGAACCTGTTGAGCCTGGAATCCTGAAGCGAGTCGCAGACGCTCCGCTGTCAGATGCGCCGCGGCGCCATACCCGACCGTCGCGTAATTCAGTCCGGCGCTTTTGGATTTGCCGGCATCGACGAGATCCTTGAGCGTCTTGTAGCGCTTCGGCGGTACGATCAGGACAAGAGGCACGTTGAGCAGCGGCGTTACGGCTGCCAGATCGCGACCGGCATGATAGCCGAGATTGGGAAACGTGGACGGCTGGATGACCAGCGCGGCCGAATGAACCAGAATCGTATAGCCGTCAGGCTCCGATGAGCGCGCCACGTAACCCATGCCGGTGGTGCCACCGGCGCCGGTCCGATTCTCGACGATAAAGGGTTGTCCGAGTTGCTGCGTGAGCTGGTCGGCGACGGCCCGTGCCGTGATGTCCACCGCGCTGCCCGCTGTAACTGGAACGATGATCCGAACGGGTTTTGACGGCCAGTCTTTTGCGTCGTTCTTGGCAGCATTGTCCTGTGCCTGCGCGCCGATCACAGTCGCCAGCGCAGTCACCCCGACGCAAAGCAGGGTCCGGATCATTCATTCCTCCCAATTGATTCGAGCCGGGTTGATCCCGGCTCGTTCGATTATTCAACGATGACATTCGACAACGGCACGCACGACGCGATCCGCTTTAGCAATTGCGGCCGGCTGATGGTTAGCGCGGAGCGCGCTTGGCGAGTATCCGCTGTAGCGTGCGGCGATGCATGTTGAGGCGTCGCGCTGTTTCCGAGACGTTGCGGCCGCAGAGTTCATAGATGCGCTGAATGTGTTCCCAGCGCACCCGGTCCGCCGACATGGGATGCTCGGGCGGATCGGCCTTGTGGCCTTCGAGGGCGAGAAGCGCGGCCACCACGTCGTCGGCATCCGCTGGCTTGGCGAGGTAGTCCACCGCGCCGATCTTCACGGCGCTGACGGCGGTGGCGATGTTGCCGTAGCCGGTCAGGATGATGGCGCGGGCATCGGGACGGCGCTGCTTGAGCGCGGAAATGACGTCGATACCGGTGCCGTCACCAAGCCGCATATCGACGACCGCGAACGCTGGCGCGACCCTTTCGACTTGCAGCAAGCCGTCGGCCACTGATTCCACCGCCGTGACTTCGAAGCCGCGACTTTCCATGGCACGGGCGAGTCGCTGCAAAAACGACTTGTCGTCTTCGACGATCAGCAGTGAGCGTTCAGCCAGATCGGGGATGGTGCGGACCTCGTCCTCCGATTCGATGGCGATATCCGGCATCTCGTCCTCCCGGGTCAGGAACTGGCATTGCGATGGCTGACCGCAGTCTAGCCAGCGCAACTTAGAGAGCCGCTTGCGGTATCTCAAGGGGTGGCCGGTTCGGCGATGCGCTCGAAGTCCGGTCTGTTCCACGCAATCTTGACGACCGCGCCGCGATCAGGAAACGGCCGGTTCTCGATTTCGACCGTTGCTCCGGAGCGCTCCAGCAACGTCTTGGCGATGAAAAAGCCGAGCCCCAATCCCGTGGTTTCGCTGCCGGCGTTCATGCGCCGCCGTTTGCTCGAGCGGACATAGGGTTCTCCGAGCCGGCCCATGACCTCGGGCGCGAAGCCCGGTCCGTCGTCGCTGATGATGACCACGACCTCCGCATCGGTCCAATCGGCGGTCACTTCGACGCGCTCCTTCGCGAAATCGACGGCGTTTTCGAGAAGGTTCCCCAAGCCGTAGAGGATCGCCGGGTTGCGGGCTCCAGCCGGCGGGCGGCCGGTGGGAACCGACATGTCGATGACGACGCCGAAGTTGCGATGCGGCGCCACGACCTCGTCGATGAGCGCGGGCAACGTGAGATTGTCGAAGGGCTCGCCGCTGGATGACAATTCCGTGATCTTGGACAATATGTCGCGGCAACGTTGCGCCTGCTCCCGCAGCAGCCGGATGTCCTCGGCATGGGGCATCCCGGGCTTGATCGCGCGCTCGAGCTCCTTGGCGACCACGGATATGGTCGAGAGCGGCGTGCCCAGCTCGTGCGCCGCCGCGGCTGCGAGCCCGTCGAGTTGTGACAGGTGCTGCTCGCGGGCGAGTACGAGTTCCGTGGCGGTCAGCGCCTCCGCGAGCTGTCGGCCCTCCTCGGTCACCTGCCATGCATAGACACCGATGAAGCCGATCGACAGCAGGATCGAGAACCAGACGCCAACGAGGTAGATCCAGGGCAATTCCAGCGGATCGTCGGGCTCCCACGGCAGGGGGTAATGAACGAAGACGAGGACGGTGGCGCAGATCACGGCGAAGCCGCCCAGGATGCGTGTGAAACGCGGCGGCAAGGCCGTCGCCGACAGCATCACGGGTGCGAGGAAGAGAAAAGCGAAGGGGTTTTGCAGGCCGCCGGTGAGAAACAGGAGGACCGCCAGTTCGGCGATGTCGAAGGCCAGGAGCCAGGCCGCCCGTTCGGGCTCAAGACGCTGTGTCACCGAGAAGCTGACCCGCAGCGCCACGTTGAGCCAGGCCGACAGGCCGATCACCGCCAGGCATGCGACCAGCGGAAGCTCGAAATTCAGCCCATAGTAGACAATGAGAATGGCGGTGGTCTGGCCGAGAACGGCAAGCCAGCGCAGGCGGACCAGCGTGTCCAGGCGCACATTCCGGCGCCTGGGCAGGTGGAGCTGGTCCAGGGCGTGATCGCTCGACAGTGTCGTCATTGGGCCAATCTACGGCCCGGAAACCGCCATCTCAACCGCGTGTGATCGGAATGGACCGTTGCAACAGCCCTTGGGGCTTGCGTCGGACCCGCGGTTGCCTCACATCTGCCGGGTCCTTTGTCTGCTTTCAATATGTCCGCATCAGAACCCGCCATATCCGTCGATCGTCTGGTCAAGGTCTACAAGAACGGCACCGCCGTCGATGGAATATCCTTCGCGTTGAGGCCCGGATCGGCGACCGCGCTGCTCGGCGGCAATGGGGCCGGAAAATCGACGACGATCGCGACCCTGATGGGGCTGGTCGAGCCGACCTCCGGCGAGGTGCGTGTGCTGGGTGCCGCCATGCCGCGCGAGCGTCACCGCGTCTTGCACCGCATGAATTTCGAAAGCCCTTACGTCGATATGCCGATGCGCTTGACCGTTCGGGAAAACCTGACGGTCTTCGGCATGCTTTACGGGATCGAAGATGTGGCCGGGCGCATTCGTGTGCTGGCGGAAGAATTCGATCTTGGGGGCTTCATCGATCGGCCGACAGGCAAGCTCTCCTCGGGGCAGAAGACGCGGGTGTCGCTCGCCAAGGCGATGCTCAACCGGCCGCAGGTTCTGCTGCTCGACGAGCCGACCGCCTCGCTCGATCCCGACACGGCTGACTGGGTGCGCGGGCGGTTGGAGCATTATCGCGAGGAATGCCACGCGACGATCCTCCTCGCATCGCACAACATGGCCGAGGTCGAGCGTTTGTGCGATCGGGTGATCATGATGAAGCGGGGCCGGATCGAGGACGATGACACGCCTGAGCGACTCTTGAGCCGCTATGGTCGCCGCAATCTGGAAGAGGTGTTCCTGGATATCGCGCGGGGCCGCGGCGAAACCCGGGCGGCGGCCGAATGATGATGGAGGCGTGCCGGTGAGCATCGATCGGATCGAGCCGGGCGGGCCGCCGCTGGCCTTCTCACCGCGGCGGATCGCGGCGATGGTGCTGCGCTACTGGTACCTGCTGCGGGCTTCGTGGCCGCGCATTCTCGATTTGATGTATTGGCCGACCGTGCAAATGCTGATGTGGGGCTTTTTGCAGCTCTATCTTCAGCAGCATTCCGGATTCTTCGCGCAGGCCGCGGGTACGTTCATCGGCGCGGTTCTGCTGTGGGACATCCTGTTCCGTGGCCAGCTCGGGTTTTCGATTTCCTTCCTGGAGGAGATGTACGCCCGCAACCTCGGCAACCTGATGATGAGCCCGCTGCGGTCCAGCGAACTCATCATTTCGCTGATGATCGTCAGCATCATCCGCTTGCTGATCGGCATGGTTCCGGTGACGCTGCTGGCCATGGCCTTCTTCGGCTTCAATCTTTGGGGGCTGGGACTGGCGCTGGCTGTCTTCTTCCTGAATTTGATCCTGACGAGCTGGGCGGTGGGGCTGGTGGTCGCGGGTCTCCTGCTGCGCAATGGGCTCGGGGCCGAGACGCTCGCCTGGACCATCATGTTCCTCTTTCTGCCGCTGACCTGCGTCTATTATCCGGTCGCTGTCCTGCCCGAATGGTTGCAGTGGATCGCCTGGTCCCTGCCGCCGACCTATGTATTCGAAGGCATGCGCGCGCTCTTGATCGACCAGGTTTTCCGCGTCGATCTGATGCTTCAAGCCTTTGTTCTAAATGGGATTTTCTTCGTCGGCGCGATCATTGCGTTTCTCGCATTGCTGCGCAGCGCCCGAAAGCACGGCAGCCTTCTTCAGCCCGGGGAATAAGGTTTTTGAGGGTGGCGCGGGACCGTCGGCGCTCGCCGTTTCGTGTTCCCGGTAGGGTAACCGCTCCGCAGGGCCTTGGTTATATATTGACCTGATGACATCGAGCCGCCACCATGCTGCACCGCAGCAGAAGGGTCGGGGAGCCCCAGACATGGCTATCGGAGAGTTTGGCGGGGCGCCTGCGTCTGGCGAGCCCGCCCTGTCGAACGGGCTGTATTGGATGTACGAGCTGGGCCATGCCGCGCTCAATCCCGCGCGCGTCATGGCGGACCTGACCAAGCTCTATTTCAAGAACCCGCTGAATCCGCTGACCCATACGCCTTATGGCAAGACCTTGGCAGCGGCGATGGAGATGTTCGAGCGCTCGACGCGCCGCTACAGCCAGCCGGAATGGCGGATCGATTCCACCATGGTGGGCGGCGAGCGCGTCCCGGTCCGCATCTCCACCGCCTGGGAGCGGCCATTCTGCCAGCTTCTACACTTCGAGCGCATCTTTTCGCATGCACCGCGCCGGCCGCAGCCCAAGGTTCTGATCGTCGCGCCGATGTCCGGCCATTTCTCCACGCTGTTGCGCGGAACCGTCGAGGCTTTCCTGCCGAACCACGACGTCTACATCACGGATTGGGTGGACGCGCGGATGGTTCCGCTCGTGGACGGGCCGTTCGATCTCGACGATTACGTCGATTATGTCATCGGCATTCTGCATCGGCTGGGCGAGGGGTGCCATGTCGTGGCCGTGTGTCAGCCGTCCGTCCCCGTGCTCGTCGCAACGGCGGTCATGGAGGCGGCCGACGATCCATGCGCGCCGCGTTCTATGACGCTCATGGGCGGGCCGATCGACACCCGCCGCAATCCGACGGCGGTCAACCGCTTGGCCGAAGATCGCGGCATCGATTGGTTCCGGCGCAACGTCATCACCAAGGTGCCGTTTCCCAATCCTGGTTTCATGCGTGACGTCTATCCCGGCTTTTTGCAGCTCAACGGATTCGTCTCGATGAATCTCGATCGGCATCTCGATGCGCACCGGGATCTGTTCTTTCATCTGGTCGAGGGCGACGGCGATTCCGCACAGAAGCATCGGACCTTCTACGACGAGTATCTCGCCGTCATGGACTTGACGGCGGAGTTCTATCTCCAAACCGTCGAGAAGGTGTTCATCGAGCACGCGCTTCCGCTCGGCCGGATGACGCATCGTGGCCGGCCGGTCGATCCCGGTGCGATCCGCCATTGCGCGCTGCTGACGGTTGAAGGCGAGAACGACGACATTTCCGGTGTAGGCCAAACACAGGCGGCGCATGACCTGTGCCCGAACATTCCGGATGACCGGAAGGTCCACTACCTCCAGCCTGGCGTCGGTCATTACGGCGTGTTCAACGGTTCGCGCTTCAGGTCGGAGGTGGCGCCGCGCATCGCCGATTTCATGCTGAGCCATGACCGGCGTCCCGGCGCCGCCCGCAGGCCGTATCTCACCAAGGTGGTGGGATAGGAGCGCGCATGCGGCGCATCCTCGATTACCTGGACGGTTTGTCGTCGCAGCGCCCCGCGATTCTGCGCGCGCGGCCCGACCGCAAGGCCGGCGAGCCGCAGATCATTCAGATCGTTTTCGATCGGGCCATTTATCTGATCCGTCTCAAGCGTCACCGGCAAGCACGGCGCTACACATTGCGGATCAACGCGGCTGCGCGTGAGGCGATCCTGACCATGCCGCCGCGCGGCACCATCCGCGAGGCCAAACGCTTCGCCGAGCAACACGGCGGCTGGATTGCCGCCCGTCTCAAGCGCTTGCCCGATCCGACCCCCTTTGTGGACGGCGCCATCGTGCCGTTGCGCGGCGAGCCGCACCGGATCGTGCATCGGCCGGACCGGCGCGGCACTGTCTGGATCGAGGCCGGCGCCGATGGCCCGCATCTATGCGTCGCGGGTGCAGCGCCCTATCTCGCGCGCCGCGTGACCGATTTTCTCAAGCGCGAGGCGCTGCGCGATCTCGAGGCCGCGAGCCGGCGCTTGGCCGAGAAACTCGGCGTGACCATCGGGCGGGTCACGGTGCGCGATCCCGTGAGCCGATGGGGCTCATGCTCGACAACCGGGGTGTTGTCCTACTCCTGGCGTCTGATCTTGGCGCCGCCGTTCATTCTCGAATACCTTGCGGCACACGAGGTCGCTCATCTCGTCGAGATGAACCATTCGGCCCGCTTCTGGCGAATAGTCGACGGGCTGTGTTCTGATGTCGAGCGCGCCAAATCGTGGCTCGACGCCAACGGTGCCGAATTGCACCGCTACGGCGCTCCTTGATCACCTCCAAGCTTTTCGGGTGTCACGCTTCACCCTGGTGTGGCATCCTTTTCTGCTGGCACCGTGCTAGGCATTGTCCGCGTCTGATTGCAGATACCAACGACCAATACTCGGACCCAATCATGCTCCGTCCTGGCACCCTGGCGCTGACCGCATTGCTGGCCTTGCTGACAGGGCTCGGCCCGCTCTCGGTGGATATGTATCTGGCATCGTTTCCCGAGATGGTTCGGGTCCTTCAGGCGCCGCCGTCGCAAGTTCAACTCACCATTTCCGCTTATTTGATCGGCTTTGCCATCGGCCAGGTGCTTTACGGCCCGCTTTCCGATCGGCTGGGGCGTAAACCCGTGTTGCTCGCGGCGCTCGGCGGTTACATCGTCGCGACCGCCGTCTGCGTGGTCGCTCCCAATGTCGAAATCCTGATCGCCGCGCGTTTGCTTCAAGCCATTGGAGCGTCGGGCTCGATCGTGCTCGCGCGCGCCATGGTGCGCGACTTGTATGAGGGCGCCAATGTCGGCCGGGAATTGGCCCGCTTGGCCACCATCATCGCCATAGCGCCCATTTCGGCGCCGCTCATCGGTGGCGCGCTGCAAACGCTGTTCGGCTGGCGATCGAACTTCGTGTTGCTGTTCTGCATCGGCGCATTGGCGCTGTTCTGCGTGTGGCGGCTGTTGCCCGAAACGTTGCGCCTTCGCTCGCCTGAACGCGTGTCTGTTATGTCGATCCTGCGCACGTATCGCGGTTTGCTCGCCGATCCCGGCTATCTCGCCTATCTCAGTCTCGGCACCTGTTGTTTTGTTGGTTTGTTCGCGTGGATATCGGCGTCGTCTTTCGTCATCCAGGATCTCTATGGTCTGACCCCGCTGACCTTTGGCATCGGCTTCGCGCTTTGCTCCGCCGGCTATATGATGGGTGCTGCGACCGCCGCACGCTTTGTCATGCGCTGGGGTATCAGCCGGACGATCGGAATCGGTTGTATCGGAATGGCGGCCGGCGGCGTGGTCATGATGGCCTTGGCCCTGTCGGATTTTTCCGGAGCGATCCCTCTGTTCCTTTCCATGGCGTTATATCTGGCGGGGATGGGCATGGTGTTGCCTCAGAGTCAGGCGGGCGCGTTGCTGCCGTTTCCAGATCGGGCCGGGTCGGCGTCATCGCTTCTGGGTTTGGTCCAGCAGACGGCGGCCGCGATCACCGGCGCGGTCATCGGTCACCAGATCGGCATGACGGCGGCGCCTTTGGGACTGGCCGTGGCTTTCGCCGGTTGCGCCGCGGTGGCCGTGTGGGTGTTCACTCGCGCCGTTCGCGAGCGCGCATTGACCGTCTGTTCGAGCAATCGCTCCCCCGTTACTGCGCCGCCGCCAGACTGAAGCGACGGTTCAATCCCACGCCGACGAGATGGAGCCGGAAGACAAAATATAAGGCTAGAGCCCCGGTTCTGATGGGATCAGAACCGGACAGGCTCTAGCGCGACCCGAACAGCCGGTCGAGGAACCAGAGATCGAGGCCGCCCCCTTCGCCGCGGGCCGGGCGCGGCGAGACATCGGCGGGCGGACGTGGGGCGTCACCACCGAACCATGGGCCACGCTGAGCGATCGGCGGCGCGCGATCGACGGCGACGCCGGGTAGAGGCACGGGCGCCAGGCCTTGATGCGCCCGGCGCATGTAGCGCGCCCAGATCTCCACCGGCAGACCGCCACCGGTGACCTTGCGCATGGGAGAGGAATCGTCGTTTCCGAGCCAGACCGCAGTGACGAGATGGGCGCTATAGCCAACGAACCAGGCATCGCGAAACTCTTGCGATGTGCCGGTCTTGCCGGCGGCCGGCCAGCTTCCAAGCGTGGCCTTGCGGGCGGTGCCGGTGAGCAGCGTTTCCTGCATCATTTGGTTGATCATCCCCACATAGCGGGGCTCGATGATGCGACCGAGGGCCTGTGGCTTGCGGGTGTAGAGCACTTTGCCGTCGCGTGTACGCACCCGTTCGATGACATGAGGAACGATCGCGTAGCCGCCGTTGGCGAAGGCGGCGAAGGCCGTCGCCATTTCGACGGGCGTGACCTCGGACGTCCCGAGCGCGATGGAGGCATTCGGCGTCAGCTTGGAGGCGATGCCGAGCCGGTGCGCGGTGCGCACCACGGCCGTCGGGCCGAACTCCATGGCCAGTTGAACGGCAATGGTGTTGAGCGAATAGGCGAGCGCTTGTTGAAGCGTGACGGGGCCGTGATACTCGCGGCTGTAGTTCTCGGGCCGCCAGCCCTTGATCGAAATTGGCTTGTCGTCGCGCACCGTGCTCGGCAGAAGCCCCCGTTCGATCGCCGTGAGATAGACGAAGGGTTTGAACGCCGATCCAGGCTGCCGGCGCGCCGCCACGGCACGGTTGAACTGGCTTTCCGCATAATTGCGACCGCCGACCATCGCGCGCACCGTGCCATCCGGTGTCATCGAAATGAGCGCGCCTTGACCCACATTCTGTTTGCCGCCGCTCTCGGTCAGACGTTCGACAAGTGCCCGCTCGGCTTCGGCCTGGAGCGCCGCGTCGATCGATGTTTCGATGACGATATCGTCTTCGACCGGGCCGACGAGTTCGTCGAGCACATCCATGATCCAGTCCGCGACATAGTTTACCGAACCGGCACCGGCAAGCTGCACGGTATGGGCCGGCGCCACCTGGGCTGCGCGGGCCATGGCCTCGGTGATGAAGCGGGTCTCGACCATGGCCGCGAGCACGACGCGCGCGCGGCGCTGGGCGCCATTCGGATTGCTGGTCGGCGCCAGCCGGGATGGCGCGCGGACCAGGCCCGCCAGCATGGCGGCCTCCGCCAGCGTCAGCACGCGAGCCGGCTTGTCGAAATAGCGCTGCGAGGCCGCCTCGATGCCATAGGCCCCGGCGCCGAAATAAACACGGTTGAGGTAGAGTTCGAGGATCTCGGTCTTGCTGAATCGGCTTTCCAGCCAGAGCGCGAGGCCGGCCTCTTGAATCTTGCGCGCCAGGGTCCTGTCCTGGGTCAGGAACAGGTTCTTGGCCAGTTGTTGGGTGATCGTGGAGCCGCCCTGGGTGATGCCGCGCCGCATGACATTCTCGAATGCCGCACGGATGATGCCGACCGGATCGACACCGAAATGCGAATAGAAGCGGCGGTCCTCGATCGCGATGAAGGCCTGCGGCACATAGCGCGGCAGGTTTCGAAGCATGATCGGCGCGCCGTAATTCTCGCCACGGACCGCGAGCGGCTGTCCCTGGAGATCCACGATCTGGACCTGGGGCGGACGCTTGGGAATCTCCAGCGACTGGATCGGCGGCAACGAGGCGATGACAGCGATGGTGGCGCCAATTCCGAGGATGACAGCCCAGAGGGAGAGCACCGCGCCCCAGTAGAAAAATCGACGTATTCCGCCACGGCGCTTGCTGCCACGGGGCGCGCGGCCGCCTTTTCCGGAATCGCGCCGGCCGTTGTCCAACGCCGGGATCACATCGAATGAAGGCTCGCGGCGTTCGCGGCCCTTTCGGCGCTTTGACATCTGCGGTCCCGTGACAATCCCCGGCCGGGCTACGGCCTTGGCAACCCTATCCCGTTCATTTTAAGGGCTCGTTAAGGGTCGCCGCATGTCCGACACCAGCGGCACGATTGCGGCGGTTTGCGGGATGCGGGCGGCGAAAGCCCGGCGTATCCCTATCGGGGCGACACTATGCAGCAGGCTTCAAAGCCGATGGGGCCGATTCGGCACTACGGTTGGGCAGCTTCCACGGGACCCAGCCGTTGCAGGAGAGCGCGTTTGATCGCCACCTCGCGTTGTGGCGAGGCGATCTTGGCGCCGAGCAGGTCGGTCACGTAGAACACGTCGAGGGCCCGCTCGCCGAAGGTGGCGACATGGGCCGAGGCGATGTTCAGGTTGAGCTTCGACAGTGTCGCGGTCAGCTCATACAGAAGGCCGGGCCGGTCGAGGCCGGTGACCTCGATGACCGTATAGCGGTTCGACCATTGATTGTTGATGGTGACCTGAGGCTCCACGTCGAAGGCGCGCAGGCGGCCTTTGGGAGCCGACCGCTTCGCGATGACATCGGGCATCTTGAGCGCGCCGCGCAGGGCCTGTTCGACCGTTTCCGTGATGCGGAGGGCCCGGCGGCCCTCGTCTGCATCCTGGTCGAAGGCGCGCGAGATGGAAATCGTGTCCAGCGCAAGCCCGTCGGTGGTGGTGAAGATCTGCGCATCGACGATATTGGCGCCGGCGGCCGCGCAGGCGCCACCGATGATCGACAACAGCCAGGGGTGGTCCGGCGCCAGCACCGTGATCTCCGTGACGCCGCGAAGATTGTCGAACGCGTAAGTGGTTGCCAAAGCTTTTCGGGCATCCTCGGCGTCGCGGACGAAGCGGGCATGCTGCACCCGATGGGGCAGATCGACCTTGAGCCAATAGGCGGGATAGTGCCGGGCGATGTAGGTGTCGACACGCCCCTCGGGCCAGTCCGCGAGCGCCGCGCGCAGCTCGTCCTGGGCCACCGCGACGCGCTGCGCCCGGTTGACCTCGGAGAAGCCGCCGGTGAGCGCGGGTTCTGTTTCATAATAGAGGGTGCGCAGAAGCTGCGCCTTCCAGCCGTTCCAGACGCCGGGGCCAACGGCGCGGATATCGGCTGTCGTCAGGATCGTCAGCAGCTTCATGCGTTCGAGCGATTGCACGATCGCTGCGAAATTCTCGATCGTCTTGCGATCGGACAGGTCGCGCGATTGCGCAATTGTCGACATGACCAGATGCTGCTCGACCAGCCAGGCGACGAGACTCGTATCCGAAGCCGACAGGCCGAGACGCGGGCAAAAGCGTCGTGCGACGCGCGCGCCGGCGATGGAATGATCCTCCGGGCGTCCCTTGGCGATGTCGTGCAGGAACATGGCCACGTAAAGCAGCTTGCGATGCTCGGGCTGGATCGTCTTGAACAGGTCGTTGGCCAGGCCAAGCTCGGGGTTGGTGCCGCGCTCGATCTCGGCCAGGACCGCGATGCAGCGGATCAGATGCTCGTCCACCGTGTAATGGTGGTACATGTTGAACTGCATCATCGCCACGATCTTGCCAAAGGCTTGGACGAAGCGTCCCAGGACACCGGTCTCGTTCATCCGCCGCAGGATGATGTCGGCATCCTCCGAGGTGAGGATTTCCAGGAACAGCCGATTGGCCTCGGGGTCCTGCCGAAGCTTGCTGTCGATCACCTTCAGAGATTTGGTGGCGGCGCGCATGGCGTCCGGGTGCAACACCAGCCCATGCTGCTGCGCCAGGCGGAAGAAACGGATCAGATTGACCGGATCGCGTGTGAACACGTCGGGTCCGGCAATCTGGATTCGGTTGTTGTCTTCGAAGAAGTCGCCGTTACGTGCCAGATGACGGCGTCCCCGCGCGGGTCTGAGCTTGGCGATCATGCGGCTCAGCACGGGCGCGGGCTTGGCCTGCTGGTCTTCCAGCGCGGCGCAGAGGATGGCGGTGAGGTCTCCCACATCCTTGGCGATGAGAAAGTAATGTTTCATGAAGCGCTCGACATCCTTCAAGCCGGGCCGTTCGGCATAGCCGAGCCGCACCGCGATATCGCGCTGGATGTCGAATGACAGCCGCTCCTCCGCCCGGCCGGTCAGGAAATGCATATTGCAGCGGACGGACCACAGAAAATCCTCGCAACGCCGGAATAGCCGCAGTTCGGCGCGGTCGAAGACGTCGCGCTCGATGAGTTCACCGAGGTCCTGGACGCGATAGACGTATTTTGCGATCCAGAACAGCGTGTGCAGATCGCGCAGGCCGCCCTTGCCATCCTTGACGTTCGGTTCGACCAGATAGCGCGACTGGCCGGCACGGCGATGACGTTCCTCGCGCTCGGCGAGCTTGGCGGTGACGAACTCGGCCGCTGTTCCACGGACGACAATCTCGTCGAAGCGCGTCACCATCTCGTCGAAGAGATTGCGGTCGCCCAACAGGAAGCGCGACTCCAGCATCGACGTTCGAATGGTCATGTCCGCCTGGCCTTGGCGGATGCATTCATCGACCGAGCGTGTTGCGTGACCGACCTTCAGCCCCATGTCCCAGAGACCGTATAGGATGGCCTCGGCAATCGATTCACCCCAGGCGGTCTGCTTGTAGGGGAGGAGAAACAGCAGGTCGATGTCCGAACCCGGCGCCATCAGCCCGCGGCCGTAGCCGCCCGTGGCGATGACAGCCATTCGCTCCGATTCCGTCGGATTGTCGGAGGGATACAGATAACGGACCGCAATGTCGTAAAGCAGGCGAATGATCGTATCCTGCATGACACACAGCCGCTCGGCGCAGCGTCGGCCCTGCCGGTCGCGGAGCAGCGCCTCTTCGGCCCGCTCCCGCCCCTCGGCCATGGCGGTCTTGAGCCGCATGGCGACGGCCATGCGCAATTCATGATCATGGCCGGAATATTCGTCTGCCAGCCGTTCCAGGTCGGCGCGCAAGGCCGGCTCGTCGAGGAGCGTGGCGGGAGCTTTGGCGGACTTTTCGGGTGTGAGCATGATTATTCCGATAGCGGAGGGCGCCGGTTCTGTCACCGACTCGCTTCGAACGAGACAATCGGCCGGCATCATATCCGAGGTTGCCGGCAGGGCGGCCTTGCGGGATTTGCACTCGCTTTCGCGGCGGAGCGCGGTTACAGGGGATGGACCCGCCTGCCGATCGAACTGGCCGCTCATGTCCCCCGACGCACTGTTCTGGCTCTCGCTTGCGCTCAAAATGGCCGTAACCGCGGGCTTCGTCGTGACCGCGACATTTGCCGCGGAGCGGGCCGGGCCCGTGGTCGGCGCGATGATCGCGACATTGCCGGTCGCCGCCGGGCCGGCCTACCTGTTCCTGGCGTTCGAGCACGACGCGCTGTTCATTTCCCAGAGCGCGCTGGCGAGCCTGGTCGCCAATGTTGTCACCTCAATCTTCGCGTTGACCTATGCGGCCCTGGCGCAACGCCATGGCCGGGGCCTGAGCGTCCTGGCCGCGCTGGCGACCTGGATCGTGCTGGCCTCTCTGTTGCGGCTCGTGGACTGGGACACCTGGACGGCGGTCGCCTTCAACGCCACCGGGATCGCGCTTTGCATCGCGGTCGGCAACCGCTTCCGGCATGTGCGGGTGCCTCCGCCGCGCCAGCATTGGAGCGACCTCCTGTTGCGCGCCGGCATGGTGGCGGTCTTGGTCGCGGTCGTCGTGACGCTCAGCACGCTGGTCGGTCCGACCGTGACGGGCATCCTGGCGGTGTTTCCCATCGTGCTCTTGAGTCTGATGCTGATCCTGCATCCGCGCATCGGCGGGCCCGCGGCGGCGGCCGTCCTGTCGAACAGCCTGCTCGGCATGGCCGGCTTCTCGATCACCTGCCTGACCGCTCATCTGCTGGTCCCGGTGGTCGGGGTTGCCACGGGCCTTGGCATCGCGCTGGTGGTGTCGGTCGGTTGTAACTTCGCCTTCTGGAGATTTCGCAGCCGTGTGGCGGTCCAGCGCTGATCAATTGCGCAGGCGATAGCCGGTCTTGAAGATCCACCAGATGATGCCGAGACACAGAGCGAGGAACGCGAGCGTCATTCCGAAGCTGATCGCGATATGGACGTCGGCGGATTCGTAGAAGCTCCAGCGGAAGCCTGAGACCAGATAGACGATCGGGTTGAACAGACTGACGGTCTGCCAGACGGGCGGCAGGACGTTGATCGAATAGAACGTTCCGCCGAGAAAGATCAGTGGTGTCAGCACCAGAAGCGGAATGATCTGCAATTTTTCGAAGCCATCGGCCCAGATGCCGATGATGAAGCCGAACAGGCTGAACGTGATACAGGTCAGAACCAGGAACACGAGCATCCACACCGGATGCTCGATCCGCAGCGGAACGAACAATCCGGCGGTCGCGAGGATGATCAGGCCGACGATGAGGGATTTCGTGGCGGCCGCCCCGACATATCCGAACACGATCTCGATAAAGGAAACCGGCGCGGACAAGAGCTCGTAGATCGTGCCGGTGAATTTCGGAAAGTAGATGCCGAACGAGGCGTTCGATACGCTCTGGGTCACCAGCATCAGCATGATCAGGCCGGGCACGATAAAGGCGCCATAGGAAACGCCGTCGATCTCGGTGATGCGCGAGCCGATGGCCGCGCCGAAAACCACGAAATATAGCGAGGTCGAGATGACTGGCGACACGATGCTCTGCATCAGGGTGCGGCCGGTCCGTGCCATCTCGAACAGATAGATGGCGCGCACAGCATGCAGGTTCATCGGCCGCTCCTGACCAGATCGACGAAAATGTCTTCGAGCGAGCTTTGGGTGGTGCTCAGATCGCGGAATCGGATGCCCATCCGGTTCAGCTCTTCCAACAGAGCCGTGATGCCGGTCCGCTCGCCCTGGGTGTCGTAGGTATAGACCAGCTCCTGGCCGTCCGCTGCCAGCGTCAGGCCCCGCTCCGCCAGTTCTGGAGGGAGGGCATCCAGCGGCTTCTGAAGCTGGAGCGTGAGCTGCTTCTTGCCGAGCTTTCGCATCAGCTCGGTCTTGTCCTCGACCAGAATGATCTCGCCGTGGTTGATGACCGCGATGCGGTCGGCCATCTCCTCGGCCTCTTCGATGTAGTGGGTGGTCAGGATGATCGTGACGCCCGAAGAGCGCAATTCCCGGACCACCTGCCACATATCCTTGCGCAGCTCGACATCCACCCCCGCCGTCGGTTCATCCAGAAACAACACCTGGGGCTCGTGGGACAGCGCCTTGGCGATCATCACTCGGCGCTTCATGCCCCCGGAAAGGGTCATGATCTTGCTGTCCTTTTTGTCCCACAGCGACAGTGATTTGAGAATCTTTTCAATGTGAGCGGGGTCGCGGCCTTTGCCGAACAGGCCGCGGCTGAAGGTGACGGTGTCCCAGACGGTTTCGAAGGCGTCCGTGGTCAGCTCCTGCGGCACCAGGCCGATCATGGAGCGGGCGGCGCGATAATCGGCAATTGTGTCATGGCCGTCGACGGTCACCTGGCCGGTCGATGGGCTCACGATGCCGCAGACGATGCTGATCAGCGTTGTTTTTCCGGCGCCGTTCGGGCCGAGAAGAGCCAGGATCTCACCACGGTCGATGGCGAGGTTGATGGATTTCAGCGCCCGGAAGCCGGTCGCATAGGTTTTTGACAGGTCGGATATCGACAGGATGGGAGCCACGGGACTGACGGGGGCTTGCATGCGGAGGGAAGGGATGGAGTGTCCGTCAATGTAGGCTGGCAACCGGAAATTGCCAGACGCCATCCACTGCTGGACTTGCCTGGGCGATTGGATGATGTCTTTTGGCCACGATCCCGAATTGCCGAACCAGGAGGGACGATGTTCATCGCAATGAACCGTTTTCGCGTGAAAAAGGGCTCGGAAGACGATTTCGAGCAGGTCTGGGCCAACCGTGAATCGCTCCTGGACACGGTGCCGGGATTCGTCGAATTCCATCTCCTCAAGGGACCGGAAGCCGAGGATCACACGCTCTATGCCTCTCACACGATTTGGGAGAGCCGGGACCATTTCGAGGGATGGACCCGGTCCGAGGCATTCCGGACCGCTCATGCCCGGGCCGGAAACCGCAGTTCGTCGGCGTCGCTGTATCTTGACCATCCCCGGTTCGAAGGCTTCGAGGTCATCCTGACCCAGGGCCGCACGGCCTAAATCGTTGTTATCAAGGTGAAATTCCGATGATCCAGCTGGCGCGTTTCCTTGGTTTCCTGTCCATCCTCGGATTAGCTGCTGGCTCGCCCGCGGGCGTGGCCCAGGACGCCGCCAAGCCCGGAAAGGCGGATGGCGCCATTCCGGTCGAGGAGACCTACAAGCCCGTGCCGTTCATGCCCGGCCGCGACGTGGTGTGGGTGCCGACCCCGGACGTTCTCGTCGAATCGATGCTTGATCTGGCGAAGCTGACGCCGGAGGATGTCGCCGTTGATCTCGGCTCGGGCGACGGACGCATGGTGATTGCGGCAGCCCTGCGCGGTGCCACGGCGAGGGGCATCGAATTCAATCCGGACATGGTCAAGCTGGCACAGCAGCGCGCCGCCAAGGCGGGGGTCGCTGACCGTGCGACCTTCGTCGAGGACAACATGTTCGAGGCCGATTTCTCGGACGCCACCGTAATGCCGCTGTTTCTCCTGCCGGAGAATTTGAACCCCCTGGTGCCGAAGTTTTTGAATCTGAAGGCCGGTTCGAGGATCGTCATCAACGAATATCGGATGGATGAGTGGGAGCCGGATCGCACGGTCAAGATCGGCGGCGATTGCGGCCGCTGGTGTGTGGCGCATCTCTATGTCGTGCCGGCCAAGGTGAACGGTCTCTGGCGGCTGGAGGATGGCCGGGAGCTTCGGTTGAACCAGACGTTTCAGACAGTGCTCGGTTCGATGTCCGAGAGGGGCCAAGCCTTTCCTATCGAGAACGCCCGTCTCGATGGGCCGATGTTGCATTTCCTCTTGAACGGCAAGACCTATTCCGGTCGTGTCGATGGCGAGACGATCACGGGACAGGTGGAGGGCGAGCCGAAATCGTCCTGGCGAGCGAAGCGATTGTAAAGCATCGCCCCGCCGGTTCGGTCAGCCTTGCTGCTGCTCGCTCTTTAACGCTCGCGCCTTGTCGCCTGTGGGATCCAACGTGACCCAGGGCGAACCGTTGCCCGGCTGCGGCAGCGTATGCTGCACATCCTTGTGTCTGAAAATATAGGCTTTCGAGATCATGAACGCGCTCACCGGCGCGGTGAGGAACAGGAACAGCGTGATCAGGATTTCGTGGATGCCAGCCACGCCATGCAGCAGCGCGAAATAGACGATGGACGCCAGCAGCAGCGAACCGATGCCGAGGGTTGTGGCCTTGGTCGGCCCATGCAGCCGGCGCATCATGTCCGGCAGTTTGGCAAGCCCGAAAGAGCCGATGAACAGGAAGGTTCCGCCGATCACGATGAGGATCGCGACGATCGCTTCAAGAAGCACTGACATCATGGCCTCACTCGATCACGTTGCCGCGAAGCAGGAACTTGCAGAACGCCACCGTCGAGACGAATCCAACCATGGCAAACAAGAGCGCAGCTTCGAAGTAGATGGCGGTGCTGTAGAAAATCCCTGCCAGAATGATGAAGCCGATGGCATTGATGACCATCGTGTCGAGCGCGAGAATGCGGTCCGTCGCATCTGGGCCGACGATCAGTCGATAGATGTTCAGGATGATCGAGAGGCAGGTCGCGATCATCGCAAAGGCGCAGGCTGCGGCGATCATCCGAATATCCTCATCAGGCGGCGCTCGTAGCGGGATTTGATGGACGCGACCACCTCGTCCGGATCTGTCGTTTCGAGGCAGTGGACGAGAAGCGATCGCTCGTCGCTGCTGAGGTCGGCGCTCACGGTGCCGGGCGTCATCGTTATGGTGCCAGCAAGCACTGCGATGGCTTCTGCGCCCGTCAAATCTAGCGGAACCACGATGAATTGCGATTTCAGGCTTTCGCCCCGCCGGAACAGCACCAGATAGGCCACCTGCAGGTTCGAAAGCACGATGTCATAGAGCACGATGCCGGCGTATTCGACGATCGCGAGGGGATTGCGAATGCGGGGGCGGTCGGGCCAGTAGTTGCTGGTCAGCTTGGCGATCAGGCATCCGAGCAACAGGCCGAAGACCAGCGAACCGAACGAAAAGTCGTTGACCAGCAAGACCCAGACGGCGGCAAGCGTCACGGTCAGCAACGGATGGGGCAGGATGCGGGCCAGCATGGTCATCCTCCTCCTTGTGGCGGCGCCGGTGATTTGAGAACGGAGCCGATGTAGGTCTTGGGCGCCATAAGCTGCTCGGCCGTTGCGGCCATGTTGGTCATGACGGGCCCGGCCATGAGGCTCAAAGCGGCAACGACCGCGATCAGCACCATCATCATTTGAAACGCGCGCTTTGGAACGGACCGAATCTCAGGCGTTTTGCCCTCCGGCCCGGTCCAGAACATGCGGATGCCGGTCCGGGCAAAGCTTACGAGCAGGATCAGGCTGGTGACGAGGATCGCGGTCCAGATGATCACGACCTGGCTATCCGCGCGCGCCGCGTCCAGGATCAAGAGCTTGCCGAGGAAGCCGGCGAGGGGCGGTAGGCCGATCATCGCCATGGCGAGCAAGAGATAGCAGGCCGCGAGCACGTTGCCGTTCAGTCGCAAGCGCTGTGCGGGCGCTGTGGCGTTGGCGTCGCGCGACAGCAAGCCGGCCAATAGGAACAGTCCCGAGAAGACCACGGTGCTTTGCACCGCGTAATAGAGCGCCGCCGCGAGGCCGGCCTCCGACGACAGGCCGATGGCGATCAACAGCGTACCCATCGAGGCCACCAGCGCGTAACAGACAAGGTTGAGGACGGATCGCGCCGCGAGCGCCGCGATTGTGCCCAGCACCAGCGTCAGCAGGCCGGCGGGAACGAGCCAGGGTGCGGCGATGTCGGCGAGCGGTCCCGCCTCGGCGCCGAAGATCAGCGTGTAGACGCGGATGATCGAATAGGCCCCGACCTTGGTCATGATCGCGAACAGCGCGGCGGCCGGCGGCGATGTCGAGCCATAGGTGGGCGGCAGCCACCAGTGCAACGGCACCATCGCCGACTTGATCGCGAACACGGTCAGCAGCAGCAGGGCGCCCGTGGCGAGCAGGCCGACATTGCTTTCGGAGACTTGTGGCACCTTGGCGGCAAGGTCCGCCATGTTCAGCGTGCCAACGACGGCATAGATGATGCCGACGGCGAACAGGAACACCGTCGAGCCGATGAGGTTGATCGCCACGTAGTGGAAGCCTGCCTTCATGCGTGCCGTGCCGCCACCATGCAGCATCAGGCCGTAAGAGGCGATCAGCAGGACCTCGAAGAACACGAACAGGTTGAACAGATCGCCGGTCAGGAATGCGCCGTTGATGCCGAGAAGCTGGAATTGAAACAGCGCGTGAAAATGGCGCCCGCGCTGGTCCCATTCGCCGATCGCGGCGGTCACGACGGTCAGGCCCAAGAGGCCCGATAGCACAAGCATTGTGGCCGCCAGCCGGTCCAGGACCAGGATGATACCGAAAGGCGCCGGCCAGTCGCCGAGCAGATAGGCGCTGATGCTGCCGTCCGCGGCGCTTGCATAAAGGCCGATCGCGACGGCGAACTGGATGGCTGCCGATACCACGGATATGATCCGCTGGCCCTGGAGCGTATGGCGAAGCGCCAGGACCAGGACGGCGGCCGTCATCGCGGGAATCACGAGCGGCATGACGATCCATGAATGGGTCATCGTGTCGCCTCCCCGCCAGGACCAATTGGGGTTCGGTCGGTGCCGGATGCATCAGGCCTGGGCGGCTCGACCGCGACGCCGTCGTCGCCGGTTTCCAGATAGGCGCGCAGCGACAGGACGACGATCAGCGCTGTCATGCCGAAGGTGATGACGATGGCGGTCAGGACGAGGGCCTGCGGCAGCGGATCGGTATAGCCGCTGGCCTCCGTGTTCACGATCGGCGGCTGGTTGATGGTGAGCCGTCCCATCGTGAACAGGAACACGTTGACGGCATAAGACAGGAAGGACAGGCCCACGACCACGGGAAAGGTGCGCCATTGCAGGATCAGGTACAGGCCGACCGAGGTCAGCGCGCCAATCCCCGTTGCCATCAGGAATTCCATGCTCATTGCGCCTGTGCCTCCGCCCTGTTTGTTGCTTCTTCCGCGCGTTCTTCGACACGCGACAGGGTTGCAAGGGAGAGCAGGCACGTTCCGACGACGGTCAGGAAGACGCCGAGATCGAAGGCCATGGCGGTCGCCAGTTCCACCTCTCCGAAGATGGGAATGTGGAAGTAACCGAAACTGCTGGTGAGGAATGGCCGGTCGAACATGAGCGAGCCGAGGCCGGTCAGGCCTGCGATCAGCACGCCGGCGCCGATCATCGCATGGGCGTCGAAGCGGGCGCGGCGATGCGCCCAGACGTGGCCGCTGGCCATATATTGCATGAGCAGGGCGATGGCCACGATCAGCCCGGCAATGAAGCCGCCGCCCGGCAGGTTGTGGCCGCGCAGCAAGATGTAGACGCCGACGATCAGGGCGATCGGCAGCAGAACCCGCGTGACGACGACGAGGAGCAGCGGATGGGGGTCGCCGGCCTGCGCGGCGAGGCTGATGCGCGACAGACGCCGTCCCGCCACACCATGAAGCGCGGAATCGAGCAGCGCGAAGATCGTCAGGGCGGCAATGGCCAGCACGATGATCTCGCCAAACGTGTCGAAGCCGCGGAAGTCCACCAGGATGACGTTGACGACGTTGGTGCCGCCACCGCCGGGCTTGGACTGTTCAAGATGATAGCCGGAGATGGTTTCGAAGCCGCGTGTCATCACCGCATAGGCGAGCGCAGCGACGCCGATGCCGCCGGCGATCGCGAAAACGCCGCCACCGATCTTGCTGGCGCGCGACAGTTCATCGGGCGTCGTGCGCGGCAGGAGATTGATCGCCAGCAACAGCAGGATGGTGGTCACCACCTCCACGGAAATTTGCGTCAGCGCGAGGTCCGGGGCGGAGAATTGCAGGAAGGCGAGCGACACGACGAGCCCGACGATGCTCGTGCAGATGAGCGCCGACAGGCGGTCGGGGTGACGTTGAATGATCAGTCCGCATGCGAGCAGCAGCACGAGCCATCCG
>Ga0180217_1001648_pt1 | contig 23362 bp, 15 predicted proteins | sample eDN3rd37CBELigOP_FD_128521 | JGI IMG/M metagenome (GOLD analysis project Ga0180217, IMG submission 128521) | Enriched Organic Plus compost microbial communities from Emeryville, California, USA - eDNA 3rd pass 37_C BE-Lig OP (version 2) (version 2) ... | reverse complement strand
CGTCGTAAACCCACCCCATAGGATGACTACATACGTAACATTGTTTTGGTACAAAAATTCGCCTTGTCCCGGGTTGGCTACTTTCCATAGTTCGTTGGCGACATCGGCCATAGGCTTGCCCGCTTCGATACCGTAGTTGAAGCACGCACTCAAAATTCCCGATACAATAGCGACAACGATCCCTATACCAAAATTATAGCCCGACTTGGCCTCTACGGACAGCGAGGACAAGCTTTTCTCCTTCAACACTCCAGCCCTACCACAGAGATATACACCAATGATACAGACCAATAGTCCGACCATAACCGCTATTCCTGCATTTGTCGTAAAGAAATAATCTATCCCGTGCTTACCTTCAGCTCTATTGAAAAAATAATAAACCGCCGGCATCAACGAACCGAATACCATACTCAGTCCCAACATCACACTACTCCCCAACGAGACCCCGAGATACCGGACGCCCAAACCGTAGGTCAAGCCACCTATACCCCACAACAGGCCAAACAAATAGGTAAACCCCACAACACCCATACCTGCCTCGTGGATGATCTCCATAAAATCGGGTATAGTAACCCAGGCAGCCAAAGGCGGAACAAGTATCCAGGAAAATAGACCTCCGAGAATCCACATGGATTCCCAGGACCAACTCTTTACCCGCTTGTACGGAACATAAAAACTCCCCGAAGCAAACCCACCTATAAAGTGAAATATAACACCTGCTAATGCATTCATAAATTGCCTGTATAGTTTATAGATTCATAATAAAGCCCTAAGGTAAAAGGAATAATAGCCAAAACTGTTATGGACTGTCATGTATCCCGGCGAACAACGAACCAATTATATTGTATTTAAAAGTGATTTTTATAAGTTTGGAAAGGTATTTTTTTATGTACTGATAATACCATACAGTTGTATTGATATTTTAGAATTCTCTTTTTTTCATTAACATCAACGCATAATCAACCGCTCTAGCTGTCAGAGCCATGTACGTCAATGAGGGGTTTTGCGTAGCAGTGGACGTCATGCAAGCCCCATCGGTTACAAATACATTTTGACAGGTATGCAGCTGGTTCCATTTATTGAGCAGCGAAGTTTGTGGATCATGGCCCATCCGAACGCCGCCCATCTCGTGGATATCATTTCCAGGTCGGCGATCATCATTTCTTGTTTTGACATTCTGAAAGCCTGCCGCATCAAACATCGCCGTCATTTGCTCAAAATAGTCTGTTCGTATTTTCCAGTCATTGTCGTCGTATGCCACATCGATATGCAACAATGGAACACCCCATTGATCCTTTTCTGCTGTATCGAGCCACACTTTATTGCTTTCTTTAGGAATAGTTTCGGCCATCATATGCGAACCTACCCGCCAATTTCCCAGTTTTGGATGTAGTAATTGATCTTTCAGTGATACGCCGACACCGGAAGTATCCGTAGATGGGGTCCTGCTAGCACTAAATGTCGCCGCCCAGCCCCTTAGAAAATCGGTTTCCTGCTTGTAGATGTTACGGAACCGAGGAATATACCCCCCTCCTGCCGGATTCCGCCCATCTGTACGATATTCCAACTCGCCGTCGTATTCACCGGTTATGACAGCGGTGTAACTATGGAACCCAATATACTTACCAAGCAATCCATTATCGTTGCCCAATCCGTTAGGAAAACGGCTTGAAGTCGAATTAAGAAGAATGAGGTTGCTGTTCAAGGCGGAGGCATTGACAAAAATTACCCGGCTGTAGAAATCGATTACTTCCTTGGTATTGGTGTCAATTACCCGCACACCTACCGCCTTGCCCTTCTGCTCATCATATATAATGGATTCCACGACAGAAAACGGTCTAAGCGTCATATTACCTGTTTTCTCTGCCCACGGCAATGTAGACGCGTTGCTACTAAAATATCCGCCAAAGGGGCAACCTCGCTGGCAAAGGACACGATTTTGACATTGGACACGTCCCTGTTCCAAATGGATCGGTGCTGGCTGAGATAGATGGGCACATCTCGCACTTATTACATAACGATTATCGTATTTCGATGCTACGATATTTTTAAAATGATTCTCTACAGCATTTAACGGATATGCAGGCAAAAACTCCCCGTCAGGAAGCTCAGCCACACCATCCCGGTTACCTGCGACACCAATGAAGCGTTCTACATGGTCATACCACGGGGCGAGATCACGATAGCGTATCGGCCAATCCACAGCGAACCCATCTCTGGCCGGCCCTTCAAAATCAAAATCACTCCACCGTTGCACTTGTCTTGCCCATAAAAGAGACTTTCCTCCTACCTGATATCCCCGAATCCAATCGAACTCTTTTTCCTGAATGTAGGGGTGTTCATCGTCCTTCACAAAAAAGTGTGCGGAATCTTCCCGATAAGCATAGCAGCGATTGGCAATCGGATTCTTTTGCTTATCTTCATAAGGCATTTCCAACCGATGCTCAAACTCATAGGGATACATGTTGGTTGTAGGATAGTCCTTTACATGCTTTACATCCCGTCCTCTTTCTAAAACGAGTGTCCGTAGTCCCTTTTCACAGAACTCCTTGGCCGCCCATCCGCCGCTAATTCCCGATCCGATGACAATAGCATCAAAAGTGCGTTCCTTTATGCTATCTATGTTGATATTTGCCATTCCTTAAATTAGTTCCTTTGTATTTATTCAAACTTTTGCATATCCATTATATCGTCCTGGAACTAGTTCGTATATCAGCTTGTTTTTCATTACATACGCCGAATTCAAATATCCCTGTATAGCTCTTCTTTTTGTCATCATAAAAAAGCCAGACAATGGATGTGCCTTATCTTTTTCGATATCCATCAGGTAAGATTGTCGTTGATCCGAGCTAGCAAGCAAAAAAGACTTTCCGACAGCATCGTTCATCTCCTGATCCCAATCCTTCAGTCCTTGAACAAAAACCTGCTGGTCTTCTTCGCTATGGCAATCGTCAATCATTTTTAGTACAAAAAGGTGTAGATGAAGTGTTCTTCCTCCCGGGCTATCGGTTTCGGGTATAATGGATTCCACTATTTCGGCTAGGAGATTTTCTTGCTCCGCATTAATATGCAGTTTACGTAGGGCGATAGAAGCTTTATTCGCCCCTCCCCAACATGATGGAAACAATACTATTCCGCCTGCTATGAAAAATAATTGCTTTAGAGCTGTTCTACGTTGCATATTTTGATTCTTTGAAAAACGCTACTTCTTTAATTCCAAAATTAGAAGACAATCATCCATCGCAGCTGGCGGATTGAATTCCACAGGCTCGTTTGATACTACTTTTTCTTCATGTTGTGTCTCACCATGACGAGGATCAAACCAACTGACTTTATAAACGGTATCGGCAGATAAAGACAAATTCAACACAATCACCTGACTAACTGGCGTGTATACATATATACAGGACTTATCCGCATTCGTCGCTGCCCTGATGTGTGATGTCCCGTGCCGGTTAATACCATAAATTAATGATTGATCCGGAATCCGGGTTGAAAAACCCCAACGTTCCATAAAAAATCGAAGGTGCTTTATCTGCTCGGCGCCTGGTCTTGTGAGTGCTTCACGCCAGGTATACAAACTGGGCACTACGTATTCTTTTCCGGTATCTACAAATTGCCATACGGCATTATTTCCATAACTGAATCCCATTGCTCCCGACAAAAGTCCCCAATATGCCTGTTGGCGCACGTCTTTATCGGTAAAAAATCCTGCCTCGAAATAATCTCTGTCTATGATTATACCCGACGTATCGAATACCGATCCGATAAGTTCCTCTGATGGCCTTTTTGATAAGTATTCCCAGAACTTTATAGGAATATCTTCGTAGGCCGGCTCCGCATCAAGAAATGGTTTTTGTGGATCTAACAAACGGTGTGCCTCTGCGTATTGATAGCCGGGCATCGATCGGCGGGCGTGACCTGTTTGGTACATATTAAAATCCAACCAAGTAGATTTATGAAACCAATAAGCAGAACTGCTTTCGCCAGCCGGGTGGTAGCTCATCAATTGCTTATCATCATTGCCTGCCCGAATCCCTTCCGCTAGCTTATCCCAGATAAGCTTTGCTTGACCATTATCCACATTACGGTCTCCTCCGAGTACCCAGATAATTGATTTATCCTTATAGCGATCACCAAGAAAGTTACCGTATTGACAGGCATTTTGAGGGGTGAAGATATAGGGGCGCTTACCGTCCCTTGCATTTTGAACATTATTCCCCCAAGTAGGAAGTACTGCTAAACGAAGCCCCAAACTTTGTGCTTTATTGATGACATAATCCACATGTTCAAAGTATCGAAGATTAGGCTTAGCCGGATTCTGTCCATGCAAAGGAACTTCACCGTAAGCATTGGATACCGTTAATCCTTCATGTTCCGCTAATATTACCGTATAGATAACGGTGAATCCTTGTTTCATCCGCACGGTTAAATATTCATCTACTTCTTCTCGGTTCAACTTATGAAATAGCTCCCATGCGGTGTCGCCAATCCATATAAACGGCTTTCCATCCGATGTTTGTAAATAGCTTTTAGATGGTGCCACAGTCAGTTGCTGCGCAATTCCTATTTGCAAGTGGATAAAGCTCAGCATCCAGATAAAGGTCCAAACCGATTTCATCATGAACATTATTTTTGATTCACTACCCGTCAATTATTACTTACTTGACCGCAATGCATTTATCGGCACCTGCGGAACCAACGATTTACTTACTTTTTCCGTTATCTGCGATTTCGCTAAGTGGAATTTGCCCTCTGCTACTATAGTATCGGAGGATACCGCTATTTTCAAATCATAAATACCTTTTTCTGCCACCCAGGCAGAAGCGCCCGTATCAAACGAAGAAAGCATGCGCGGGGTAATCTCAAAACGAAGCGTTTCTTGTTCACCGGGCTGCAACAATCTCGTTTTCGCAAAAGCTTTCAGTTCCTTTTCGGGATGCTCCAATTTACCTGACGGTGCCGTGGCATACACCTGAACGACCTCTTTTCCTGGATATCGACCTGTATTCTCCACCGTAACCATCAGTGTTGCGTTTCCCCCTTTTCCTTTTTCAATTTTGAAATCAGTATAGGTAAACGACGTATACGAAAGTCCAAAACCAAATGGAAACGATGTTGGAACACGAAATGTATCATAATATCGGTAACCTACATAGATATCCTCTTCATAAACAACCTCTGTTGGATTCTCGATAGGTGTACCAGGAAAGTTTTTGGCAGACGGAGCATCGGCATAACGCACGGGAAATGTTGTGGGAAGTTTTCCCGAAGGGGTGAATTTACCACTGACCAAATCGGCAACAGCATGCCCGCCCTCTTGACCAGATTGCCAGGTCAACAATATACCATCTACCTTATCTTTCCACGATGCCGTTTCCACAACTCCACCCACGTTTAGCAGAACAACCACCTTCTTCTGTTGCGCATGGTAAGCGTTCGATACGCGATCGATTAAAGTTAATTCCTCCGCTGTTAGATGAAAATGATCGACATGACGATCACCGCCTTCACCAAAGATGCGCATAATCGTGATAATGGCCATATCGGTTTCCTTGGCGCTTCTTTCGATTTCACGATTATCCCACTCTAATTCACTTAAAATGCTATCCCTTGGGGGCATAGCCGTTATCAGACTATCCGCCTTATCCAACAGGGGCTTTCCTTTTTCAAGATGGGTGGTATATTTTCCTTCTAAAACCGGATCCAGCCCAAATCCCGCCGTTTTCAATCCTTCTGCAACAGACACGGCATGCTCATAATTGACCGCTCCGCTCCCTGTTCCACCGGGCAGATTTTTGTAGCTATAATTGCCAAACAATCCTATTGATGTAGATCCGGCTTGGATAGGCAACGTATTTTGTTCGTTTTTTAACAAAACCATACTCTCCCGCGCTACCCGTCGTGCAATTTCCTTGCTCTTTTCAAAATCAGGCTTCTCCGTATAGGGATAATCTTTTACCGTACCTGTTTTTAATGCTACGTTGAGTATATTTTCTATATTTTGGTCGATCACGTCCATGCTTAGATTTCCCTTACGCAAAGCATCTGCAATCGTATCCGTCCATACCTGTAGCCCGGGCATCAGCAAATCATTATGCGCTTTCATCTGTTCGACCGGATCGTCGCCTCCATACCAGTCCGTTAGCACAAAACCATCGAATCCCCATTCTTTTCTCAAGATATCGACGAGCAATTCTTTACTTTGCGGCGTGTACACGCCATTTATCTTATTATAAGAGGACATGACCGTCCAAGGCTTTGCCTCCTTTACGGCAATACGATATCCCTCCAAATATATCTCCCGCAATGCGCGCTCTGATACAATGGTATTGATATACCGTCTGCTCGTTTCTTGATTATTGGCTGCAAAATGTTTTATAGAGGCTCCTACTCCTTTGGATTGTATTCCTTGAACGTACGCCGACGCCATCTTACCCGTCAGCAAGGGATCTTCGGAATAATATTCAAAACTCCTACCGCCTAGTGGATCCCTGTGAATATTCATGGCGGGAGCCAATAAGATATCCACGCCATATTCAAGTGCTTCATGTCCCATGGCTTCGCCTATTTCCCTAGAAAGCGAAGTATCCCACCCGGAAGCCACTAACGTGGCAACTGGAAAAGCCGTAGCGTAATACGTTTGGCCGTCACCTGAACGTCTTGGCGCAATACGTACACCTGCCGGCCCATCAGACAGATAAATGGGTGGTATACCTAAATGCAGAAAAGGATAGGTATATCCCCCGACAGCTACAATATTTTTTTGTCTTTTGCCCGGCAAAGCGGTGGGATAGATCTCCCGACGTTTTGCCCCCGTCACCATCAATGCTTTCTCGTCTATCGTCATCGCCGCGATGACATCTTTTAAGGGATCCACACCAAATTGCGGATACTTCTGTTGGGCGAAAAGCTTAAATATTTCATTTGCGATCAACTCGTGCCCCAAACGGTTGGGATGATTAACATGTGACATAAACGGTTCTATGGTTCCATTCTCTTTAAACACAGCTTCAAAAGCAGCGTAAGAATCTGCAACGGGCAGTCCATATTTTGCCGCCAGCTTTCTGATCTGCTGGGCATGCTTGCTCAGCAGATTTTCCGTATTCCCCATATCTTGTCGCTGGTCCGGAGACGGCGTTAACAGCACGACCGATATATTATTTAATTTCGCCTCCTCAATCATCTGCGCCCAAGCCGCTTTCGAGCGTTCCAATCCTAATCCTAAATCATTTAGAGCATAATCAATGAAGATAACATCTGGTTGGTGCGGCAATACATCTGTCGCGAATCTGGCGGCACCTTTTTCGGCATGTTCTCCACCAATCGCGGTAGTAATGATGTTAATGACCGCTTTCGGATATGCTTTTTTCAGTAAGCCAAGTAAGATGTAAGGATAAGAATCCAAGGTATGTACCTCTTGATTTGACCAATAACCGGACGGAACGGAATGCCCGTGGAAAACGAGATTTATGGTTCGGTTATGCGGAAAGACCTTCGCCAGCTCTTGTTTCAATACCCCTAGATTATCTGCAGTATCTTTTTGTGCATTGGCATGGATGGCCAAGCACATAAAGAGACAAAATGTATAAAAAAATATTTTCTTCAGCATTGTATGTTAATTTTTAATCACCATGCGACGGTAACATGCCCTGTCACATCTTTGATTACAAAATGGTGCCCGTATTTAGGGTCTCCCAATTCAAACGTTTGATGTCCCGTCTTCCATGGATAGCCTGCGTTGAGGTACGCTCTAAAATTTTCGGCAGTGATATTCTCTTCCGGATAAATTCGAAGCGTCGCGTTCTTCAATCCAGCTATCCGAATTCTTCTGCTGATTCCCAATTCGCCCGAATGCATCTCTTTAGATGATACGATGCCGTCCTCTTGTTCTACAAAAACACGAACTTCATGATGCCAAGCGGTCGGGAATTGATAGGTGGTCATACCATTTTCTATTTTGCTATCATATCCATGTAATATGGGCGCTCCTTGTGGAAATTTAAATTTCTGTACCACGGTTGTATTGGGCGCATACCCCGAAAAGAAAAAGCCGTTGTGACTGCGGGCAATACTGAGCATCGGGCTCTTGATCGAAAGATCGTCCTTTTCAAATGAAAACAAATAATCAAATTCTTTCAATGCGTGGCGCGCCAATTTTGGACTAATCGCCCATTTTTGTGGATCATCTGGGCGTAAAAGCATACCCCCTTGGAAACTACTCGAATTTGTTCCTCTTATATACACCACTTTACCACCCTTCCAATCCGGCAGTGATCTCGACCATACTTGGTCCCGCTCCTCATTTCCCTGTATAACATGCGCCAAACGCTTCGTATACGAATCTTTCGTATGGGCAATAACGGTGCGCATACTACCGCCGGAGAATAGCGGATTATGGTGGATATTCGTAGGTATATCGTGCTGTACCTTATCGAGTTCGATATGGCTAACCAAGCGAAAATTGCCTTCTAATCCGCTAATATTTTTAAGATTCAACAAGTCTTTGAAAGCATCACTGGCTCGATCTGCGGGTCCGTATACGATAACCCGTCCACCGTTTTTGATAAACGCTGTCAACGCATGCTCCTGTTCGGAACCAGCGTCAGGAACAATGGTCAGTATAATGGACTCGTGGTAATAGTTGGGATCCGTCTTCAACAATTTTGCAAAATTGGTTGTAGAAGTGATCGTGTTTAACGGCAAACCGTGGTTGATCGCCTGTCTGATAAACCAATCGCCATAGTATATTTCCGGCAACAGCTCTTGCTGCTCTTTTGCCCAATCGTGATATTCATCAAACGGATATACCCATACCAACGGTCCCGCAGCAGTTGGCGAATCTTCTCGTCCCCTTAAAATATGGGGAATGACTTCATTTGGAACGACATCCGGAATGTCTCCGAAGGAATCATCGATCGTCAAAAAGTTCAAGGTAGTAGGAAGTCCGACTTGGCCTTTTTCGTCAATCCGGGCGACGGACATCGGCATATAGATATCGTGCGGAAAACGCCCATATCTGTCCAGCCAAGGACTATTTAGCCACCAAGGATCATGCGTATAAAACCGATAGACGTAACGATTGTCCGGCAGATCGGCAATATGGGACATATATCCTACCATCTCCAATCCAAAATCCCCATCAATGGCTGCCCAAGGAGAATTTGGCGGCGGTAAGATATCGAATCCAGACTTATATATGGCGCGCAAATCCACGCCATCCCGTGCCAAATCGATGCCGGTGGAAAGGTTGGAACCCCTAGTCTGGATTTCGAAATCAGGGCATTCTTTGCGGAATAGCGTCCAAAAATTAATAATCTTTTGGCGTGTATCTTCCAGTTTTTCTTCCAAAAAGCCTTCTCCCGTAAAAACCGCGCCAGTGGAAGACCACGGCTCTACACCAAATCCGAAACCATTACTTAACCAGAGGAAATCAAAGTTCAAATCTTGTAGGAAATGTTGGCTTTGCTTACCAAAAAAAGTTCCAAATGGCGTTTGATCTGGTATTCCATTGGGATACGCCGCATACGAGACATCATCTGCATGTAATACCGCATAACAACTGACAAATGATTTGTGACCCATAGCGTTGCCTTCCAGTATTTCAGGATGTCGCACATATTTAAATTCAGATTTGGCAAATTCGGGACCGGGATCAAACGTCGCACCTATTTTTATCGCTTTACCCGTTAATTTTTCCCCTTTTTCGCGCAGGATCTCGATAATCAACTTCAGATCCGCATAGGAAAAATCGGGTGGATTTTCCATATAAAGGTATGCGCGCTCATGCAGAGAGAGTTCCTTGGGACCTGCACCTACTTCATGATTCGTATTGGGATTTCCGATGTACTTCGCCCACTCTAAAGATTGATCCAGTTTTCCGGTATATTCCAATATTTCTGAACCATCGGATATCCATAGCATAATAGAAACGGTATCTGTATGAACCAATAAATTCCCCCATTGCCTAAACATGTGTTCTGCCACCTGCTCGATATACGCTCGATCTTTCTGCTTAAATGGTTTCAACGATGTCTCCAACGTGATATTTTGAAACTTTACAGGCTCTTTGGGATACTTCTCCAGCCAGGAAACAAATAGCATGTAAAGCGGAAATAGTATCAATGCTAGATAAATTTTTGACCCCTTCATCTTATCTTATTTTACAAAAACAGTTTCTATATTAAGGTATCTTCCGATCTTTAGGATGGTGTCTGCATGATGTCCTATACCCAATGCAAAATGATGTGTAGGCCCTTCGGCAACCCAATTTTTCAAAAATTGACGTATATCATCTCCAAAGAATCCACGTGTATTGGTATTGCCGGTCGGCGGTATAGGCCCAGCAACAGATTCGCCTTCCGCGACAATGAATTTGAATCGACCATCAAATGTAGAGCTGATGCTTAACATCGTAATCGGCCCTTCTTTAATTTTAAATTCTACGCCTGCCCCAAAGCCCGGTTTACCATGGTATTTTTTTAAGCTTCTTAATACCGGCTTACCCTCTGCAATAGTAACATTGTGTGGTCCATCATGACCAACCAACACAAAATTTTCGTTGAAATCTACTGGATGAAATTCCGCAAAACTACCGCCAATACCCAATCGATCCATCACCATCATGGCTATACAGGTTTTAAGATCAGATTCGCCACACATCGGAAACCCCGCTGCAGTAAGAAGAGAGTTTCCGACAATCAAGTTTGACATGACGAGTTGCTCCGTACTTTGTGCTGCACCTTCATAATAATAAGCCAGGCCATCTAGTTTCTTCGTCGCCACAAAAGCTTTCAACGCTAACGATACTTTTGCTGCTACTTCCAGATCGGCAGGTTTAAGCTTATCCGATATCGGATCGGAAACCGGATCCGGGGTATCAAAGAAATCCAGGATAAATTCCTTTTCTCTTTCCAGATCAATCACATCAACCTCCTGATATTGCTGAATAATCTCATGCGATTCACATTGCACCACATGCAAGCCGAAATGGGCGGTCAGCATGGTAGAGTCCGTATGCATATCCAACATCGCTTCGATAGGGTGTCCGATATGCCCAATCCGAGCATTCTTCAAGCTGTGCAATACATTGGCAATGCGACAGTATTTACCAATCTCATCCACGGCTTCTGCATCATCATATAATGTCCCGATAATAACATCAGGTACGGGACGCCCCAACCGCACGGCCACTCCCGTAAATTCAGGCAAGGAACAAATATCATCGTTAAAAAGCTGTTTATAGGTAGACGCCTGTTCGTAATTAAGTGCCTTATCAGGTTGTAGTGCTACCAAGATTAATGGTACTTGGATGTTCTTTACTATTGCTCCGAAGGTACTCGAAGTGGCATAAGTAAGCATATCGCAAAAAATAAGATCCAGATCGGCACCCAAGAGCCGGGGCACAAGATCATACGCCGATTGCGCATCGTCTACCATACCGAAGTCGACAACTTCGACATCAAATTGCTCCACCATATTCATAAACACGGCTTGTTTCTCCTGCATATCAGCAAGCAGTCCATCAAATTGTGCCCAATATTTAACATATCCTACACCAAAAACTCCGATACGTGCCTTGCCTACTTTCTTTGATAATGGTTTATAGAAGGCCGTACTTGAATCCAATTTTATTTCCATAATTATAGTTTACACTTAACGCACTAAGTTATTTCACTTCAAACATAATCATTAAATAACTATTTCACAAAAAAAATCAAACTAATTTATTTCTGTATTAAAACAATGCTTTTATCCGGGGTATAAATACCAAAAAGAGGAGAAAACCTAGGGGGTACATCAACCCTGCTGTAACCCATAATGGCGTATACGAATAACGTGTCACGATTTCTCCGATAAACGGGTTTATCAACAAACTAGACAACGCACCCGCAGTGCCGGACAGCCCTACGACGGTCGATGTCGCTTTACTTCCGAAAATATCGGAAATAGCGGTAATATAGTTCGTAATCCAAAATCCATGTGCAAATAGTAACAACGTTAGTAAGGCTATGGCAAACTGATAAGACCCGACGAACGCGATAAAAGGTGCACAGAGTGTCAATCCCGCCGCTATTCCCATAACCCATTTCCTTGCTTTATTGATGGAAATACCGCGCTGTATTAATTTGTCAGATATCCAACCGCCAAAGATGTTCGAAATTCCGAGTGCCAAAAAGGGAATCCAAAACAAATCGCCGATACGTTCAAACGACATCCCTCGATATTCGCTTAGGTACTTAGGCACCCAAAACATTAAGAAATACAAAACCGGATCAAGCAAGAATCGTATACTGACAAAAACCCATAAATATTTGTTTTTCAAAATGCTTGCAAAAGAAACACTTGGAGATACAATCTTTTCTCTTTGCGTACCGATATATCTTTTCCAGGGAATCAGAAACCAGCTAACCACCCAAATCACCCCAACGATAGCTGGAATAATAAAGCTTGCTCTCCAACCAAAGCTAGAGGCTACATAGATGGTTAGAGGTGGCGCCAAAACGGCACCGATTGCTGACCCACCAATAGCAATACCGTTGGCCATGCCTCTTTTCTTTTCGTCGAACCATTCATAAACGACCTTCGCCGCTCCGGGGAAACACCCACCTTCTCCGAAGCCTAAGAGAAACCGGAAAGCAATTAACTGGTAGAAGTTCTGCATAACTCCATGCAGAAAACAAGCGATAGACCAGATCAATACCGCTAGTCCCAGACCAATTTTTCCACCGACAGTATCGATAATACGTCCCCCTATGGTAAACATTAACGCATAACTGACCAGAAAACTCGTATTTATCCAACCATATTGTACATCTGTAATGTGGAATTCCTCCTGTATTTTAATTATTGTCATGGACAAGACTTGCCTATCCAAAAAATTTAATCCTGTCGCAATAAAGACCAGGACCAACACTAACCATGCTATTTTATTCTTCATCTTGTTAACGCATTAAGTTGCAGATCATCAAACATAGTGAACACATTTGTTACACAAACTAATTATTTTATATTTGTAGCAGAATCGTTTTATATTATTTATGGATCCCAAATTTATTCTCATCAGCGAAGAAATCATCAAACGCATCAAAGAAGGCGATTTAGCGCCCGGTGATAAGGTTCCTTCGGAAAATGAGCTAATCAAAACCTTCAAAGTCAGCAACACAACGGCACGGAAGAGCCTCTTAAACTTAGAGACACTTGGTTGGGTACGCCGAATTAAAGGCAAAGGCACATTTGTACTTAATCGCACCGGTGACCACAAAATTGTTCGCACATTGGGTTCGGTCGAATCCACGCGGAGGGGGTTCAATGAAAGTCTATCACAAGAAGGGTTCGCGCCTAAAAATATTGTCATTGAGAAAACGATATTACAAGAGGGTATTTCTACCATGATTCAACATAAACAACTGACGCTCGAAGGTCCGGTTTTGAAGATCCGCATCCTTCGTTATGCTGATGACGATATCCTGAAAGACGAAACACGCTATATATCCCTTAAACAATGTCCCAAAATCGAGCGTGTCTCGCCCGAAATTTCTTTTTTCAAAACATACGAGCAAACCTATCATATCAAAATAAAAACGATAGAGCAAACGCTTAAGACAACGATATTTGACACCAACACGCCGGATAATTACTTTGAGAACGACAAACCTCTCCCTATATTTATCCTGGATGGAGCCGTTATAGCGGAGGATGGAAACATTATTGAAATAGAACATTCTTTTTATAGCGGGGATAAGTACCAGTTTGGCGTTATCGCGCACCCTAATTACTAAATCACATCTCATTAACTTTCAAGTATTTTAAGAGTACTTTTAGCTGCGGTCGATCTATCCCATCTCTTGGTTCTATCGCTAATTTGTACTTATTCCACCAAGGTCCGGCAGCCCAGTATGTTCCATTCACGCCATTATCTTTGAGGTAGTTCAGCATATTATCAAGCGTTACCAACCAACGGGGATCATCATCAGGAACACCGTATTCCCCGACAAAGCCTTTTAAATTATTTTCTTTCAGCCATTCTACAAACGGGCGTGCCCGAACAATACCTGTTTCTGGCGTTGTCCCTTCCTCATCATAGGTGCCTTTATACGTTCCGGAAGCGTCTTTATCAAAATAAAGATGACCTTCAAAAATCAGATTAGCGGATGGGTCTACCAAGTCTTTTAGATTTCCACTGGCTTGTTGCCAACGGTATGTCGAACTCCAGCTATCACCTCCTACCATAATCGGTGTATTCATATCCATTTCCCGGATTTTAAAAATAGCCCGTTGCGCTATATTAAACCAAGGTATGGAATCTAACATGCCGTGTGGTTCGTTCATTAATCCGTATGCCCAAATATTTTCTTTCGTTCGAAATTGTTCTGCAAGTTTTCCCCAGACATCTTCAAAGTGTTTAATAGGCAGATTGGCTGAGCCGATAATTTCCCGGGTACCATTTACAAATCGACGTCCATAATTATGCATATCCAAGATAACCCAGAGGTTTCTTTCCCGCGCGGCATCGACAAAAGCAGTCATTCTGGCAAGTTCCGCATCATCCAAAGGGCCGTCCAACTCATGCTGTAGCCGCTCCCATAAAAACGGCAGGCGGAAAAGGGTTAATCCTTTTGATTTGAAGTAATCCAGTTCGGCAATGGTGGGATAGGTATAATCACGATTGTAAACGCCCGGTGTTTTCTGGTGCGCAAATTCAGCTCCCGCTAAGTTTACCCCAAAAGGAGCTTCATTACGATCCGGCATATTTAAGTCAGCCTTTACCAACCGAAAGCGGTGCGATTGCGGCTGATTAAACTGATATATTGTCTCCGGTAATGCTTTCGCCTGCTTTTCCAAATCCGTCTGGTGGGGTTTGTTTTTCAAATATGTCTCAAACAGGCTATGGAATGTTTCGTAGCGGGCATCTTTTGACACCTGTAAAAAAGAAAGGTATTCCGAAATAAATGTTTTAATCGGCTCAAGATCTCCACCCCATAGCTCTTTGGGAAGATAACTAAATTCTACAAATTTAATTTCTCTCAACTGCCGCTGTACATTACGATAAGCTACCGCTTCCTTAAAGACGTTTAATGCTTGTTGATACGGAGGTGTATTTTTTCTCTCCGCCAAGTTTATACCTTTCGCCAATTCCTCCTGTGTAAAATTGCTGATGAGGATATCATCAATCGTAAGGGCATAAACGCCCTCGTCTAACCCTTTTACTTGTAGTAACTGTGTATTAAAATCATCAACAAAAGGGACAAGTGCCAACGCACTTTCTGCTTCGGGAGGTACGGGAAAAGGCAGCCTTTCTTCCCGATAATCAAATGTCAGCTCGTCTTCCAGCATGTTTAAATTACTGACTGTACCATATTTAACATCCGTTATGCTACCTTTATCAATTGTAAGTGATGACACGTTATTGGGGGTATCCATCGCTTTAAGGAAAGTATAGGCCATCACAAAATGTCCCAGCGGGCCCGGATGAACCCTATCTTGACCGATGATAGTAGATTTAACATCCGTTTGCTGTAACTTCGTATTGACTTCATGCATAATCGTCCAATAGTCGATTACCATGACCTTGTGTTTCTTGGCTAGCTTATCGATGATTTTACCGCATTTTTCCAATGCATCATTTACGCCCACCAAGTTAACAGCAGTCAAGTCTCCGGTTTGATCGTAGATGCTCGGTTTCTGTAAGATTATATTCGTTTTCGTCCGTTTTAAACGCGTCAAAAATAAATCGTAATACGATTCAAAATCTTTCAAGGCTCTCTCCTTCCGTTGCTGAATATCAGGCTCAGTTTGTTTATCCGGCGCATACAAACCACGGTTGACATCGTTCATACCCGCCATTACGATAGACCAGTCTGCTTTATGCGGAATAATATCCGCATCCATCCTACGCAGGAAACTATTGGCGTTGTCACCTTTGATCCCCAGGTTGTAAAAAGTGACTTTCTTGTCTGGAAAACGGGTTGCATAATACAGCAGAATATAATGGTGAAAATCGCCATTATGCGTAATGCTGTTTCCTATAAACGCAATCTTATCATCCGATTTAAATAGTATGTCCCCCTTGTTTTGTGCATGGGCGTGGCTGATAAAGATTATCAGCAACATCCATACGAGCATCATATTGGAACCGTATTTTATATGCAAATACTTCATCGTTAAGGCTCTATAGTGATTTCAAATTCCCGCACCACCGATTTGTAATCGTCGGCACTCGCATTAGACGCCAAAAAAGCAACGTGATAGGTTCCCGGGGTCGTATATGTATACGAATAATCCGAAAGACGATTGGAACCTATATTTTGAATAGGAATCCCTGTATCCGGTGGTACCTTTGTAAAATAGAGCGGCTTCGTAATCAACCAATCTTCACTAGGGTCCGTATTGGGGCCGCCACCGATAATCACAACATCGGTCGTCCGGATAGTCCATACAGAAGCGGGGTTCAGCACATCGATTATGCTCCAACCGGCATTTGCGCGGTTAGCTACCGGAATTTCCGAACCATCAGGAAGTTCCGTCACAGCATCTAATTCGCGGACAATCCAATTTCCCGGCGTAGTAGCGGGATCTTTTTTCCCTACAAATTTGAACGCTATAAAAAAAGGAGATTCCGTATTGACCCATGGTGACAGATCCAGGTATGCTGATTCGACAATCGTGGCATTCGTCGCCATAGCAACCTGTGAGGTGACATCGGTCCAGTTCGCCTGCGCCACACCTTCTGCCGTATATTGCGCCAAATCATTACTCACCATCAATCGGAGTGTTTCTATTTGATTACCACCCCCACCGTACTGGGTAACGATTTTAACTTTGGGAATACCGCCCTCCACTTGCGTACGCTCCTTAAACCGATAGTCAGATCCAGGCAAGCCGGAATAGAAAGTGATATTATCGGGAGCTCCGGAAAATTCAAAACGAATGGTGTCTCCTACCTTATATGTAGTTTTACTTAGCCTCACCTCAAAATCGGGCTGATCTACATGCAGGTCCTTTTCACAGGATACCAAGCCTAAAAAAAAGACTATGGACAGGATTTGATATATATGTTTCATATGTAAATAATTTGTTCTTTAAAGGCCATATGGAATATCCAGATTATCGTCATCGATGTTCGTGTTTGCAATCGTGGATATTTCATAATTAAGTCTTAAAAAATTAATAACCAGGGTTTTGTGTTAATACTTTATTTAAAGACATATCATACGTAGGAATAGGCAACAACACGTTGCGGTCGGAGACATTTCGCGAACCGAGCACATGCCCCTCTACACCGCCATTGGCCAATGCCCATGTGATGTATGCTTTCATATCCCCTACAAAGTTGCCCCATCTGATCAAATCTGTACGCCGCGACGCTTCGAAACAAAATTCTCTGGCCCGTTCATCTTTTATAGCCTGTCTAAACTCATCTTTCGACAGTCCCAATAGATCTGCATTTACATCCGGGTTAGGTGGCTGAGGCAGTAGAAGCCCGTACGCACGTCTTCTCACCTCGTTGATGTACGGATACGCATTATTTGGCCCGTTCAACTCGTTCTCTGCTTCGGCAGCCATTAGCAAGACATCTGCGTAACGCAAAATCGGAAAATTTTGGGGTGAGGTAGAAATATCTTTAGGTGACACCACCTCATATTCGCGTCGCCATTTGCCCATGTTCCTTCTCCATCGATCGTTATTGGGTGTTTTTACGCCCGGTGTACCCACATAGGTATAAGGAGCCAAGTTCCAGTCACGTCTTAAATCATATGAATCTTTCAGCGGTACGGTTGTGCTATTAGGATCAAGTTCATAAAGATCGAACAATTTGCCACTGCCGTTGATTAACCCTCCGCTACGTCCAAGTTCAGCATCCTGTGTACGTATCCCCCCTCTTGCACCGATATAATAAGTGTACTCTTGCATGGCACCCTGTGTATTCCCATAAAATTCGACTTCCCAAATACTCTCCCGGATATCGTATTCATCCTTTGCATATTTAATAAATACATCAGTATAATCGGGATTCAGGCTATGTAATCCTGAATTTTTTACAGCTAGCGCCCATTTTAGAGCATCAGCATACTTAGACTGGTCCATCAAAGGATACCCCGCCATCTTGAGATATACCCTCGCCAACACACCCTGTACAGCAGACCGCGAGACCCTTCCTCCAAAATTCACGGTCTTCTCGGTATTACCTCCTTCCACTTCGTCTACCAATTGCTCGGCCTCCAGCATATCCGCCACAACCAAGTTGTAAACTTCTTTCATAGGCGTTCTCGGTACATCCATTTCATTGATGGAGGGTTTGGCACTTAGATACAAAGGAATATCACCGTAATTGCTTACTAACATGAAATAGTAATATGCCCGCAGAAACAAGGCCTGCCCCTTTATCCTGTTTTTAGAGCCATCGTCCAAATCCGTACCGTCTACCACATCCAAGATAAGATTGGCACGATATACACCTGTATACAAGGCTTTCCAAAAATCAGTCACGTTTGCTTCCGCCGGACCGTATATATATACAGTAGCATTGGCAGACCCGGTATTGGTGTATTCGATATCCGTACTTACATTGAGCCAATATGGCCACACATCACCGTAAAATGTCCGATTTCCAAGGATGTCGTACACTCCGGCAAGTGCCAGTTCAAAATCGTTTACCGTCTCATAGGAGGGTGTTACAAAATCAGTAGGTTTTGTGTCGAGAAAATCTTTGCACGAAGATGTTCCTATCAACAGTGCAATTAAAATATAAGTGAATCTTATCATCATTTACGTTAAAAAGTTGTGGTCAAACCAAAAGTTATCGTCCGGGCCAAAGGATATGCGGAAAAATCAAATCCGGGTGTCAACGCAGAATGCCGTACAGATACCTCCGGATTTGAACCTGAATAGGATGTCCAAGTATGCAGATTTTGTGCCGAAGCATATAATCTAAGCGAGTTTACCTTCAAACGGCTTAACACATGATCTTGGAAAGTGTATCCCAAGGAGACCGTTTTGAGACGCAAGAATGAACCATCCTCTACCGTCCGGCTTGAGTAGTAGGTATCCCGTTGTCCACCCGTTCTAAAAAGTTCGTTACTAGGATTCTCAGGCGTCCAGCGATTTTCGTAACTCGCATATTGATTTAAGGAACGATGTCGTTTTGCATTTCCCTCGAAAATCAATCTATTCGCATTGAGAATATCATTTCCATAAGACCATTGAAAGAATATATTCAAGTCAAAACCCTTATAATCAAAACGGTTGGTAAAGCCTCCCACATGAATAGGCAATCCTCTTCCGATTACAGTAAAATCCATCTCGTTGACGACCAAATCACCATTTATATCTTTATATTTGATATCTCCAGGTTGAATATTCTCCCGTGGTTGACCATTTGTAGTAATATGATCCTTTAACACATAGTTTCCCAGCACTTGATCAAAGTCATGATATTGATAGACGCCATCCCATACCAATCCGTACATCTGCGCCAAAGGTCCTCCTACAACAGAAATGTACGGGAATACATTTCTAAAATCGGTATCAAATGCTACCGGACTCAGTAACGCTGTTTGGTTTTCGTTGAGGGCAACAATTTTATTTTGGTTAAAACTGATATTGAAATTTGTACTCCATTTAAATCTGCCATTATCGATATTAGTTGTATTTAACGTCAGTTCCAAACCTTGATTGCGCAGCTCTCCAATGTTCTTGTAAGCCGTAGCCAAATTGGTGGCGCTGCTCGTCAAACCCGTGGCATATGGAAGTGTCGCGTCTAACAATAAATCTTTTGTATTTCTTCTATAGACATCTGCTACAAATTCAATTCGTCCTTCCCAAAAAGAGAGATCTAAACCGATATTGCTTTGTACAGTCGTTTCCCATGTTAAATCGGGATTACCATATTGCAAAAGCAATGCTCCACGTGTAGGAGCGGCGTTATTAAAGGAATACCCTCCAAATCTCGGAACACTTAACTGTGTGATGTACGGAAAATCTGACACCCGGTTATTCCCAGTAGCCCCATAACTCGTTCTTATTTTGGCATTATGCAAGAAAGAAACGTCTTTTAAAAAATCTTCTTCGGACACGGTCCAGGCAAATGCTGTTGACGGGAAAAAGGCCCACCGCTTACCCGGTGCAAATTTTGAAGAGCCGTCATACCTAAAGGAAGAGGTTAATCTATATTTGTTTTTATATCCATAGTTGAATCTTCCTAAAAACGACATCAAAGCCCATCTAGAAGATGATGAGAATCCAACATTCGTTCCGGCTTCATCCAATCCATCTATCCCGAGTGATTCATTTAACACATTCAATCCCTGGAAACCGTAGTCTCCACTATCGTATTGCTGCAAAGAAAAACCACCGACAGCATTGAGCGTATGCCCTTGTTTGAAGGACTTTTTATAGGTAAGAATATTTTCATTCACCCAAGTCGTTCTCGGGCGAAACGCAATAGAACCGTTTACACCTTCGTTACGCCTTATGTTTCCGTTTGCTGTTAGGGAATTAAAAAACATATCTTGCCGAACCATCACATTGGTGTAAGCAGCCGAAGATCTGAAAACTAGATTCGGATTAAAGGAATATTCGGCATATCCATTTAGCGTCAGTGTATTCGCAAACGTTTCCCGAAGTTCATTTTGGGTTGATAAAATGGGGTTTACCCTAAAGTCATTTTCGGGAGCCGTCGGATCAAACAGGTCTTCCAGAAGCGATTCGTTTACGCCTTGTATGGGTCGAAATCCCCATACGGAAGCCAGTAAGCTTAAACCGCTGTATGTGATTCGCATCGACGGTTCGCCAACGATAATACCGTACGTTTTATTTGCACTATAATTTGCGATCGTTCCTATTTTAAGCTTCTTACCCAATTGTTGGTCAAACTGGAATCGCAACTGTTTTCTATCAAATCCCGAATTGGTGACCAATCCATTATTTTTCAATAAGTTCCCCGAAAGTGAATAGGTCGTACCTCCACTACCGCCCCGCACAGACAATTCATGGTTGTGCACAAATGCTTGTTTATAGATCTGATCCTGTAAATCTATACTCGGCTCGTCCCGGTAACTTTCCAATGTACGTCCCACCAAATAATAATCAGTCGTAAACTGAGGCTCCAGTTCATACTGATACTTTACGAATTCATAAGCCCCCATTAATTTAAGAGGCTTCGGGTTTTCGGCGAAACCACCGTATGCGTTATAGTTTACCACTGGTTTTCCAGCCACTCCTTTTTTCGTGGTGATCATAACTACTCCGTTCGCACCCCGTGCACCATATATTGCCGTAGCTGAAGCATCCTTGAGTATTTCAATAGATTCAATATCTCCGGGATTGATGCTGTTACTATTGGCATCTTCTAAAGGGAATCCATCAACCACATAAAGCGGTGCGGTGTTTTGCGTGATCGAACCAGATCCGCGTATAACGATGTTGGTATTTGATCCAGGCTGTCCATCACTTGCCGTTACGGTTACACCTGCTACCCGACCGGCTAAAGCTTCATCAAAGGATTTTACGGGCGCCTGAGCCAAATCTTTCATATTAACAGAACCTACCGACCCGGTCACATCTCGCCGGGTCATTTCTCCGTAACCGATGACCACCACATCATCCAATATGGTGGATTTGCTCGCTAGGACCACATTAAAAACACGTTGCTGCCCTACCTTTATTTCGAGTCTATCATACCCCAATGAAGAAAATACTAAAACAGCCTCCTCGCTATCTACGGACAGGGAGAACAAGCCTCTCGCATCAGTCTTTGCAGCAATAACTCGATCCTTAACAGACACACTTACTCCCTCCAATACTTCATTTTGTTGATTGATTACTTTTCCGGAAATCGGAATTTGACCTAATTTTGGCTGACTGTACGCCAAACTGTTGCACAACAGACTATAAAGTATCAATTTGCAACTCATTAATAGCACTTTTTTTCTCATCATTTAGCTGAATTTGGTGTAATTAAATTTGTTTATAATCACCTACATATAGTAAGATTAGTTTTTTAAATATTTTGTCATCACTTGCATCTGAAGGTGATCTTTTCCCTCCTTTGGCTCAACAGCCAACCCATAACTTCCAACGTGCTCCGGCAGACCTACAGGTCTCATTGATACAATTGCTTTTCATATAACGCAACATATTGTTTAAGCCAACGTGAGTCGTCACCAGGAATGCCTACTCACCGATAAACCTACGCTTTTTGTTCTTTTACAACCAATCAATAAAAAGTTTGATAAGTCTACCCCAATCTCTAGAGTAGCTTTTTCATCGTGAAAATTTTCATCATAAATCCCCCTCTGTAAAGGATCATCATTAAGTTCAACCACTCGGTTAAGACAGGAAAATAAACCGGCAAAAATCGTTGACAATAATAACACAACAATTAATTTACGTATCATAGTTTTCTTCCGGAAAAATGTACAACATATTTTCATCTGATCATTGGTTAAAAATTGATGACGCTATAACATCAATATAACACAGAAATAGTTTACGCACTATCTACAATAAAGAATGTTAATATTTTATTTTTATAGATTTTATAAGTTTATAATTACCGTAAAATATAGCAGTTAACATAAATATACTTAACGCACTATGTTTGCAAACAACAAACATATTAATATATTTTTGTAAATAAAAACTTTTTTATTTTTTTACTACTCACAGGAAAGGGAAACAAACAGGAGTAAGCCGTTTTACGCCCCCTCCAGGATGTTGTTATGTAGATTTATAATTAAGCCTCTAAGAAGCTGTCTAAAAATTTATGAAAAATAATTAGTAAGTATTGAAAAGTGGATAAAAAGGCTATCGCTAAACGGCGTATAATTCGCTAATTGTGAATCACAACAAACTCAATTAGTATGACAAAATTATCCGACCAATGTAAGCGATAGCCAATGGCAAGTTAAATCAAATTTTTTAGAGATCAAACGCCACCGGAAATATGAATTAAGGGAAATAGTAAATGTGGTTTTAGGTGGTAAAGATTCAATGTACCTCGTTTTCTCCAGAGAGATGTAAAGATATCCTGAACAATTTCTTCAGCCTCCTCCAGATTATTGATCCAATTCGCCGCAGTGACAAATAACTTTCGCCAATAACGGTTGTATATCTCCGTAAAAGCCTCATCATCACTTTGACCAAGTAATGTTAACAACTCCATTTCTGCTTTTTGTGAATACGAAATCATACAAAGGTTTATTAAAAAAGGATCCCTCTACAACAAATATATCAATATTTGTATGTCTTCAAACTAAATTAGACACATAGGTCAAATTCCTTAAGGAGTATTTTGCGTTATAAATTTATTAATTTTTGATGATTGTACAATTTTCTTCTTCGCTGTATTGAATCAGCTTTT
>Ga0180217_1001645_pt1 | contig 23447 bp, 18 predicted proteins | sample eDN3rd37CBELigOP_FD_128521 | JGI IMG/M metagenome (GOLD analysis project Ga0180217, IMG submission 128521) | Enriched Organic Plus compost microbial communities from Emeryville, California, USA - eDNA 3rd pass 37_C BE-Lig OP (version 2) (version 2) ... | reverse complement strand
GCATTCGCAAAATCCAAAGAATGGTAGAATTGATTTCAAAAAAGATATAAAATGTAAAAATTCTCCACTTGTGTATCCTTTTTAAGAAAAAATATGATAAAAGCATTCGTAAAATAGAATTACGTATGCTTTTTTATAGATTGACTATATAAAAGCATTCGCAAAATCCAAAGAATGGTAGAATTGATTTCAAAAAAGATATAAAATGTAAAAATTCTCCACTTGTGTATCCTTTTTAAGAAAAAATATGATAAAAGCATTCGTAAAATAGAATTTCGTATGCTTTTTTTATAGATTGACTATATAAAAGCATTCGCAAAATCCAAATAATGGTAGAATTGATTTCAAAAAAGATATAAAATGTAAAAATTCTCCACTTGCGTATCCTTTTTAAGAAAAAATATGATAAAAGCATTCGTAAAATAGAATTACGTATACTTTTTTATAGATTGACTATATAAAAGCATACGCAAAATCCAAAGAATGGTAGAAACGATTTAAAAAAAGATACAAAATGTAAAAATTCTCCACTTGTGTATCCTTTTTAAGAAAAAATATGATAAAAGCATTCGTAAAATAGAATTTCGAATGCTTTTTTATTGATTGACTATACTAAAGCATTCGCAAAATCCAAAGAATGGTAGAAATGATTTCAAAAGAGACAATAAATGTAAATATTATCCACTTGTGTATTGTTTTCAAGTAAAAATGTGATAAAAGCATACGTAAACAAGAATTACGTATGCTTTTTAATAGATTGGCAGTATAAATGCATTCGCAAAATCCAAAGAATGGTAGAATTGATTTCAAAAGAGATATTAAATGTAAATATTATCCACTTGCGTATTGTTTTTAAGTAAAAAAAGTGATAAAAGCATACGTAAAAAAATTTTTAAGAGGCACTCTTTCTTACCTTTTGATGTTTTTCCTGAAAGGACTAAACTAGCTGCCATTGCCAGAACCGATGATCTTTTACTTCGTTGATAACACCCTCGTAAAGTGCACTTATCCTCAGCCGTTACTACACCCGGCACGTTTTCAATACCATTTACTTTTAGCCACCTGTTGCCCCAACCAGCTTATAATGTGTGTACCCTTCATGAATAGAATAGAATGGCTACATCTTTATTTAACTCGTGCTTAGAAGCATTAGTATATTATCCTTCAAGTTGCAAAAACTACCAAAAACAGTTTTTTAAGGTGGGGGTTGTGAATGAAAAACAGGATGATTGATTGGCCAACTTTTATTGGCGCATTTTCATTATTGATGTTGGTTACGATTCCTCTCGTCCTCTTTCCTAAAAAAGGTGAAGAGGTGGTTAATGCTGCGAATACGTATGTGACCACAAACTTCGGTGTGCTCTATTTGCTAGTTGGAATTGTCATTTTCTTTTTTCTCATCTATGTTTCATTTAGTGCAAACGGTCAGATATTGCTTGGGGATAAAGGAGAAAAGCCCGAATTTAATGATTTCTCTTGGGCTGGCATGCTATTTTGTGCTGGGATTGGCTCTAGCATATTATATTGGGGAACAATCGAATGGGCTTATTACCTTCAAGGTCCTCCCTTTGGAGTAGAACCTGGCACAAAGCAAGCCATTGCATGGGCAACCACCTATGGGATTTTTCATTGGGGACCAATTGCTTGGGCGATTTATACACTTCCAGCCTTACCAATTGCATATTTTTATTATGTTAGAAAAAAACCTGTCTTAAAAATTAGCGAAGCGACACGGCCATTAATTGGTAGACTAGCCGACGGTCCTATTGGTACCATAATCGATATCTTATTTATGTTTGGTCTTATAGGTGGTGCCGGAACGACGCTTGCCCTAGGCACTCCGATGATTGCTGAGGGTATTTATCGTCTAACCGGCATTGATGTGAACATGACTGTAAAGACGATTATTTTATTATTTGTGACTGTTATCTTTGCTGTTAGCTCTTATACAGGATTAAAAAAGGGAATAAAGATTCTTTCTGATGTAAACCTATATCTTGCTTTCTTTCTTTTGGCTTTTATCTTTTTATTTGGGCCAACTCGATTCATGTTAGAAACAACAGTAAATAGTATTGGTCTTTTATTGGATAACTTTTTTCATATGAGTACATGGACAGAGCCGTTTAATTCATTGGGCCCATTTGAGAAAACCTCCTTCCCTGAAACTTGGACGGTGTTCTATTGGGCATGGTGGCTTGTCTATGCCCCATTTGTCGGTCTATTTGTTGCCAAAATTTCACGTGGACGTACGATTAAACAGATGATTCTTGGGACGATGATCTATGGTACAATCGGAAGTATTTTATTCTTTGGTGTATTAGGAAATTACGCGATGCATCTCCAACTTACAGGAGAAATGGATATTATTAATACATTGAATACAGAAGGAGCTTCTCCTGCTATTTTAGATGTTATTGAGAGCCTTCCGTTTTCATGGTTTATGGTCCTCGTATTCACTGTACTTGCTATAGTATTTCTTGCTACAACTTTCGATTCAAGCTCTTATGTGTTAGCGTCTGTTGTACAAAAGGAGGTTAAAGATGAACCAATAAGGTGGAACCGATTATTTTGGGCATTTGCCCTCTGTATAATGCCACTAACTTTGATGTTTATCGGCGGACTCGGCACCTTGCAAACTGCAAGTATCGTCGGAGGCTTCCCTCTCCTTTTTATCATGGTCATGCTTGGTTGGTCCTTTCTAAAAGCATCCACCCGTGATATCATGGCATCCGATTATTATGAGCCAAAAACGATTGAGTTAAATTATCGTAAAATTCTTGAACGCTTGCGTCGGAAGAAAAAAGCAAAAGGGAAAGCATCTGGCGAACAAGACCAAAAGGGGCCAATCGATGCCCATTTTGAAGATGACAAAAAATAAATCTAGGACAGAGCCCATTTCGGCTCTGCCCTTTTTAATGGGACGCAGGGACAGGTCCCTTGACCCACTTTTTCTATCATTAGAGTCCAATAGCTTAGTGTTCGTGTTCAGCCTCCATTGCTGCTGCTTTTGTTTTATGGACAGTACCGAAAGGATGATTTGGTGGTGCATAGATTGAATATAGTTTTATTGGAACATTTCCTGTATTTGTTAGGTTGTGCCAATACCCTGCTGGAATAATAATGGCTGAATCGTCAGCAATTTGTCTTACAAAGTCTAACTGATTTTTGTTTTTCCCCATTTGAACAATTCCATTGCCTTGTTCAACACGTAGGAATTGGTCCACATCAGGATGTATTTCTAAGCCGATATCTTCTCCAGGTTGTAAACTCATTAATGTTACCTGTAGGTGAGTACCTGTCCAAATCGCGGTGCGAAACGTATTGTTTTGCTTGGAAGCTTCATTGATATTAACTACAAATGGCTGCTTACCTTGATCATTAAATTCGCGCATTTCCCTTCCCATATGCGGGTGATAGTATCCCCAATAGTTCCAGTAATGCATAGGAACATTCGTGTAATATGGATGGTGGTGATGATGTTGGTGGTAATAGTGATAGGGGTATCCATATGTTACATAATTCATTTTCTTCAATATCCCTCCTCAAATTGCTAAAATATCCTATGCAAGAGAGAGTGTGAACGGTACCCAAATTATTTGTCAATTATGCGGGACGGAGGGACCTGTCCCTGCGACCCACATTCTTACAATTCATCTAAAAGGAGAACTTCTCCTGTTGATGCATGAACGGCAAATTGGCAATCTATTTTTCCACACAGGACATATTGATTTTGGTCAAAGTCATACACGTAATAAGGCTCTAATTCGAACTTTCCTTTGACCTTTTCATAGGCCTCATCCTTGCTTATCATCACTTTCTCGGGTTCTTCAAATTCATCAAACATCTCTAACATCATCTGGTTATCCATATAATTCACAGCCTGAAGACTTTCAGAATCAATCATGACATTAACTTTCCGCTGAAATACGCGTTTATCCTGCTTGTTTGCTCTTACTATCGCATGAATATACCCCGACTCGCGATGAAGTGATTTTAACATCCAGACTCCAGAATCACTGGGATATACCCTTCGTAAAAAATCCCGGACCTCTATCGTACACATTTCTTGCTCTGTCTCTGTGATTGGTAGTGTATCAGGTGAGGGCTCGCCTGAAAATGCTTGGTCAGCCGAAACCTCTTCATGCCAAGTTATCTCGTTTCTTTCAAATGAAGAATCCTCAATCGGCTCATCCCAATCCAACGTTTTATCTATTTTCATATATCCTCTAACATCCACGATAACTTCAAAAGGGATTGTGGCTGATTGGTCATTCCGTACATAAAGTTCTTCTACTGCATAAGCGGAGACTAGTCGTTGTTGTTCCATTAACGGAAAATCAATCAACTTCACTTGATTTTTTGCGATTTCCTCAATTTTCTCAAAGGTCAATGTATAAGGTTCTATTTTCACCATGTCCTTCGCTGGAAAATGACCATGTGCAGAAAACAAAGTTAGCCTACCCTCCTGATCGAAATTGACCTCAATCATTCCAGAAGGCGAAACAGCAACACCATTAATGCATTCTTTAAAATGTAGCTCTCCCTCTTCTTCCTTATGTAACTGGAATTGCTGCTCAAACGTTAATCCTGTCTCCTGCTCAACCCATTTTATAATGTCATTTTTATCAGAGAAGTTTATCCCGTTTGTGGCAAACGTCTGACCCATCACGAAAATTACACTTTCAAAGTTACGACTATTTACATCGATTGTGATAACTGCCGTTCCAACTGGATTTTCATCCTCATACTCTTGTCCCAAACAATGATTAGGAAACCATTCCATTGACATTGTATAGACCGTCTCATTAAAAATATTGACACTTCGATTGAAACTGTAAGTTTCTAAATAATAGTCCCACAACCCAAACTTTTCTTTTGTAAAATCAACTAACTCCCGAGTTCTTTTATCCATATTGCCACCTCCAATATATTGCTTCGATAATAACTACGAATTACTCACCCAACGGTTTCACATTTTACCAATTTCAGGTTAATAAAAAACTGCACTTCTTTAAGTGCAGCAAATAATGGGTAGTCGGTATTCCGGTCCCTCTGACCTAGTATATTTTTGAATAAATGACAAAGGAGATAAACATCGTAGAGATTAATAATGTTGTGAGGATGTTGATCAGTTGTGCTGCAGTTAAAGCAATCAATTCAAATTGTAAACCAATGTTAAAAGCAATTAGAAAAATCATCATCGCAAAAAAAGAGGCGAAAATACCTTTCTCTCGGATAAGTTTCATGCGTTCATCCTTTTGCTTAAATTGTGGATACAAATATGCCAAACAAAAACTCATGACTGCCATAGCCATTGTCATAAAAGCCATAGGTGCGGGTGATGAATTAGCCATAATCCCAACAATTAGTAAAAAAACCGACATCACGGTAAACAAAATACCCAACACGATAAATGGAACTCGTGAATTTCCCATCTTTTTTCCTCCTTTAATATGACTTCGTCAAGAATAAATCCTTATTTATAATCTTCTTTCTCTAAAATGAAAATGTCTTCAACCTTCGTTTCAAAAACTTCAGCCATAATTAATGCTAAGGGAAGAGAAGGGTTGTATTTGCCCTTTTCAATTGAAATAATCGTTTGCCTGGAAACACCCAATTTTTCAGCAAGTCGATCCTGCGAAAAACCGTGTTTTTTCCTAAAATCTGATACTTTATTTTGCAACCCATTCACCACCTCTTATATTATTCATCATAATGTAAAGCTTCCTTTACGTCAAGTTTCCTTTACATTTTTTTAGACAAAAAAAAGAAAGTTAGTCACTTGAACTAACTCTCTTGCAAAATCACAATTTAGACCCCCACTAAGTAACCCGTCTCACTATGAATTTTTGTCGAGTACTTTTTGTATGGATTGATTAAGTTTATTTATATTTACTTGTACAGACTTTTTATCGCTTAACTGATACTTTTCTTTCAATTGGAGGATCCTAGTCACACTTTCATCGATTCTCTCTTCGGATATTTCACCATTTTTGATCGCACTTTTAATCGCATTATGGACCCGAACCACACTGTTGTAGTCATGTGCCACCATGATAATGTCACTTCCGGCCTTAATTGATTGAACCGCTGCCTCACCAATATCGTAATCATTGGTGATTGCTTTCATGTAAAAATCATCGGTAATGACTACTCCATTAAAACCTAGTTCTTTCCGCAGAATATCGGTGATTATGGTTTTAGACATGGAGGACGGATAGGTGTTGTCAAGCGCCGGGACTAAAATGTGGCCGACCATTACCATATCTGCTCCTTCTTTAATAGCCTTCCGAAATGGAATAAATTCCAGACTTTCTAGCTCCGCCCGCGTTTTTCCAACCCTAGGTAATTCAAGATGCGAATCAACATGTGTATCCCCATGCCCTGGAAAATGCTTGACTGAGGAAATAATCGACTGCGACTGCAGCCCTTTCATTGTTTGGATCCCAAGACTACTCACAATCTCTGGATTACTGCTAAACGAACGGTCACCAATAACAGGGTTATCAGGATTGCTATTAACATCAAGCACAGGTGCAAAGTCCACATTAAACCCAAATGCTTTAAGCTCTTTTCCAAGGACTGTGCCGATTTCATACGAGAGGGTTGGATCATTTATCTTTCCAATTTCTAGATTTGTCGGGAAGGTGATTAAACCTCCTGGCAACTTTGAGATTCGACCGCCTTCCTGATCCACACCAAAAAATAATGGAATTTTACCTTCATTAGCCTGTTTTATTTGGTTCAAATAGTTGACGGTTTGTTTCGGAGATACTAAATTATCCCCATTAAAAATGATGCCTCCTACTTGGTATTTCGTAATTAACTGGTTCATATTTTGGCTCATCGTTGTACCGGAAATCCCAGCAAAAATCATTTGACCAATTTTTTCATCTAAACTTTGGTTTTCACTTTCACCTTTATCAACCGATTGTTGAAGGTTTGTCACCACAGAAATATGATGAACAGTTGGGTTAGGCTTTTGTTCAGTCGGTTTCGGTAAAATCCACTTCAACTGAAAAGTAGGATTGACTTGATAGATGAAAATAACTTGGTTTACGTTTTCATCTTTATAATATTTAACCTCATCTGGCTCGCCTATCACTTTTTGAATATCTTCTAAATGAATATCCATTAAATTCGAGTCGTAGGAACGGATGTCAAAAGCAGTCTTATTCTTAATCCCAATTGTTACGTCATGATCAGGATACACTACGAAGTCCCCAATCGAGCTTTTGTCAATAGTTGGTGGCTCTCCCCATTGATTGTGTATTTCTTGAATGTTTGTCTGTCCTGCTATAAAAGGAGTGTGCGGAACCTTCCCTGTTTTAGAAATTGAAAAAATTTCCTTAACTTGTTCTAAGGAATCTGGTTTTTCTTCTGCTGTTCCTTCTGGCAATGTCTCAGATTCATTTTTTTCTGGTTGCTGAGTCGACTCCTCACTTGGAGCACTCTGTTCACTTTGCTGTTTGTTACCTTTTTCAACATACATATAAACAGCTGCAACCACTACAACAACGGAAAGTATACCAATCAAACTTGTTAATATTCCTTTTTTCAACATAGGCTACCTCCCTGCAAGTTTTTCTTCTATAGTATTAGACTCTTTTAACAGCAGAAACGTTACATTCGTTTTTGGGACACGGGACCTGTCCCTGTGACCCACCAGATCGGTTTCATTGTGCAACAAGAATTCAAAGAGGCAAGGGTTCAAGTCCTTGCCTCTTTTTTATAATATTCCCCTAGAAACTGTGGCAATGCAAAACAGCTTACCACCATTTGCTCGTTCACATATTTTGTTTCTTTGTGGCTGACTTTGCTTGGGTTTACTTTAATGTGCTTCTTAGTTCCGATTGTGAAACTCCACATTCCACCAGGGTAGGTCGGTACAACTGCCGTATACAACTTAGTCTCATTGAAAAGTTCTGAGATTCGAGTATAGGACTGTTTCATTATGGCAGAATGGAATATTGGTGATTGGCTTTGACAAACCATGATTCCGTCATCTTTTAAGGCCTCATATAAGCTTTGATAGAAGCTCTCTTCGAATAATACCGCTGCTGGTCCAATTGGATCTGATGAATCCACGATTATCAGATCATACTCATTTTTCTTAGTAGCCGCGAATTTTACACCATCATCAAAAATAAGATGAACACGTGGATCTGCTAGGCGACCTGATACCTCAGGTAAATGTTCGATACTAGCTTTTACTACAAGCTCATCAATTTCAACCATATCAATATGTTCGATTTCTTCGTATTTGGCTACTTCCTTTGCAACTCCACAATCACCACCACCAATGATTAATACCTTTTTCGGATTAGGGTGAATCGACATGGGCACATGTGAAATCATTTCATTATAGATATGTCCATCAACTGAGGTCGTTTGAACAATACCATCTAACACTAGCATTCTTCCAAAATCATATGAATCCAGAATCATGACTTCCTGGAAAGATGATTGTTGATCAAAAATAATATCTTTAATCCGATAGCTGATTTTCAAGTTGTCGTACTCATCTTCGGTGAGCCATAAATCTCCATTTTTCTTAGATAAATAAGGCTTATTAAGTTCCATCATCATCCCCCATTCTATTCTTACTCTTCCAATATAAGAATAAGAAAGAACACTATGCATGTCCAGCAAAGTGGGTCGGAGGGACAAGTTCCTCGTCCCAGTTTAATCCTGTTGTGGAACGCGGGACCTGTCCCTGTGTCCCGGCATTGTAACAGTGATCTCTGTTCCGATGTTTTCCCACGATTCGACGTTAATATCTCCGCTATGCAATTTTGCAATTTGCAGCGCTATACTCATTCCAAGCCCTGTTCCTTCTACACGTTCATCTGTGTTTGTTCCACGATAATACCTATCGAATAAATGCTTCTTAGTCACCTCATCCATCCCAACACCGCTATCCTTGACAATTATTTTCGTCCTACCTTTTTCATTGGTTTCCTCTAAGAGAACTTCAACGCTTGTACCAGGCGGATTATGTTTCATCGCATTATAAATAAGGTTATCTAGCATTCTTTCAAACAACCGTTTGTTTACTTGTAGATAACGGTTATTGCGTAAAGGATCAAAGGCAATCGGGTAGTCTTTTATTATCCGGTCCCTTTCAAACTTCCCTAAGACCCCTTCTACAAATTCACTTACTTCTACTGTCTCAAACTGCACTTGATTCGTACCATTTTTCAGTTGAAAACTTAATGAAAAATCTTCTATTAAATGTAGCATATAATCACTTTTTTCACGTATCGTTTTCCCTATTTCTTCTAACTCATCCTTGGTCCAATCATATTGGCCACTTTCTAAGAGATTTCCATATCCCTGCATCGTCGATAAAGGTGTGCGTAAATCATGAGATATTCCTGTCATCCATTCTGATCGATTTTTCTCTAATTGCTCCCGCTCTTTCCTCGAAGCTTCGAGTTTACCTGCCATATCATGAAATGCCTCAAACACCTCTAGATATAACTTATATCGCAACCGAATCTTTCCATTCTTACGATATACCTTCTTCTTTTCACGCTCTGTTAGTACTTCACTGTAGTTTTCATTTCCCATCCTGCCAAGCCAATTCGCAAAAATAAACAGTGGATTTCCATAGCGAAATCCATTCCATATTGAAATTGCGATAGTGATAAGGAGGACAATCCCCCCAGTAATAAGAAATCCTCGTGCTACATCAAGATACGTTTCTAGTTTCACTACATTGCTATTTTCATTTGGTATATATAATTCCCAAACCATTCCATTCTTAGTGTCTTCATAAGTCGTTCTTTTTGATGAATAAATATCAGGTGCAACATCTCTAACAAAAACATCCAAAGGCTTCTCGTCTTCACGGTTTTGTAACCCAATCATTTGTTGCAATGACCCATCCTTACGATATATTTTCAGAGTGCCTTTTTGTTTTTTTAATAGATTCTCGACTTTAAGTTGGTCCGCTTCATCTATTGTCCCACTTTCCCCATACGCCCCAACAATTTGTTTTAGTAAAAGGTGTGCTTGATCCTGGTAGCCTAAAACAAATAGGTAAGGTACCTCATAAAATGTCTCTAAGTAAAAGGCAAGTGAAAAATCTTGTAATTGCTTTGTTTCCTTCATCATTTCCAACTCTTGATATGTATATTTGTTCGGTATTTCACCTGGTACATTTCCTGATTCAATCACAGTTCCCTCATGATCAATTATTTGTACCCAAATTTGTTCCTTTTCTAAATCTTTATCCCAATCCTTGTTCATACTGAATTCTGAAAATGAAAACCCCGTATTGACTGAAATGGCCTCTAACTTTGCCTGGTAATAATTAGATTGAGATACATCTTCTGCATAAATACCTATAGCTATAATTAGGGTTAGAAAAATGACAATAACCATTAAGGCAGCTACTAACAAAAACTGTAATGAGAAATGCAAAAATAAACGCCATCTTAGCTTTTTCATGATTGATTTCCCTTAACAAGTTTATATCCAAGACCTCTTACTGTTAGTAAATATTTAGGGTTACTTGGGTCCTCCTCGATTCTTTCTCTAATTCTTCTAATATGTACCGAAACTGTATTCTCATCAACATAATTGTCAAATCCCCAGACTGCTTCAAGGAGTGCAGATTTAGAATGAACAATATTCGGATGCTTGCACAAATAAAGCAACAACAAATAAACTTGAGTTGGACAAGGTACTGGCTGACCGTTTACCAACAATTCTCCTGCGCCTTCATCTAACAAGAATCGATCAAAATCAAACTGCTTAGATTTCAATAGAATTGTAGGCTCAGCTAATTTAGAACTTCTTCTTAAATACGCTTTAATTCTTGCAGCCACCTCTAATGGATTAAACGGCTTTGTCACATAATCATCACCGCCAGTAGCAAATCCCGTTAGTACGTCTAAATCTGATACTCTAGCGGTTAAAAATAAAATATAGGCTGACGATAATTCACGGATTTTCGGACAAAAGTCGAATCCGCTGCCATCTGGTAGCATCACATCAAGGATAACAATATCAACCTGTTGTTTTTTTAGAATAGTAAGCGCATCTTCCCCTTTGTATGCCGTATATATATTTTGAAATCCTTCCTTTTTCAACATCATTTCTAACATTTTCACAATAGCTTGTTCATCATCAACTATTAAAATATTTGTCTCATTATACATAAGTTTCCACCTCATCCTTATCATAACAAAGCAACTTTACGAACAGTTGAACAAATCAAATAAAGTTTTATGCATCCGTAAGGTAGTGGTTAATTTTTGGAAAACTCATCCCTTTAACATATAAGGTAGTTCAATATGAAAGGGAGCAGAAAATGAAAAAACGAGTTAGGTTGATGGATGGACTAAGGGGATTCAGTTTAATTGGGATATTAATAGCGAATGTATTAATTTTTCAATATGGTATGTTTGGGAAAGATCAAATGGAAAACTATCAGACTTTAGCGTCTGATCAAGCATCCTATATTTGGATCAAAATCTTTATAGAAGGTAGCTTCATGCCTATCTTTTTGTTTTTATTTGGCTATTCTATGGTTAAATTATCGGAAAAACTTGAAGGCAATGGTAAAAAGATCAAACGACACCTAGTACGTCGTTTCATATTATTACTTACTTTCGGATTACTCCACTCCTTTTTTGTTTGGGAAGGAGATATTTTATTTTCCTACGGACTGATTGGCTTACTTATGATTGGCTTTGTTAAACGAAAGAAAAAGACAATACTAATTTGGACTGTGACGTTATTTTCTTTAAGTACATTGTTAGGGGTAATTGGAGCAAATGAAGAAATGGAGAAACCAAAGAATTTAGATTCCTATATCCAAAAGGAGTACGAAGCATATTCAAGTGGAGATTATTGGGAAACTTATGATTTTCGCAATAACGGAGAAGATCCGTATGGTTATCCTGATTTTGTATACCTAGTCATGTTAGTGCTTATGCCACTTGTGATCTGCCCGATATTCTTATTCGGAATGTACGCCGCTAAAAGCGGATGGTTCACATTTCCTGAAAAAGAAAAACGGAAATATAGTTGGTTAGCTTGGCTATTTCTACCTATGGGCTTAGGGTTAAAATCTTTACCATATCTGTTTCCAGAACATATATGGACAGAATCAATTTATACAATAGGTGCGCCCCTTCTCTCGGTCGGTTACATCTTCCTATTTGCATATTTTTATACAAAAGGAGAATCCGTCATTTTAACTCTTTTTGAAAATGTAGGACGTCTATCCATGACAAATTATTTAGCGCAAAGTTTTATATGTACTCTTATTTTTTATGGATATGGTCTAGGATTATTCGGAAAGATGGGTGTTCTTAATGGGATTTTGTTAGCAATCGTGATTTACTTATTCCAAGTTATTTTAAGCCACTTTTATCTTAAAATCTGGAAAATGGGACCTTTTGAAAAAATCATGAGAATCGGCACCTACATGACATGGCGAGGAATTCCAAAATCCAAAAAGGCACAAATTCGATTGCATGAAAAAGCTACGCATTAATGTGCGACAACTGTAAATGGCATGAGCTGAATATGGCGTTCGTATGAGTTTTCACCTTCACATTTGGCTATCAGCCATAAAAATATGTTATCAGCCATATTTTTTAGTTATTGGCCATAAATTTTCAGTAACAGCCGTATTTTCAAATTAACGGCCATAAATCGAAAAAAACGCCGCGAGTGTATTTGCACTGTTGCGGCATAGTATTATGAAGTGCTGGGACGAGGGACCTGTCCCCGTGTCCCAACAACCATAAAGATATGTTATCAGCCGTATTTTTTAGTTATTGGCCATTAATTTTCAGTAACAGCCGTATTTTCAAATTAACGGCCATAATTCAAAAAAACGCCGCGAGTGTCTTTGCACTGCTGCGGCGTAGTATAGTGAGGGCTGGGACGAGAGACCTGTCCCCGTGTCCCAACAGCCATAAAGATATTTTATCAGCCATATTTTTTAGTTATCGGCCATAAATTTTCAGTAACAGCCGTATTTTCAAATTAACGGCCATAATTCAAAAAAACGCCGCAAGTGTCTTTGCACTTCGGCAGCGTAGTATAGTGAAGTGCCGGGATAGAGCCCGGCGTCTTTTCTAAAACTTTTTAAGGAAGACTTTTTCCATGATGTGGTCAGGGCCTTTTTTGAAGACGATATCTGCGCGACGACGTGTAGGGAGAATGTTCTCTCGTAAGTTTTTGGCGTTGATTTCCTCCCAGATGTCAGTTGCCTTTTTAATCGCCTCGTCTTTTGACAACGATGTGTAGCGATGAAAATAAGACATTGGGTTCTGGAACGCCGTCTTTTGCAGTGTCAAAAATCTCTCAATGTACCATTTTTTAATATTTCTTACGTCCGCATCAATATAAATTGAGAAATCAAAAAAGTCACTGACAAAAACCGAATGGGACTTGCTGACTTGAAGGACATTTATCCCTTCAACGATTAAAATATCTGGCTGCTTAATAACCTCTACCTTATCGGATAGCACATCATACGTTAGATGAGAGTAAAGTGGAGCCTCCACTTTCGACTTACCAGACTTTACCTTCATCATAAACTCAATTAATCTTTGAGTATCGTAGCTTTCGGGAAATCCTTTTCGGCTCATCAAGCCCTTACTCTCCAAGGTTGCGTTTGGATACAAGAATCCATCTGTTGTAACTAACCCTACCTCTTTATGCTCATCCCAACGTGATAATAGAGTTTGGATCACCCTCGCTGCGGTGCTTTTCCCTACAGCCACACTACCTGCAATTCCAATAATATATGGAATTTTCTTAGCTTTATAGTCTAAAAATGAATTCGTTGCTCCCTGTAGCTGTTGCGATGCTTTTACCTTTAGATTGATCAAACGGGTCAATGGCAAATAAATTTCTTTTACTTCCTGAAGAGAGATTTCCTCGTTGATACCACGAATGCTCTCTAGTTCTTCTTCAGACAGTAACAAAGGAGTTTTATTGCGCAGTTCCGCCCATTTTTCTCTATTAAATTCAATATAATTTGTTAACGGATTCATAGCATTTACCTCTATTTTAGATTCATGTTCATTTTATCAGATTGTTACTTGAATTAATATGTTTTAATAAGAATGAGTTGTGCTCGCGATTTGCAAGACTTTCTTCGTTCTATTATTGACAACTTGAATGATTTTACCTAAAAACAACGCAATCACTAGAGTCCCAAGTCCAACCGGTCCTCCTAAAAGAAATCCGAGAACGGCTCCTGTACCTTCAATCCCCATTCTTACAATATTAAAGCTTAAACCGAACCGATTGCAAAACGCAACCATCATTCCATCTATTGGTGTCTTAGGTAAATTCGCCTCCATATAAATGCCAATCCCAATTCCAGCGATAACAAGACCTACAATGAAACTGACAATTTGTAATTCCCGAGATGATGTAAAGTCAACATTCCCTAATACAATATAAAACCAAAAATCAACAAAAACACTTCGGATTAAGATTGGGATAACCGATTCGATTCGCAATCTCTTTTTTTCAAGAATCCAGGTAATGAATATAAAAGTGAACTGTGTGAAAATTGACCACGTTCCAATCGTCAAACCTAAATGCTCTGTAAGCCCTACAGCTACGGTATCCCATGGCCCCGCTCCGATCAATGATTGAATAATAAAAGCAATTCCTAACGCAGTTAGAGCGAGTCCTCCAAAATAAATTCCTATACACTTTCCCATGCTGCACCTCGATGTTGATTGATATTTCAAAATAATTATTTAATTATAACATTTGCACGCAAAATTCATCAAAAAAAGAGGCATCTGCCCACCAAAAAGGACAGAAGCCTTTAAACATTTCACTAGACTCATATTTTTTCATATTGAGTATTCTTGATATATTATGAAATACTATTCTACTTCTATTAAGACGGCTGCTCCTTGACCTCCACCGCCACACATTGAGGCAATGCCTCGGCCGCCGCCACGTCGTTTAAGTTCGCGAGCAAGTGTTAATACAAGCCTGAATCCGCTAGCACCTAGAGGATGACCAAGTGCTATTGCTCCTCCGTTCACGTTAACGACATCCGAAGGAAGACCGAGCTCTTGCTGACTAGCTATCACAACACTTGCAAAAGCTTCATTAATTTCAAACAAATCAATATCTGAAAGGCGTAAATTTGTACGTTCCAATAAAGCCCGTATCGCATTTGCCGGCTGGAGGTGCAATGATGGATCTGGCCCTGCCACAAATGCCCAGTCAATAATGGTTGCTAGCGGTGACTTACCTATTTTTTCACATGTGTCTAAACTAGATATTAGGCCTGCACTGGCACCATCTGACATCGGACTAGCGTTTCCAGGAGTAATGGTTCCCCCTTCTTCAAATGCCGGGGAAAGCTTTTGTAGTTTGTTAATGGAGGTTTGAGGACGAATACATTCATCCTCGGTAAGAATTTTGCCGGAAACATTAACTTCAACTATTTCATCCTTAAAAACTCCATTACTTTGTGCACGAGCTGCCCGTAGTTGTGAGTGTAGAGCAAATTCGTCTTGTTCTTCTCTGCTAATTTGTAATTCACGATTTGTACGTTCAGATAACCCGCCCATTGATTGATCAGAAAGCGCACACCATAAACCGTCATTCAAGGTATCATAGAATTCAATAGCACCCATTTTAACTTCTCGTCTAAGGTTAGATAGATGTGGTGCATTCGTCATGGATTCGAATCCCCCAACAACAAATAGGTCCCCTTCTCCTCTTTCTACACGGCGAGCAGCGTCAGATACTGCTGCTAAACTAGCAATACAAACGCTGTTTAATGTCAAGGCGGGAGTATGTATCCCAACCCCAGCTTGATAAGCAACTTGACGCGCAGGGTTTTGACCTTGCCCAGCCTGTATGACTTGACCTAGTATAACGCCATCTGCATTAGCCGTTTCAGGAACACGGCGAACGAGCTCCGAAACTACCGCAACACCTAGTTCAGTTGCTGTATTCATGCTTAAACTTCCCTTAAACCGTCCAATAGGAGTACGAACTCCATCAATTAATACAGTTTTTTTCAACGAAATCACCCATCCTTTTTTGAAACTACTAAATTACTGGGTTAGTGAATCACGGTACGTTTCCCGTGCAAATAACGTTGCAACAATGCTTATCACACCTAATGAGACTAAATATAGAATAATTGGTAAGCTTTGCCCATCATATTTTGCTAGTAACCAAGTCGCAATTAGAGGAGAAAATCCACCTGCTAGGATAGCTCCAATTTGGTAACCAATGGATGCTCCACTTAAACGAACCTTTGACCCAAAAAGTTCAGAGTAGTATACTGCCTGAGGGCCGTAGACAGAGTCATGTATGACATTCAATCCAAGCACGATTCCTATTGTGATCCAAAGTACTGACCCTGTGTCCATCAGCGCGAAAAATGGAAAAATGAAAAGCGTCGTCGCTATTGTTCCACCCAAATAGACAGGTTTACGGCCAATCTTATCTGATAAATAGGACCATAGTGGCATGGTCACAAAACCAACTGCCGAAGAAATCATAACTGCATTTAGACCAATAGATCGGTCAACATTAACCGTTCCTACTAAATAGGTTAGAACAAATACAGAATAGATATAAAATGTTCCGTTTTGAACTAATTTCATACCAATCGTTAAGAATAATGGTTTTTTCTGGCTACGTAGTACGGTGAGCACAGGTTTTTCTTCTAACTGTTTCTTTTCTGCCAAATCCTCAAATACAGGCGACTCGCTGACTCTTAAGCGAATCCAAAGTCCAATGATGACAAGTATTGCACTTAGTAAAAAAGGAATACGCCAGCCCCAGGCAAGGAAAGCTTCATTAGACATATTGTTATTTACCGTCGAGAACACGAAGGTGGATAAGAGAAGACCAGCAGGAACTCCCATCTGTGGAAAACTACCGTATAATCCCCGTTTTCCTTTTGGAGCATGCTCGACAGCCATTACTACAGCTGAGCCCCACTCGCCTCCAACGGCAAATCCCTGGACAATTCGTAGAAGACTTATTAATAGTGGTGCCATCAATCCGATTGTTTGATAGGATGGTATCAGCCCCATTAAAAATGTTGCTATTCCCATTAATAATAGTGAAAGTGTAAGCATTTTTTTCCGACCAACTTTATCGCCGAAATGTCCAAATACCATACTTCCTAAGGGCCGTGCGATAAATCCTGCGGCATATGACCCAAAGGCCGCTAATGTCCCGTATAGAGGGTCGAAAGTTGGAAAAAACAATGCTGGAAATACTAAAGCAGCAGCTGTACCGTATAAATAGAAATCATACCATTCAATTGTTGTACCAATAAAGCTAGCCAAACCGACCTTGCGATGTTCTTTAGAAAAACCTTTTTTCTCGGTATTTATATCCTCCTGAATTACTGGAGCTGTAGACATCGACTTTCCTCCCTTTTTACGCTGGTGTAATATGTCTTAATGCTATTTTTCATTCCTTACTTTCGAAAAATGGCAACCACACATCATTGCATTTTATATATTTGACTTTCAGCGGCTGCCCAATTTTTAATTTTTGATCAGAATCAACTAAAAGATGTGTCAGCATCGATGGGCCTTCTTCTAGTTCAACAATCCCTAATACATAAGGTGTAACTTCTGCCCATCCAGGATGGCCAGGTCTGTGTACAATGCTCCATGTCTTTAATGTTCCTTCTCCTGAAGCTGGTTTCCATTCTAACTGGTCACTCCAACAATGCGGACAATGGGAACGAGGATAAAATACCCATTCACCACAATCACAGCATTTCTGCAAAATAAATTCCTTACGAGCTACTGCATCCCAGAACGGCTTAGTGATAGGTGTTATTGTTGGTCCTGGGACCGTTAAATTTTCAAATTTCTCTATCATAATTCCACCCCCAAGACCAGAGCAGCAGCTTCACTCAATGTAGCTCCATTCCCTGTTATCAGAGCATGACGGGCATTTGGAATTTGTCGCAAATCTGCTTCATGTCGCAATTGATGAACAGCTTCAATAATATGGGACATTCCACCAGCAAGATCTGCCTGACCAAATCCTAATTGTCCCCCGTGCGTGTTAAGTGGCCAATCCCCATCATGACCGAATGAATGCTCTTTCATCCATGAACCAAATCTTCCAGGTGCACATAGACCAGCATTTTCTAATGTTTGTGCAACTACACTCGTATAGCAATCATAGATAGAAAGTAAATCCATGTTTTGAACGGATAAACCTGCTTGTTCCAATGCCCTTGGGATCGCATAGCTTAGTGGAGCATTTTCCAAGGAAGGGGCTTGGCTGACGGCTCTATGAGTGATTTTTTCACCCGCCCCTAGTAAATAAACTGGAGGATGTCCTCCCTTAGAGGCATTTTTGGCAGAGGTAACAACGACAGCTGCGCCACCTGCTACAGGCATAACGATTTCAAATAAATGCAAGGGATCCACAATTAGCGGTGAATTCAACACGTCCTCTACTGAGGCTGGTTTTCCGTATGTAATGGCTTTAGGGTTGAGCTGCGCATTTTTTCGTGCCCAATGAGCAATGAGTGCAAAATCTTCTTGTGTTGATCCATACTCGGCCATGTGCCGTTGCTTTAACAGCGCATAAGAAGTGTTTGCGCCAGAAGCACCAAATGGAACATCAAATTCACGAATTGGATTACGATTTGGTGAACGTAAAGCTTTTCCTTTTTCATTGATATTGGCAAGCACACATACAACTGTTTCACACATTCCCGCTTCTATTGCAGCCACCGCTCTCCATATCATTCCCGCACCGGTAGCACCTCCAAGATCAACTACATTTGACATTGTCGGCTCAAGACCAAGGTATTCCGCAACAGTAGCTGGCACATGCTGCGGAGTTTCGCCTACTTGGGGGCCAACTAATAAACCATCTACCTCGTCTTTTTCAATTCCGGCATCTTGAATGGCCAGCCTTACTGACTCGGCAATTAATCCAAGAGTTGTCACACCCTCGCTATAACGGACTGGAGTAAGTTCTCCAATCCCTATAATTGCACCTTTCGGAACTTGGAGTTTACCCATTATACGAAACTCCTTTCGGACAAGCTGCTATATTCCTCTAGGCACGCTGGGTTGGCAAGTGAACCCCTATTCTTTATTGGCTGTCCAAGAACAGTTGAACGTACTGCCCCCTCTACCTTCTTGCCGTTAATTGTATAAGGAATCTCTTTGACACCGTATATACGCCTTGGCACATGTCGCGGTGAAGCTTTTTCCCTAATTTCCTTACGAATCTGAATCGCTAATGTTTTATCCAGTGATCCATCCTCGGTGACGACACACAGTGCAATCTCCTCATCATTATCAACAGGGTAGCCAAACACGATTGAGTCCTGTACCTGAGGAAGCTGCTCCACAACTCGGTAAATTTCAGCAGTTCCAATCCGGACACCCCCAGGATTAAGCGTCGTATCAGCTCTTCCATAAATAACTAACGTTTGCTCTATTGTTTGCTCAGCGAAGTCACCATGTGACCATATACCAGGACGTTCAGCAAAATATGCGGAAAAATAGCGCTCATCTCCGTCCTCTCCCCAGAATGTGATTGGCATACTAGGAAAAGCCTTTGTACACACTAACTCCCCTTTTTCATTGATTACGGATACACCTCTTTCATCGAGGACATCTACTGCCATCCCCAGTGCTTTACAGGTAATTTCCCCGCGTCTCACTGGATGTACAGGAGAACCCATCACAAAGCAGCCAATGATTTCGGTACCACCTGAAATCGAAGCCAACATGATATCCTGTTTAATGTCGCTATAAATCCAATCATATTGTTCCGCCGATAAAGGTGCTCCACAAGAAAGAACACTGCGTAAAGATGAGAGGTTGTGTCTCTGACCAACCTGATAATCTGACTTCGCCAAGGTGTCTAAATACTTAGGACTCGTTCCGAAATGCGTAAGCCCAATCTCTTCTGCAATCTCCCAAAGAATCCCTATATTCGCCTTAGGTATTGGTGACCCGTCATAAAGAAGAATGGCAGCACCGCTTGCTAATCCAGATAGCAGCCAAGGATACATCATCCATGCTGTATTGGTGTACCAAAACAAGACATCTCCAGCTTTTAAATCACAATGTAACTGATGTTCCTTTAAGTGTTGAATTAATGTACCTCCGACTGAATGAACAATGGCCTTTGGCAGCCCAGTGGTCCCCGAAGTATAAAGGATGTAAAGTGGATGATTGAATGGAACTCGTGTAAATTCCAGATGGGATGATTCATTTTGACATAGCTCTTGCCAGCTCATCACTTTCGTTTCTTGATTAATCGATATATCTGCACTCTCAGATAAAGTCACAATAGCGGAAACATCGTTCAGTACCTCACTTACAGCGGAGATGTTATCTCGAATATCATAAGACTTTCCGTTATATTGATAATCCAAAGTTGCAATTAATACTTTTGGATGAACTTGCCCAATCCGATCGATAATCCCCTTTGGACCAAAGTCAGGAGAGCATGATGTCCAAACAGCACCTAATGAAGTGGTTGCCAATAAGGCTACGAATGCTTCAATTCTATTTGTTACAACTCCAGCAACACGATCACCAGCACTTACTCCCAAACTCTTTAACCCAGACTGGGCACGTGCCACCCTATTACGCAATTCTCCCATTGTGATTGTTTGAGAGACGCCGTTTTCATCTGATTCAATAACTGCGGTTTGCTGATCGTCACCACGTAAAATATTTTCTGCAAAATTTAATCTAGAATCAGGAAACCATTGTGTACCTAGCATTCCACCATCGCTTGGAGGAACTACGACTCTTTCTCCTTTATCTCCAATAACTTTTGCAAAGTCCCATACCGCTGACCAGAATGATTCAGGTTGAGCGACTGACCAGCGATGAAAACGTTCATAGGGTAGGAGTGGAAAACCGACCTCTTGTGAAAACTTCACCAAATTCGACTGTGAGACCCAAGTTTCACTCGGCTCCCATAGAACCTTGGATTCTAGTAAACTGTGTTGTGTTGTCATTATCTATTCCTCCCTCATACTAAGAGAAGCATTATTCTAAGCACACACCCATCCCTTAGTTCATATTTTAATAGTTTCTCTTTACAATCATCCCCTACCTATAGAGGTAGGGGAAATCTTCACAATTATATTTCACAAGCATACGTAACAATAGCACCTCTGAGACGTTGTGCCTCCTTATAGGTACATCTGTTTTGTACTACCTCAAGTCCTGCCTCTTTCGCAACTTCCACTGCCCTTGGGGAAATAACACCTTCTTGTAACCAGAATACTTTTGGTTGAATCTTTGCTGCTTCAGCTGCAACTCCAATTGCTGCCTCAGGACTACGGAATACTTGAACGATATCTACCTTTACCGGAATAGATGTTAAATCTGGATATGCCTGTTCACCGAGTACCTCTGTTTCCCTTGGATTAACCGGGATAATTTTATAACCGAGACGCTGCATTTTTCGTGCAAGTCTGTAGCTTGGGCGAGCTGGATTACCACTTAGACCAACAACGGCAATTGTTTTTGCACGCTGAACTTCTTTCCCTTCAACTTCTTCACGAATAAATGTTGATTGAAGTGCCCAGCGTATGACTCCCTCATCATTAACCGCTGTTTCTCCTTTTTGCTCCCCTTTTGATGAAATGCCTGTCGCTTCATAAAAAGCCTGGTCCAAGTCATTAACTAAATCACGGTATGATTCAATACCAACTGATAATCGGATTAATTCTTCACTTACTCCAGTTTTTACTAACTCTTCCGCACTTAATTGCTGATGAGTTGTTGATGCCGGGTGAATAATAAGTGACTTGGCATCTCCAACATTTGCTACATGTGACCATAGTGCAATGTTATTAATTACTTTCTTACCGGTTTCTCTTCCACCCTTAATGCCAAAGTTTACGATTGAGCCATATCCCGAACGCAAATATTTAGTAGCTAGTTCATGTGCTGGATGCTCTTCAAGACCAGGGTATGAAACCCAATCAACCGCAGGATGGTCATTTAAGAATTTTGCGACTTTCAGTGCATTTTCATTATGTTTTTCGATTCTTAGGTGTAATGTTTCAAGACCCTGTATCAATAGGAACGCACTATGTGGGCTTAATGAAGAACCAAAATCTCTTAAAAGCTGAACTCTAAGTTTGGTACTAAATGCTAAAGTTCCAAATTCATTTGCATACTTAATTCCGTTATAACTTTGATCTGGCTCTGTAAAGCCTGGGAACTTTTCACTGTTCCAATTAAAACGGCCTCCATCAACGACTAACCCACCAATTGTCGTTCCATGTCCACCTATCCACTTTGTTGCGGAGTGAACCACTATATCAGCACCATATTGGATTGGTTTACAAACATATGGAGAAGCAAATGTATTATCTATAATGAGTGGTACTCCATTTTCATGTGCAATCGCTGATACTGCTTCAATATCTAAAACATGCAAGCTTGGGTTTCCAATCGTTTCTGCAAATACGGCCTTTGTTTTAGGTGTTATAGCTTTTCTAAAATTCTCAGGATCTGTTGGATCAACGAAATGAGTCTTGATTCCATATTTCGGAAGCGTAACAGCGAAAAGATTGTAAGTTCCGCCATATAAGTTGGAAGCTGCTACAATTTCGTCTCCTGCTTGTGCGACGTTCATAATGGATAGAGCAATTGCGGCCATTCCTGAAGATGTTGCTACAGCTGCGACACCATCCTCCAACAACGCGATTCGTTTCTCAAGCACATCAACAGTCGGGTTACCGATTCTAGAATAAATATTACCTGACTCATCAAGACTAAATAGACTTTGAGCATGATCTGTATTATGAAAGACGAAAGAACTCGTTTGATATATTGGTACTGCACGTGAACCAGTTGTAGGATCTGGGGATTGACCACCATGTAAAAGTATCGTTTCATCATCATAAGTTTCATATTGTTTTGTCATTGTTTAAACCTCCAAGTTCAATTTTCTGCAAGTTTGCTAGATAAGTTTTTATTTTATGTAAATAAAAAGCCCCCTCAAAATAAGAAGAGGGGGCCTCAACTTATCTTTCAGATGTACACACATCTGCAGGAATTAGCACCTTTTCAAGTTTTCACTTGAAGGTTGCTGGACTTCATCGGGCCTGTTCCCTCAGTCTCTCTGGATAAGAATTTTATTAAAATGACGTATTAACGCTTTAATCCTTCATTAATATAAAGTATTATAGAATACTTTATTTTTTCAGTCAATATATTTTTTAGAAAAATATATCTATTGCCAAGATTTTTTCTATTTAAATTAACTGTTGAAAAGTTCTCCTTCTTCCACTTTAAAATAAGGCTCTTTTCTAAAAGATTGTTGCTTTTATATGTAGGGTGATTACCGCTCCTGGTACTCGCTTTCCGCGGACGATCCGCAAGCCTCCTCAACGAAATGTGGAGGCGGCTTGCACAGAAACGAGAAAATTGGCCGACTAAAGCGCCACGTCCTGT
>Ga0180217_1001641_pt1 | contig 23477 bp, 16 predicted proteins | sample eDN3rd37CBELigOP_FD_128521 | JGI IMG/M metagenome (GOLD analysis project Ga0180217, IMG submission 128521) | Enriched Organic Plus compost microbial communities from Emeryville, California, USA - eDNA 3rd pass 37_C BE-Lig OP (version 2) (version 2) ... | reverse complement strand
CTGGGGCCGAACGGCAGCGGCAAGACGACGACAATCCGCATGCTCTGCGGCCTGCTGACGCCCGATGCCGGGGAAGGCACCTGTCTCGGTCTCGACATCCGGATGCAGGCCGAGGCGATCAAGCGTCAGGTCGGCTACATGACGCAGCGCTTCTCGCTCTACGCCGATCTCAGTATCCGCGAGAATCTGGAATTCGTCGCGCGCGTTCATGGCCTGCCCGATCCGCGCAGCGCGGCGCACGCGGCGCTTCGGCGTCTGGGCCTGGAGGGGCGCGCGAACCAGCTGGCGGGCGAACTGTCGGGCGGATGGAAGCAGCGCCTGGCGCTCGGCGCCGCCATCCTGCCAAGCCCACGCCTGCTCCTGCTCGACGAACCGACGGCGGGCGTCGATCCGAAGGCGCGACGCGAATTCTGGGACGAGATCCACGCGCTGACCCATGACGGCCTCACCGTGCTCGTCTCGACCCATTACATGGACGAGGCCGAGCGCTGCCACGAAATCGCCTATATCGCCTATGGCGAGCTGCTGGCGCAGGGCACGGTCGAGGCGGTGATCGCCGACTCCCACCTCGCCACCTGGACCGTGACGGGCAACGGGCTGGCGGAACTCGCCGAGGCACTGCGCACGACAGAGGGCGTGGATATGGTCGCCCCCTTCGGAGCGGCGCTGCATGTCAGCGGCCGCGACCCCGCCAGGCTGGATGCCGCGACCGCTGCCTTCCGTGAGACCGGCCCGCAGCGCTGGCGCCGCGACCAGCCGACCCTGGAGGATGTGTTCATCGACCTGATGCGCGGCAGCAGGGACAACTTCCCATGAGCGAGGTGCAGGACCGATCGGGGAGGCCGCGCTGGGGATTGCGCGCGATGCTCGGGCGCCTCGGTGCCATGTTCTGGAAGGAGACGATCCAGCTCCGGCGCGACCGCATCAGCTTCGCGATGATGGTCGGCATCCCGCTGCTGCAACTTCTGCTCTTCGGCTACGCCATCAACACCGATCCCCGCCGGCTGCCGACCGCGGTTCTGGTCGAGGATGGCAGCGTCTTCGCGCGGTCCTTCCTCTCTGCCATGCAGGCGACGGACTACTTCGACATGCGGCATGTCGCCCGCAGCGAGGCGGAACTGGACGCCATGGTTCGCCGCGGCGAGGTGATGTTCGGCGTGCATGTGCCGGTCGGCTTCGGCCGGCGCCTGGTGCGTGGCGAGCGGCCGGATCTGAACGTGATCGCCGATGCGACCGATCCGACGGCGGCCGCGGGCGCGGTGGCGGCGCTGAACGGCATGGCGACCCGCGCCTTCGCGCGGGATCTGCTTGGGCCGCTGGCCCATCTGGCACAAGGACCGCCGCCCTACGAGGTGCGGTTGCACCGGCGGTACAATCCGGCCGGCGAGACGAGCCTCAACATTGTCCCCGGCCTGCTGGGCGTCATCCTGACGCTCACCATGCTGATCTTCACGGCACTGTCCGTCACGCGCGAGATCGAGCGGGGCACGATGGAAAGCCTGCTGGCCATGCCGATCCGGCCGGTGGAGATCATGCTGGGCAAGATCGCGCCCTATCTGGTCATCGGCGGCGTGCAGATGGTGCTCATCCTGGGCATGGGCTGGCTGCTGTTCGACGTGCCGGTGGTGGGCAGCCTCGGCCTCCTGGTCCTGCTCACCCTGCTGTTCGTCCTGGCCAATCTCGCGGTCGGGTTCACCTTCTCGACTCTCGCGAACAGCCAGTTGCAGGCGATGCAGATGTCGTTCTTCTTCTTCCTGCCGAACATCCTGCTTTCCGGCTTCATGTTTCCCTTTCAGGGCATGCCGGCCTGGGCGCGGATGATCGGCGAGGTTCTTCCGCTCACGCATTTCCTGCGGATCGTGCGGGGCGTGATGCTGAAGAGCGCGGATTTCGCCGACCTGAGGTGGGAGGCGGCGGCACTCGGCGCCTTCACGCTGGCCGCGATGGCGGTGGCGGTGGCGCGGTTCCGGCAGACGCTGGACTGACGGTTCGGACGCAGGCCCGTCAAGGCCAGTTCCGCCTGCGCCGGGCGGAAGAGCGGTGGGCCGAGCGAAGCATCCTCCCCTCATGCTGGAATGCGCCGTGGTGCGCGGACATGTACCCGCCGACAGCGCCACGCGTCGGCGCAAGGGGTGGCTGTCGCGCGGAATGCCGGGGCCACTCCACCGATGCGCCTTGCCGCGGCAAGCTGAGCCTCTCGACAGGGAAGGCCGGCTTTGAGCTTCGCATAGGTCCGCTGCCGCTACGCTGCGATCGCCTCCCGAGGAGTCTTGAGAGACATGGCGGCTGTGGGGGGGCGGGATCGGGTAACGGATCATCCGATTGTCCGAGATGCAGCATTCGCGACCGGCAGGCAGGTCCGGTATTCCCGCGCGTGATCGTGGCACAGTGGCCGGAAATCCTTCTCGCCGAGTCTGCTCTCACAATCGGGGTGTGCCACGACCACCGTTGTGACGTAGCCTGCCGGCCGGGAGGTGGACCGGAAGCAGCCGATGGTCCTGTAGTTTCCCGACGCACTTGCCCTGATCCGCGGCGATCACCTGCCGGTCAGGGCGCTGCTTGGCATGGTGCTTGCTTGGTTGCTCTGGCCGGCGCTGCGAGGCGCCCTTCACTGGGGACAGTCGGTGGCATGAATTGGCGGATCGGTATCGATATCGGTGGCACCTTCACCGACGTGGCGCTGGTGGAGGAATCCACTGGCCGCATCGGGATCGCCAAGGTTCCTACCACGCCATTGGACTTTGCCGAGGGCGTCCTCAACGGTCTCGTCCATGGGGTGCAGAGCTGCGGGGTCGCCGCCGGCAAGGTCACGCTTCTCTCGCACGCAACCACAATCGTGACCAACGCGCTGCTCGAGAACAAGGGCGCCCGCACCGCCTTCGTCACCACGCGGGGCTTTCGCGACATCCTGGAACTGCGCCGCAGTGCGCGGACCGATCTCTATGATCTCCTTCAGGATGCACCACCCGTCCTGGTGCAGCGCCGCCACCGCTTCGAGATCACCGAGCGCATCGATGCGCAGGGCTCGGTCGTGACGCCACTTGCCGAGGCGGAGATCCCTGCCCTGATCGCCGCGATCCGCGCGGCCGAGATCGAGACGGTCGCCGTCTCGCTGCTCTTCTCGTTCCTCAATGACAGCCACGAGCGCCGGCTCGGCCAGTTGCTGCGCGAGGGCCTGCCCGGCGTGCATGTCTTCCTCTCCTGTGAGGTGCTCCCCGAGATCCGGGAGTTCGAACGCGCCAGCACGACCGCCGTCTGCGCCTTCGTGGGGCCGCTGCTCGAAAGCTATCTGGCGCGACTGCAGCACGCAGTGGACAGCCTCGGGCTGCCACCGCTGCATGTCATGGCGAGCAGCGGCGGCGTGCTCGACATTGCAGAATGCCTGCGCATGCCAGCCATGGCGGTGGAGTCAGGGCCGGCGGCGGGTGTGATCGCCGCGGCCCTGGCCGGCCGCCAGATCGGCCTGGACAACATCCTCTCCTTCGACATGGGCGGCACCACGGCAAAGGCGAGCGTCATCGCCGATGGCGAGGTGGCCGTCACAGCCGATTACGAGGTGGGCGGCGCGGCCAGCGCCAAGCGGTGGATGGTTGGCAGCGGCCATCCCATCCGCGTGCCGGTGGTCGACCTTGCCGAGGTGAGTGCCGGCGGCGGCAGCATCGCCTGGCTCGATCCCGGAGGCGCGCTGAAGGTGGGGCCGCACAGCGCCGGGGCCCGACCCGGGCCGGTGGCCTATGGCCGTGGCGGCACCCTGCCTACCGTGACGGACGCCAATGTGGTGCTCGGCTATCTCGCGCCCGATGCGCTGCTGGACGGTGAGCTCGCCATGGACAAGCCCGCTGCCGAGGCTGCTATCGCGCGCCATATCGCCGACCCGCTCGGCCTCACGGTGGTCGAGGCCGCCGCACGCATCGTCGAGGTGGTGAACGCCAACATGCAGCAGGCGCTGCGCATCGTCTCCGTCGAGCGGGGCCATGATCCACGCGAGTTCTGCCTGATGGCCTTCGGCGGCGCCGGCCCCGTGCATGCGGTGGCCCTGGCCGAGGAGCTGGACATCCCGGAGGTGGTGATCCCGCCCGCGCCAGGCGCCTTCTCGGCCCTCGGTCTGGTCGCTTCCGACATCAGGCGCGATTACGCGCGGACGCTCTACGCGTCGCTTGCAACAGTGGAGCCTGCGCAGATCGCGATGGCGCTCGAGGCCATGGAAGCAGAGGGCCTCAGCATGCTGGAAGCGGCGCGGGTTCCGCCGGAGCGGCGCGCCTTCCAGCGCCTCGCCGACCTCCGCTATCGGCGCCAGGCCTACGAACTGACCATTCCGATGGAGGAGGGGCCGATCACGGCCGCCAGCCTTGGCGCCCTCGCCGAGGCCTTTCATCGCAAGCACCAGCAGACCTATGGCCATGCCAACCCGGCCGAGCCGGTACAGCTCGTCAATCTGAGGCTCACCGCGCTGGGCCGCCTGCCGGCGCTGAAGCTCACCCAGCCGACCGATGCCGCGGCCGCACGACGACGGGAACGCGAGGTGTGGTTCCCCGGCCATGGCATGCTGCGCTGTGCGGTGCTGTGGCGCGAGGGGCTGCTGCCCGGCAGCCATGTGGCGGGCCCCTGCGTCGTCGAGGCGCTGGACTCCACTTTCGTGCTGCCGCCCGGCTGGAAGGCCGTGGTGGACCAGGACGGCTATCTCCGCGTGACAAGGAGCTGAGCGATGCCGGATGCAGCAACAGGTCTCGCCGGAATTGATCCTGCCCGGTTCGAGGTGGTGAAGAATGCACTGCTCTCCGCCGCCGAGGAGATGAAGATCGTCCTCGCCAAGACAGCCTACTCGCCACTTCTCAAGGTGGCCGGCGACTATTCCTGCGGCATCTTCGATATGCGCGGCAACATGGTTGCCCAGGGGCCGGACCTGCCGATCCACCTCGGCTCCATGCCGGATGCGGTACGCAGCGTGGTGAAAGCCTTCCCCATGCCGCTGCCAGGCGACGCCTACATCCACAACGACCCGTACCACGGCGGCTCCCACCTGCCGGACGTGAACGTGGTGGTGCCTGCCTTCCTGGGCGATCGCCTGCTGGGCTACGGCTGCGTGCGCGCGCACTGGCCCGACGTCGGCAGCGCGACGCCCGGCAGCTACGGTGCCGTCACGGAGGTGTATGGCGAGGGGCTGCGGCTGCCACCGGTGCGCCTCTACCGCGACGGCCAGCCCGATCCGGACATCGAGGCAATCATCCTGGCCAATGTCCGAACGCCGGGCGAGCGCCTGGGGGACCTGCGCGCGCAGGTGGCCGCCAACCGTCGCGCCGCCGCGCGCATGGCGGCGCTGGCCGAGAAATACGGTGCCGACGAGTTGCTGCGCATCATGGATCGCATCCTCGACTATTCCGAGACGATGATGCGCGCCGCCCTGCGTGCCTTGCCGGATGGAGAGGCCCATTTCGTCGACACCATCGATGGCGATGGCATCCTGGAGCCGGGCGAGACCGAGGATGCCCGGTTCCGCGTGGCGATGACCATCTGCAAGTCGGGCGATTCCATCAGCGTGGATTTCACGGGCTCCGACCCGCGCGTGTCTGGCCCGATGAACGCGCCGCTCACCGTTACCTCCTCGGGCGTGTTCACCGCGCTGAAGATGATCCTCGACCCCAAGAGCCTGATACCCCCGAATTCCGGTGCCTGGCGGCCGGTTACCGTCACCGCTCCGGTAGGCTGCGTGGTGAATGCGCAGGAGCCTGCGGCGGTGACCTACGCGAACCACGAGATGTCGCATCGCGTCGCCGACATGGTCTTCGCCGCCATGCACCAGATCACGCCAGGGACGGTCATGGCGGGCTCGCAGGGCACCAGCTGCGTGGTGACCTTCGGCGGCACGGACTACCGCACGGGCGAGCGCTATGTCAGCTACGAGTCCACCAAAGGCGGCTTCGGCGCCCGCCCGATGAAGGACGGCATCAATGCCGTCTCATCCTCCATCAGCAACATGCTGAACACCCCGATCGAGGTGCTGGAGATGAGTTTTCCCCTGCGCGTCGAGGAATATGCGCTGGTGCCGGACAGCGGCGGCGCCGGCACCTGGCGCGGCGGCGTGGGCGTGCGGCGGGCCTGGCGGGTGCTCGAGCGCGACGCGCATTGCGCCACCTGCTGCGAGCGGGTCATGACACCGCCCTTCGGGCTTTCCGGCGGCCTGCCTGGCGCGACCGCCAGCATCCGGCTGGAACTGCCGGATGGCGCGATGCGGCCTGTCAATGGCAAGGGCGCCTTCATCGCTCCGGCCGGCTCCAGGCTCGTGCTGCAGACGCCGGGATCGGGCGGCTATGGCCCGCCCGCCGGGCGTGATCCGGCACAACTGCACGAGGATCTGCTTGATGGCTATGTGACGCCGGAAGCAGCCCAGAGGGACTACGGGATGGCCATGCCGCCTCCGCCTGCAACGAGATGAGAGGCAGGGATCGCGTCACGCGCCAGATCCCTCGACGGGATCTGCTGGCAGGCATCGACGCTGCAATGTCGCAGTGCTGTGCCTGGTCGCCCTTGCTGTAACCGCCGCTCCAATGATACCACTCTGGCAGCTGAACCAGGGCATTGTATGAATGGCTAGCATCGATGGGTAATACCCATTGATGTCACGGCCAGGGCGATGTCCGGGACCTGCTATGCGTCTCGGCGGCACTCTCCGGGCTGGCGCAGAGATCGGCCAATACAAGTCTTCGCAGAGCGCTGAGGAACAGGCGCCTGCATGGGAGAAGCGCCACCGGCTGGTCGAACCGAAGGTGGACGCTCATGAAGTTCGGTCGCAGACAGGTGCTGCAGGGCGCAACCGGCGCTTTTGGTCTCCCGGCGCTGGCGCGTGAGGCTTCCGCCCAGAGCCGTGCCGAGACGCTGCGTCAGGTGACAGGCAATGTCATCAACACCCTCGATCCGACCATGCCAGGTGCGACGCGGGAGTCCTTCGGGCTCAGCATGAACGTCTATGACCGGCTCGTCTCCTTCGGACGCAAGCCGGTCGAGGGTGGCATGGCTTTCGATCACGGCGCCATCCGCGGCGAACTCGCCGAACGCTACGAAGCGAGCCCTGATGGACTGCGGTTCACCTTCCATCTCCGGCCAGATGCGAAATGGCATGACGGCACGCCCGTGACGGCCGAGGACGTCAAGTGGTCGTTGGATCGCCACGTCAGTGCGCGCTCGCTCGCGGCGCCCCAGCTTTCCACCGGCTCGCTGACGAAGCCCGAGCAGTTCCGAATCGCCGGACCGATGACGGTCGAGGTCCTGCTGGAGAAGCCTGACCGGCTGGCGCTGTCCAACCTCTGTGTGCCCTATGCCTTCATGATCAACAGCAAGCTGGCAAAGCGGCACGCCACCGCTGACGATCCCTGGGCGCAGGCCTGGCTGAAGGAGAACACGGCCGGCAGTGGCGCCTATATGGTGGAACGCTTCCGGCCCGGCGAGCAGGTGATACTGCGCCGGAACGACAACTGGAAGGGCGGCGCCGATGGCAAGCTGCCCTTCTTCCGGCGCGTCATCGCCCAGACCGTGCCGGAGGCGGCGACGCGCGGCAATCTGATCGAGCGCGGCGACGCGGACCTGTCCATCGACCTGCAGGCCAGTGACATCCCGGCAATGCTGCAGCGCGGACGGGTGAAGGTGGTGTCCATCCCGCAGACCAATGGCTTCACTCACATCGCGATGAACACCCGCATGGCGCCCTTCGATAACGTCAAGGTGCGGCAGGCGATCGCCGCGGCGCTGCCCTACCAGGACATGTTCCAGGCCTCCATCTTCGGCCAGGGCCGACCGCTCTTTGGCGCGGACTGGGTCGAGAGCCCGCCTGATGGTGACTTCCCGCAGCCCATGCCGCTCAGTACCGATCCCGCCAAGGCGCAGCGGCTGCTGTCCGAGGCAGGCCTGCCCGACGGCTTTGAGACCAGCTTCGCCTTCAGCGCCGGCCTCGCGGCGACCAGCGAGCCGATGGCGGCATTGATCAAGGAGTCGCTCGAAAGGATCGGTATTCGCGTCGAGATCCAGAAGATGCCGGATGCGCAGTTCAACACGATGCAGGCCGAGAAGAAGCTGGCGTTCTTCAGCGATGGTGCGACCGCCTGGCTGCCGGCGACCGACTACTACTTCCGCCTTTATTTCACGCGCGACCAGCGCTGGAACTTCAGCAGCTTCAACGATCCCGAGATGAATGCGCTGACCCAGAAGGCGCAATTCGAGCGCGATCCTGCGGAATACGAGAGGATGGCGCGGCGCATGATCGCCATTCTGGCCGAGAAGGCGCCGGAGCTGCTGCTCTGGCAGCCGAACCACGACGCCGTCATGGCACGGAACATCGAAGGTTATACCTACTGGTTCCACCGGCAGGTGGACTTCCGGGACCTGCGTCGCGTCTGAGCGGCATGCGGCTTCTCGGCAATATCGGCCGACGCACGGGCCAACGGCTCCTGTCCTCGGTGCCGGCGCTGCTCGGTGTGGTAGTGTTGACCTTCATGCTGATGCGGGTGCTGCCCGGCGACCCGGCGGTGTTCTTCGCCTCTGGCCCCAGCGCGGGGCAGGAGGAAATCGACAACCTGCGACGCGAAATGGGACTCGACCGGCCCATCCCGGAGCAGCTTGCGCGCTACCTGCTGGACATTGCCCGCGGCAATCTCGGCCGCTCCCTCACCACCGGGCAGTCGGTGCTCACCGACCTGCGCCAGCGTCTGCCTGCCTCGCTCGAGCTGACGCTTTCTGCACTCGTGATTGCGCTCGGCCTCGCTCTGCCGCTCGGCATCGCCGCCGCATTGCGACCGAACTCCATCGTCGACCACGCCGTGCGTTTCGTCTGCACGGTGGGGGTTTGCGTCCCGACCTTCGTTTCCGGCCTGCTGCTGATCTATGTCTTCTACTACCTGCTTGGCATGGCGCCGGACCCCACCGGTCGGATCGATATCTTCGCGGCCAACCCGCCCGACATCACCGGCTTCCTGCTGGTGGACTTCCTGATCGCCGGCGACATGGAAGGGTTCCAGGCAGCGGCAAGCCAGCTGGTGCTACCTGCCTTCACCATGGCGCTCTTTGTACTAGCACCGCTCGCGCGCATGACGCGGGCATCGATGCTCGCGGTGCTGGGCAGCGACTTCATCCGCACGGCGCGTTCTCTCGGTCTGTCGCGCCGACGGGTGATCCTGACCTATGCCCTGCGCAACGCGCTGTTGCCGGTCATCACCATCACCGGCATTGTCTTCTCCACCATGCTCGGCGCCAATGTGCTGGTGGAGAAGGTGTTCTCCTGGCCCGGCGTCGCCTCCTACGCACTCGATGCATTGCTCGCTTCGGACTACGCGCCGGTCCAGGGTTTCGTCCTACTGATGGCCTCGATCTTCGTCATGGTGAACCTGGCAGTGGACATACTGTACGGCATTGCCGACCCGCGGGCGTCGATGTCATGAGCGCCATCACTACCCTCGGGCATGCTGGCTGGGTACTGCGCGGCAACCCGGTTACGGTGGTGGCAGCGGTCGGTGCCGCCCTGCTGATCGCCGCTGCACTGTTTGCACCCTGGATCGCGCCCTACGACCCGATCGCCTCCAACGTGCGCGAGGCGCTGCAACCGCCGAGCGCTGCGCACTGGGCGGGTACCGACCAGCTCGGGCGGGACATTGCCAGCCGCGTTCTGTTCGCAGCCCGCATCGACCTTGCGGTGGCCGCCTCGGCAGTGAGTCTCTCTTTCGTTGTGGGCGCTGTGATCGGCAGCTTTTGCGGCTATGTCGGCGGTGCGCTGGATCGCGCCGTCGGGCGGATCGTGGATGTGCTGATGGCCTTCCCGCTCTTCGTCCTGGCGATGGCGATGGTGGCGGCGCTGGGCAACCGGGTGGAGAACATCGTCATCGCGACGGCTTTCATCAACCTGCCCTTTTACATCCGCTTTGCGCGCGCGGAGGTGAACATCCGGCGCAATCTGGGCTGGGTCGAGGCCGCGCGAGCCTGTGGTGACAGCCATATCTCGGTGGTACTGCGTTTCCTGCTGCCGAATATCCTGCCCGCGATGGCCGTGCAGATCTCGCTCAATCTCGGCTGGGCCATCCTGAATGCGGCGGGCTTGTCCTTCATCGGCCTCGGCGTAACGGCGCCGACGCCGGAATGGGGGATCATGGTGGCCGAGGGCGCACGCTTCATCACCTCGGGCCAGTGGTGGCTGGTGGCCGCGCCCGGCCTCACCCTGATGCTTTCGGTGTTGTGCTTCAACCTGCTGGGGGATGGGCTACGAGACATCCTCGACCCGCGGATGCGCACTTGATGGGCAAGCTCCTGGAGATCGAAGACCTTCACGTCTCCTTCTCAACCCGTGGCGGTATCGTCGAGGCTGTGCGTGGTGTTTCCCTTGCACTCGATGCCGGCGCGACGCTCGGCGTGGTAGGCGAGAGCGGCTCGGGCAAGTCGGTCACGTCCTATGCGGTGATGCGGCTGCTCGATCGAGCGGGCCGCATCACTGCCGGCAGCATCCGCTTCTGCGGGCAGGATGTCACCCGCCTCGACCATCGCGACCTGCGGGCGCTAGGTGGCGGTGCAATGTCGATGATCTTCCAGAATCCGCGGGCGGCACTGAATCCCATCCGCATGGTGGGACTGCAGATCGCGGATGCGATTCGTGCCCATACCGATCTCGGCGCCTCCGCCGCCCGGAGTCGCGCGCTCGAACTGCTGCATGCGGTGCAGATCCGCGATCCTGAGCGGCGGCTGGACGCGTTTCCGCATGAGCTGTCCGGCGGCATGTGTCAGCGTGTCATGATTGCGATGGCGATCGCCTGTGAACCGGCCCTGCTGATCGCCGACGAGCCCACTACCGGGCTCGACGTGACGACACAGAAAACGGTGATGGACCTGCTGGCCCGCCTGACCACTGAACGCGGCATGGGGATGATTCTCGTCACCCATGATCTCGGCCTGGCGACACAGTACTGCCGCCAGGTAGCGGTCATGGAACAGGGAAGGGTTGTGGAACAGGGGCCGGCCGCGATGGTCTTCCGCGGGCCGTGCCACCCTTACACGCGCCGTCTCGTTGCCGCGTCGCCCACCCGGACGTCCACCGTCGCAGACCTGGTGGGTGGCGGTGCACCGGTGCCGGCGACACGGCGCCCACGGCCGCCGGCGGGCACGCCGATGCTGCTGGAGGTGCAGGGTCTGACGAAGCGTTTCGGCGAGACCACCGCCGTCGATGAGGTGTCCTTCACTCTGGAAGCGGGGGAGAGCCTAGGCCTCGTGGGGGAATCGGGCTCCGGGAAGAGCACCATCTCCCGCCTGATCTGCCGGCTCATTGACCAGAGCGGCGGAGACATCCTGTTCGAAGGCGAATCCATTGGCGGCTTGCCCGCGCGCGAATTCCATCGTGCACCGCAGCGGCGTGCGATCCAGATCGTGTTCCAGGATCCGCATGACAGCCTGAACCCGCGCTTCAGCGCCTTCGATGCCATCGCCCATCCATTGCGGCGGCTGGAGGGAATGCGCGACGGTCCGGCCCTGCGAGATCGCGTTGCGGCCTGCGCCGAGCGGTCAGGCCTGCCGCTGGAGCTTCTCGGCCGCTTCCCTCATCAGCTTTCGGGCGGTCAAAAGGCACGTGTCGGCATTGCGCGCGCCATTGCCACCCGGCCGCGGCTGCTGGTTCTGGACGAACCGACCGCCGCGCTCGACGTTTCCGTGCAGGCGGTGATTCTGAAGCTGCTCGACGATCTACGCCGGGAGGATGGTCTGGCCTATCTCTTCGTCAGTCACGACCTGAACGTCGTCCGCATGATGTGCGAGCGCACCATCGTGCTGCAGCAGGGCCGCATCGTGGAAGCCGGCCCGAGCCGTGAAATTTTCACTGCGCCCAAGAGGTCCTATACCCGGGAGCTGTTGGCTGCGATTCCGCATTTCACTCCAGATTTGATGATGCCCACCGCCCCATTTCCGGGCATTGCTGCGGAACCAATGATGCATCCTCAGGGGGCCGTGCTGCATCGGTCGCTTGGTCCGCCACCGTGAGGTAGATTCATGCGGGCGCAACCTCCTGGCTGAGCCATCTATCACCGTCTCGATGCGTCGCGGCCCCGTCCCGTTCATCAGGCCGCGAGGTTGCGACGGAACCAACTTCCGCCCAAGGCGAAAGCAGGCAGGACAGGGGGAGCTGACGAGCCGGTAGATGCGTGTTGGCGAGGAGTACCGGGTGATGCCCGCCGGATGCTGCCAGTCATCCGGTGAACGCGGCGCCGTCCGGTCTAGATGCCCAGGAATGCCGACCGCACCCGGGGATCATCCATCAGCGCGTTTGCCTCGCCCTGCATGGAGGATCGCCCCAGTTCCAGGACCACAGCGCGTTGCGCGAGGCGCAGGGCCCAGTCCGCGTTCTGCTCAGCGACAACCACGGCAAGCCCCTCGCTCGCCTGGATCTCAAGCAGGATTTCGCCGATCCGCTCGACGACGATCGGGGCAAGCCCAAGCGAAGGCTCATCCAGCAGGAAGAGCGCCGGGCTGCTCATCAGTGCGCGGCCAATTGCCAGCATTTGCTGCTCGCCGCCAGAAAGGTTGCCGGCCTGCTGCCGGGCACGCTCGCTGAGGCGCGGGAAATAGGCCAGAACACGCTCCAGGCGGCGGGAGACCTCGCTGCGTCCCTTCGCGTAACCACCTACCTGCAGGTTCTCCAGCACCGTCAGAGAGGGAAAGACCCGGCGTCCCTCCGGCGAGAACCCGATGCCAAGGCGCATGATTTCGGATGGCCTGCGGCCCTGCAGGCTCTCGCCGCGCCAGGTGATGGAGCCCTCGGCGACCTGTGCCATGCCGAGGATTGCCTTCAGCGTGCTGCTCTTCCCGGCACCGTTGGTACCGATCAGCGCAACGATCTCGCCTTCCGCAACGTCGAAGGACACGTCGCTCGTCCCGCGGATGCGACCGTAACGGACCCCGAGATTACGGATGGAGAGGAGCGGCATTGCGCTTCCCGAGATAGGCTGCGATCACATCGGGCATGCTCAGCACCTTCTGCGGCGAGCCCTGTGCCAGCTCCCTGCCATGGTGCAGCACGACCAGGCGGTCGCAGAGGCCGGAGATGAATCGCATGTTGTGGTCGATGACGATGACGCTGACCCCGCGGTCACGCATGCGGGTGATGACGTTGCGGATCTGGTCTGCCTCCTCCAGGCTCAGCCCGGCAACGGGTTCGTCCAACATCACAAGCCGCGGCCGCGCGGCAAGTGCGATGACGATGCCGAGCATCTTCTGAAAGCCGTAGGGCAGACCGCCGGCGACATGGTTCGCCACTGGCTGCAGCCCCATCTCCTCCAGCAGCATTTCTACCTCGCGCGCGGCGGAACTCCGCTTCCGTGCTGCTGCGGCCGTGCCGAGCAGCGCCTGGCCGAACCCAGGCCAGCTGTGCAGGTAGGCGCCGCGCAATGCGTTCTCGCGCACGGTCCGGGCGGGAAAGACGGTCGTTGACTGGAAGGTGCGCACCAGCCCCATGGCTGCGAGGCGGTGCGGCGCCGCGCTGGTCACGTCGCGCCCCGCGAAGACGATCCTGCCAGCCGAGGGTCGGATGACGCCGCTGATCAGGTTGACGACCGTGGTCTTGCCGGCGCCGTTCGGGCCGATGAGGCCGAGGATCTCGCTCTCCGGCACCGTGAAGCTGACGTCGCTGACGGCGGCGAGGCCGCCGAAGTTGCGTGACAGCCCCCCGACCTCCAGCAGGGCGGTCATGCCGCGAACCGCCGCCGCAGGTCGAGCGCTGCCCGCCAGCCGAGACCGATGAGCTGGACGAGGCCGCCCGGCAGGCCGGCCATGACGATGACGAGGATGATGCCGAACAGGATCTGCTGCAGGCCTTGGTAGTCGCGCAGCAGCTCGGGCAGGATGACCAGGAACACGGCTCCGGCAACGGCACCGATCAGGTGATCCGCGCCACCGATGATGTTCATGACGAGGAAGTTCAGCGACTGGACGGAGGTGAAGGCGCTCGGGTCGATATAGTGGAGATGGTGGGCGTGCAGCACGCCCTGCATCCCGACCATGGCGCTGGCGATCGCGAAGACGGTCACCTTGACCCGCACGACCGGGATGCCGCTGCAGGCGGCGAGCCGTTCGCTCTCGCGGATCGAGGCCATGACACGCCCGATCTCGCCCGTGAGCAGCCGTGCCACCAGCGCGATACAGACGGCACTGATCAGCACCGCGAGGTAGTAGAACTGCAGCCCGGAGGTCAGGCCGGGCACGAGTGGTGGAACGCCGAAAATGCCGTTCGCACCACCGGTGAGCGAGGACCACTGGGTCAGCGACAGACGGACGATCTCGCCACTCATGAAGGTGACCAGCGCAAAGTACTTTCCGCTGAGCCGCAGAATCACGGGCCCGATGACCAGAGCCAGCAGCGCGGGTGCCAGGGCACCGGCAATGAGATCGAAGGGGAAAGGCACGTCCATCCGCATGCGCAGCAGGACTGCCGTGTAGCCGCCGATTCCCATGAAAGCCGCATGGGCCAGCGAGATGTGACCCATGCGAAGCAGGAGATGGAGGCTGGTCGCCCCGATCAGCTCCAGCGCTATCGTCGTCCCGAGGGTGATGAAGAAGGGGTTGCCGATGAGCAACGGCCAGCCGACTGCCAGCGCCAAGGCGGCCGTGATGCCGGCGGCGGTCGCCCAGTTGCGCGGAAGGACAACGCCGCGTGCCGCAGCGAAGGGTTGCGCGGCATCCATCAGGCGCGCATCGTGTCCGGGGTGCCAAGCAGTCCCCAGGGTCGGAGGACGAGCAGCAGGATGACCGCGCCGAACGAGACGAAGGAGGATGTCGCCGCGCCATAGAGCGTGGATAGGATGCTCTCCACGAAGCCCAGAATGATTCCGCCCAGCGCTGCACCGGGAATGCTGCCCATGCCACCCAGGATCACGACGATGAAGGCGACCAGCAGCGGACGCTCGCCCATGAAGGGCGAGAGGGAATAGGTCTGCGCGTACAGGCCGCCGGCGAGCGCTGCCATGAAGACCGCGATGAAGAAGGCGAGGCGGTAGATGCGGATCGTGTCGATGCCCTGAGCCTCCGCGATCTCCACGTCCTGGGCCGCAGCCCGCATGGCCAGGCCCTGGCGCGTTCGCGTCATCAGCAGCCAAAACAGCAGCAGGACGAAGGCCGCTATGCCTGTCACCACCAGCCGATCGAGCGGCAGAAGCACGCCGCCTAGCCGCACGATATCCACAAAGGCCGGAGGAATCGACCGCTCATACACGTCCCAGATCAGGACGGCCGAGAACACGAGCGCCAGGTTGACGCCCAGCGACCCGATCATGCCCGGCATCAGCCTGTTGTAGAACCAGCGGAAGACCAGCACTTCCAGCGCCAGCCCAGCGGCTGCCACGATGCCTGCCGCCGCTGGCACGGCCAGCACATAGGGCAGGCCAAGGCTGCCATAGAGATAATACAGCGCGTAGCCGCCCAGCATGGCGAAGGCGCCATGGGCAAAGTTGACCACCCGCATGATGCCGAAGAGCAGCGTGAAGCCAAGCGCGATGAGCACGTAGATCGCGCTCAGGCTTGCGCCGTTCACCAGGATCTGGCCGATAATGGCTGGGGTGAGCACGCCTGTGGGTCCTGCCCTTGTCCCGCTTCAGGGCACGGCGGGACGGATCATGGTGCGTATCCCTGCCTCACCGCCCTTGATCTCGGCGATCCAGAAGGGCAGGGCAAGCTGGTGCCGCACGCCATAGTTTGCCATGCCGCCCCAGGCCACGCGCCCGAACAGCTTCGTCTCATAGCCATCCAGGCCCTCGAGTGCGGCGCGGACCTGGTCGGTGTCCGACGCCGTGCCGGCGCGACGGATCGCCTCGAACAACATCTCCGCCGCGTTGTACCAGACCGGCGCATGGGCGTTGACGATGCCTGGCCAGCGCGCACGGTAGGCGGTGGCGAAGGCCTGCCCCGCTGGCGAGGTGAAGTCGAACACCTCCCAGGACATGAAGCCCTCGGCGAGTGGGCCGGCATTCACCCGGATCTCTTCGACCGCCGGCCCGCCGACCTGCCAGATGGTGCCCCTGAAACCGATCTGGCGTGCCTGCTTGACCAGCAGCACCGAGTCACCCGGAGAGTTGGAGTTGAGATCGAGCAGGTCGACGCCCTGCGCCATCATGCGCGTCAGCAAAGGCGTGAACTCCTGCAGGCCGCGGTCGAACATCTCGGTCCAGGTGCCCATGCCCTTGGCCTTGTAGGCCGAGGCCAGGGTCGGCACGACGAACTGGCCGGTGGCGTCGTTCGGAGCCACCAGCGCCACTTTCTTCACCTGCGGAAGGTTCGTGTGCAGCCAGTCCACCATGGCGGGTCCGAACTCGACGGTGCTGCAGATGATGCGGAAATTGTAGGGAGCGCCGGCGTCGTTCTTCAGGATGGCTGAGGCGAAGCCCTGGTGGAGGCAGATCACCTTGGCGGGCGTGGTCGCCGAAATGGCGCCGAGGACCGCGGGCGATCCGATCGGGCCGATGACGAAGTGGACCTTCTCCAGGTTGATCAGCCGTTCCGCTGCCGTCCTGCCACCCGCGGCGGTGTACTGGTCGTCCAGCATCACGAAGCGCAGCCTATGAGTGCGAGAGCCGACCTTCAGGCCGCCCTGGGCATTGATCTCGTCCACCAGCAGCGTAACGCCGCGCTGCAGTGCGAGCCCCCAGGCCGTACCGCCACCGGACAGGCTGCCAATGCCGCCGATCTTCAGCTCCCCGCCCGACTGGGCAATGGCCGGGGCCGTGAGCACGGCGCCGCCCGTGGCGAGAAGGAGCCGCCGTCTTGTTGTTCCGTTCATGGCCCGCGACCTTCCCTGCCTCATCGGTTCGTATCATCCGCCGGCAGCGAGCCTCGTCCGTAGGCGCGCTTGGCATCCTCCCGGGTGACGAAGCCGTCGGCCAGATCGCCGGCCAGTCGCGCTGGGTCGCGCTCCGCGGGCGGCCCGTATCCTCCGGCCCCGGCGAGCCGGATGCTGAGCACGTCGCCGTATCCAAGGCGCACGCTCTCCTTGGAGCCGAGGTCCTTTTGGCTGCCCCCGCGTAGCAGCACGGTCCTGCCGATGGTGCCGGGCTCACCCCCAAGAAGGCCGTAGGGGCGCGTCACGTGACGGTCGCTGTTCAGGGAAACGGTGACGTCGTCGCAGAGCAGTTCGATGTCCTTGCGGATGCCGCAGCCGCCGCGGTGGCGGCCGGCACCGCCGGTATCGGGCGCCAGCTCCAGCCGCCGGATGCGAACGGGGTTGTTCGTCTCATGCACCTCGACGGGCACGTTGCCGCAGTTGAAGACCGGGCAGAGCGCCTCCGGCCCGTCGCCGGTGGCGCGGCCGCCATATCCACCCATGATCAGATCGTACATCAGCCAGGGCCGGCCGGTCCCGGGATCGACTCCGCTGAGCTTGGGATTGCTCCAGTGGCTGAAGGCGGCCATGGCGCGCTCCGGCACGGCCTTGGCCATGGCGCCGTTGATCGCCTCGAAGATACGCACCTGGATGGAAGCGCGACCGCCGCTCGGCGCCGGGTAACGCGCATTGAAGAAGCAGCCCTCCCGCGCCTGGGTTCGGATCACCCGCTCCACGCCGGCATTGTTCGGAACGTCGAGCTGCGCGAAGATCCGCATGGCGAAGCTCGTGTAGGCGCGCGTGTAGTTCAGATAGCAGTTGATCGCCGCCGGCACCTCATCGCTGCTGCGGGAGAAATCAACCACCGCCTCGCCGTCCTTCAGCGTGACGTCCACGGCAACACGCACCGGCCCGGTGCCAGGCCCGTAGTCGTCCAACTGATCCTCGAAGCTGTAGGTGCCTTCCGGCAGGGCGCGGATCAGCTCGCGCGCGCGCGCTTCCGACTGGGCCAGGATCTGCTCGATGGCGCCGGTCACGACCGCCTGGCCATATTCGGCATGCAGCCGGCGAATGCGATTGGCGCCGATCATGCAGGCGTTGCGCTGCGCCCACAGGTCGCCACGCATCTTGTCAGGCAGGCGAACATTCCCGAGCACCAGGCGCAACAGCTCGGGATCAAAGGCACCACCCCGGATCAGCTTCACCGGCAGGATCCGGATGCCCTCCATATAGGCGGTGTGCACGCCCTGAACCGCTTCGGATCCCGGGTAGACGCCACCGACATCCACATGATGCGCCGTGGTGACCGTGTAGCCGAGCAGCGTTCCGCCCTCGAAGACAGGCATCACCAGGAAGACATCGGGAAAGTGTCCGCTGCCCAGCGCCGCATCGTTCACGGCCATGGCGTCGCCGTCCTGCAGGGTTTCCGGCGGCAGGTATCGCAGCACCGCCTGCACCACGTAAGGCATGGAGCCGAGATGGCCCGGCGTGAAGTTGCCCTGGGCGATGAGGCGCGCCTGCGCGTCGAACAGGCCGGTCGAGAAGTCCTCCCCCTCGCGCACGGCTTCCGAGAAGGCGGTTCGGCGGAGCACGCCGCCCATTTCGTCCGCGATCGAGAGCAGGCCGTTCCAGATGACTGTCAGCGTGATCGGATCGACGCGTTGGCCTGTGTCGGGAAGCGATGTCATGTCACAACCCTTCCGATCTCGACGATCAGGTTGCCTGTGGTGCTGACGGTGACGGTGTCGCCGGGCAGCACGACCGTCGTCGACTCCCGTTCCTCGACCATCAGGGGGCCCGTGAAGCGATGCGCAGGCGTCAGTGCATAACGGTCGAGGACAGGGCATGGCGTCATGCCGCCTGCCTCGGGGAAGTAGGCGAGCCTCTCGTCCACGACCGGCGTGCCACCGCTGGCCGGGCTCTCGAGGCGCAGCGTGTCGCTGGCGCGGCTGCCGACCAGGGTGGCGACGACGTACCAGTCGGTCACTTCGACGGCGCCGGCGGGATCGCTGAAGCCGAACTCCCGCTGATAGGTCTCGTGGAAGGCGCGTCGCGCGGCAACCTCGAAATCCGGTCCGACCGGCCCATCCGGAAGATCCACCCGGATCTCGTAGCCCTGCCCGAGATAATGCATCGATGCGCTGCGCGCGATGCGCACCCTGGCGGAGGGATCGAGCCGGCGTGCCTCGGCAAGGATGCGCTGCTCCAGCTCCGCGAAGATCGCGGCGATTCGCCCGCCCGCTGTGTCGTCCAGCAGGAGCACGCGGGTCAGGCCCAGGTCGATCCGGCGCTCCGCGACCAGAAGGCCGAGCGCGGAGCCGACCCCGGCGCCACGCGGAACGACGACGCGGGGAATTTCCAGCCGCCGGGCCAGGCGGCAGGCATGCAGCGGCCCGGCACCGCCGAAGGCCACCAGCGCATAGCGGCGTGGGTCACGCCCCCGCTCGATGGACACGATGCGCATCGCGCGCTCCATATTGGAGTTCGCGATGGAATGGATGCCCCAGGCGGCTTCGTGCAGCCCGAGGCCGAGCGGGCGGCCGATGGCCCGCTCGATTCCCGCTTCCGCTGCCTTCGAGTCCAGCCGCATGGTCCCGGCGTTGAAGGAGGCGGGATTCAGGTAGCCGAGCACCAGGTTGGCGTCGGTGATGGTGGGCTCCGCGCCGCCGCGGCCATAGCAGATGGGCCCGGGCACGGCGCCGGCGCTGTCCGGGCCGACGGTGATCAGGCCCATCTTGGTCCGGGCAATGCTGCCGCCGCCGGCGCCGATCTCCAGGAGCTCGATCGCCATGATGCTCAGCGGCAGCCCGCTGCCCCTGCGGTAGGCAACGGCATCCACCTCGAAGCTCGGCGTCACCGCCGGCACGCCGCCGTCCACCGCGCCGAGCTTCGCCGTCGTGCCGCCCATGTCGAAGGACATGACGTTGGCACAGCCCTCCTCCCGTCCTACCTCGGCGGACATCAGCACGCCGGCCGCCGGGCCGGACTCCACGATGCGGATCGGGTAGGTGGTGGCAAGCTCCGGCGAGACGAGGCCGCCGTTCGACTGCATCACTGACAGCCTGCCGCCTGTACCGAGCTCGGCCATGGCACCTTTCAGGGCGTTCAGGTAGCCCTCGACCATCGGCGCGACATAGGCATTGGCGACGGTCGTGTTGGTGCGCTCGTACTCGCGGAACTTCGGCGAGACCACGGAGGACAGGCTGATCCTTAGCGCCGGATCGGCCTGTGCCAGGATCTCGGCCATCCGGCGCTCATGCGCGTCGTTCGCATAGGCATGCAGCAGCACGATGGCGACGGAGCGGTAGCCCAGCGTGGCGATCTGCCGCGCGATCCTGGTAGCGGCGGCTTCGTCGAGCGGGGCGGCGACAGCGCCGGAGGGGGTCATGCGCTCGGGCAGCTCGAATATGTCGCGGCGCTGGATCAAAGGACGCGGCTTCTCGAGGTGCAGGCTGTTCGTGTCGTAGCGCTTCTGCCGGCCGATCAGCAGAATGTCCCGGAAGCCCTGCGTCGTCACGAGCGCGGTGCGTGCGCCCTTCCGTTCCAGGATGGCGTTGGTCGCGATGGTGGTGGCGTGGAGCATTCCTCCGACATCCGCCGGCCGCAGTGCGCCCGAGCGGATGCGCTCAGCCAGGCTGGAGACGACGGCTTCCGAAGGTTCGGCGGGTGTCGTGGAGACCTTCCAGACCTCCACACGGCCCTCCGGCGTGCAGAGGGCAAAATCCGTGAAGGTGCCACCGATATCGAACGCGATCTGCAGCATGCCGCCGTCCTGCATCCGGGCTAGGCGGCCTTCAATTCGGCCAGGCTGTCGTCCAGCGCAGCGTGCAGTCTGGTGCCGATCTCCTCCACCTCCGCCTCGGTGATCACCAATGGAGGCGAGAGGACGACACGGTCGCCAATATAACGTCCGATCAGGCCGTGCCGCCGGGCATGCCGGTCGACCATGCCGCCGAGCTTCACGGCAGGGTCGAAGGGACGGCGCGTCGCCTTATCGGCGACCAGCTCCAGACCCCATAGCAGGCCGGTGCCGCGCACCTCCCCGACCAGCGGATGGTCCGTGAAGCCATCCATCACCTGCGCCATCAGCGGCCCGACCCGACGGAGATGGCCGATGAGGTCCATCTCCTCGTAGATGCGCAGCGTCTCCAGCGCCACGGCCGATGCGACCGGATGGCCCGCATAGGTGAAGCCATGCGCGAAGCTGCCAAGCTTCCGGCTCTGGTCCAGCATCGCCTGGAAGACCCGCTCATTGACCATCAGGGCGGAGATCGGCTGCATTCCGGCAGAGAGCGCCTTGGCGCAGGAGATCATGTCGGGCTGCAGCGCGTAGGTTGTGCTGCCCCACATCTCGCCGGTGCGGCCGAAGCCGCAGATCACTTCGTCGGCTATGAAAAGCAGGTCGTATTTCCGGATGACCGCTTGCATCTTCTCCCAGTAGGTCCGCGGCGGGGTCAGGCCGCCGCCCGCGCCCATGACCGGCTCGGCAATGAAGGCACCGACCGTCTCGGGCCCTTCCGCCAGGATGAGTTGCTCCAGCGCCTCGGCCATGCGGCTGGCGAACTGCTCCTCGCTCTCCCCGTCCTGGTGGAAGCGGTAGTAGTGCGGGAACTCGGTGTGCTTGAACTCGGAGAAGGGCAGGCCGAAGTCGGCGTGCATGTCCGGCTTGCCGGAAGCGCTGATGGAGGCGGAAGTGCTGCCGTGATAGGCCATCTTCCGCGCGATGATCTTGCGCTTCTCCGGCTTGCCGATCGCCGCGTGGTAGTACCAGACCAGCTTGAAGGCGGTGTCGTTCGCCTCGGAGCCGGAGCACTGGAACAGGACCTTGGACATCGGAGCCGGCGCGATCTTCAGCAGCGCCTCGGCCAGCTCGACCCCCGGCTCGGTCGTGGTGTGGCGGTAGAGGTGATAGTAGCCGAGCTTCCGCATCTGCTCGTAGGCCACCCGGGCGAGCCGCTCGCTGGCATAACCCAGCGAGGCGCACCAAAGTCCCGCTGCGGCATCCAGAAATCCCCGGCCCTCATCGTCATACACATAGACCCCTTCGCCACGAGTAATGACGGTCGGGCCGCGGGTCTGATGCAGAACCAGGTCGGTCTGCGGATGGATGATCGTGGCGACGTCGCGGGCCTGAATCGAGTTGGGGGCTGCGTAGGTCAACTCACGCTCTCCTGCTCAGCTTTCGGTTGGGGCGGCCAGCTTCGCGCGCCAGTGCACCGTCGGCATCGTTCCACGAGAGGGGCGAGGAAAGGAAGTCCACCCTTGCCGGGCTTGTGATCGTCTTTCGGAAGCCCGGCGTCTCGATCGGCGATGGCGGCCGGGGTGGCTGGCATGGGCTGTGCTATGTGTCGAGGTGATCTGTACAGTGTCGTCCATTCCGGGATAGAAAGGATATGGCGATGTCCCGCGCATTCGTCGGTCGGCTCGATCTCCTGACGCTCCAGCTATTCGTGATCGCCGTCGAGGAGCGGAGTATTGCCCGCGCGGCTGAGCGTGGCGGCATCGCCGCCTCGGCCGTCAGCAAGCGTATCTCGGAACTGGAGCGTGCCGTGGGCGCGCATCTTCTCTATCGCAACAGAAGGGGCGTGGAGCCGACTGACGCTGGCCTCGTGGTCCTGGAGCATGCGCGCACCGTCCTCCATGATCTGGAGCAGTTCGAGGCAGATATCTCCGAATATTCGCGTGGTGTCCGGGGACAGATACGCCTGTTCGCTACCGAGACGGCAACAGTCAGCCTGCTTCCGGAGCAGATTGCGGGATTCCTGCATGCACATCCATTCGTCCGGATAGAACTGCGTGAGGAACTGAGTGCAGCGATCGTGCGAGCTGTTTCCGAGAATATCGCCGATATCGGAATCGTTGCCGGCGAGGTCGTTGCAGATGGCTTGCAGCTCCTGCCGTATCGCGAGGACAATCTGGTGGCGGTGGTGCCTAAGGGCCATCCGCTTGCCCTTCGTAAGAGAGTCGGACTTGCCGAATTGCTGGAATTCGAATTGATCGGCCAGACGCATCAGAGCTCAGTGGAGACGCTGCTCCTGATGGAGGCAAACCGCCTTGGCATGCCCATCAAGATCAGGCTTTGGCTCGACGACTACGGAGCGATCTGCCGTGTGATCGAGGCCGGGCATGGCGTGAGCATCGTTCCTCGAGAGATGGCAACACTCTACGCCCAAAGCACCGATGTTCTTGCCGTGCCCATCGAGGAGCCCTGGGCAAGTCGCGTCCACCGGCTATGCGTGCGGGATATCGGCGAACTGACGCCCCCCGCGCGACGTCTCGTCGAACACCTCATCGGGCATAGAACCCTGCCGGCCTGTGAGCTCGACCCGCCAGTTCTTGCCGAACCACCGGGGGTGGCTCGGCACGGCAGGGTTGGACGAGGTGCCACGGTGGCGCAGGGATGAGCCGTTTGGGGCGTTCGGCCTGCCATGCGCAGTCGAGCGCTGGATGGGCGGTTGTGATGGCCCTCACGCTCTGAGGGAAGGTACCTCCCAGGCTGTCGAGCATCGCACCGCGGCGTGTTGTCCGGGACGCCGCGCGCCGACACGGAGCACCCCGCCAAGGGCAACTTGACGCCGAACGGTGCGGCCGGCGCGGAAGGCTTTGGCTTTGGGTACGGGCGTTCAAGTGCCAGCCCTCCTCTGGAGGAAGCAGCAGG
>Ga0180217_1001637_pt1 | contig 23504 bp, 24 predicted proteins | sample eDN3rd37CBELigOP_FD_128521 | JGI IMG/M metagenome (GOLD analysis project Ga0180217, IMG submission 128521) | Enriched Organic Plus compost microbial communities from Emeryville, California, USA - eDNA 3rd pass 37_C BE-Lig OP (version 2) (version 2) ... | reverse complement strand
TGCAAGCTTAAGCACTTCAGGCGCGTCGCAACCCGCTTCGATAAGCTGGCCAGGAACTTCCTGGCCTCGGTCGCTCTCGCCTCAGCCCGCCTCTGGACCAGAACTTATGAGTCCACTACCTAGCAGGACCGGCGAGCGCCGGGCAGCGCCAAGGCGCCACATGCCATCGTCGAGGGCGTCGATGCCGTCGCGGCTCTCGATCGAAAGCGCCAGCCGCAGCTTTCGGCGCAGCGTTCGTGGTAGCCCGGCCCGACGACCGCGCCGTCCCTTTCCAACGCCATCACGCCCGTGCGGTCAGAGCCGCACGAGCGTGAAATTCCCCTGAGCACGAAAATGGCGGATTCTTACTGCCGCGCCGTGTGCCAAGTATTGCCGACATTATCGCCGGTATTGTCGCCGGGCTTGGTGTCCTTGACGAAGGTGTAAAGCGGCTTGCCCTTGTACGCCCATTGCTTGGTGCCGTCGTCGCGGGTGACGACGGTCCAGTCGCCCATAGGCTTGGCATCGGCGGCGGCCGTCAGGGCGGGCCAGTTCTTGATGCAGTTGCCGGTACAGGAAGACTGGCCCGGCGTCTTGTCATTGTCCCAAGTGTAAAGCGTCATCCCCCGCGAATCCGTCAGGATGCCGTTATTGACCCGGACGCCGTCGGGCAGGGACTGGGCCTGGGCCGAGACCGCAAGGGCCAGGAAAAGGGCGGCCGCGGCCGGGGTAAGTCTCGATGCGCGCATATGCTGCTCCCTTGTCGGATGGATTCCAGCCCGCCGGACAACGCGCATGCGGCCGGATCGTTCCCGCCCTTGTAACCCACCCCGCCCCGGGCCATTTTCTGGACCATGCCCGCCGTCAAGCTCACGCCCCGCCAGTTCGCCCTGATCGCCAAGGCTCTGGCCGAGCCGCGCCGGGTGGAAATCCTGAAGCAGATCGGCAAATGCGAAGGCCGCGCCGCCTGCAGCGAGCTCAACGAAAAGCAGAAGATCACCCCCGCCACCCTTTCCCACCACATCAAGGAATTGGAGAATGCCGGGCTGGTGGAGGTGGCGCGCGAGGGCAAATTCCTGAAACTGTCCCTCAACCGCGCGGTGCTGGACGCCTATCTGGCGCAACTGGCGCGGATTTAGCGCAGCCTTTGCGCGCCCCCGCCCCTTTGGCTATGAGGGGACATGCGGTTTGCGGGCAGGCGGATGGTGGTGACGGGCGCGGCTTCGGGCCTGGGGCTGGCCATCGCCCGCGCGGCGGAGGCCGAAGGCGCCGCCATCACCGCGCTGGACCGCGACCAGGCGCCCTTCGCCGGGGCGCGCCGCTGCGATGTCTCCGACGAGGAGCAGGTGAAGGCGGCGCTCGCCCCCCTTTCCCGCATCGACGCGCTGGTGAACAGCGCGGGGATTCCCCTGCGCCTGTCGGTCACCGACACCGAGATGGCCGATTACGACCGGCTGATGGCGGTCAATCTGCGCGGCAGCTTCCTGGTGTCGAAATACGCCCTGCCCAAAATGCGCCAGCATGGCGGGGCGGTGCTGCACCTGGCTTCGGTCGTGGCCACCACCGGCACGCGCAACCGCGCCGCCTACAGCGCCAGCAAGGGCGCGATCGTGGCGCTGACGCGCAACATGGCGTTGGACTATGCGGGCGACAATATCCGGGTGAACTGCCTCTGCCCCGGCTTTGTCGAGACGCCGCTGCTGGCCGGGCTGCCGCCGGAGCGCAAGGCCAAGCTGGCCGCGGCCCATCCGCTGGGCCGCCTGGGCACGCCGGAGGATGTGGTGCCGATGGCGCTCTTGCTGCTGTCGGATGACGGGCGCTGGATCACCGGCCAGGCCATCGGCGTGGATGGGGGCTTCAATGCCGGCCATGCGGACGATTTCTGATGGCCGCGATCCTCGATGCCCGCGCCCTGCCCGATGGCGAGACCGCCGCGCCCGACCTGGCCATCATCGGCGGGGGGCCCGCGGGCATCGCCCTGGCGCTGGCGCTCAAGGACACGCCCTTCACCATCCTTTTGCTGGAAGCGGGCGGCAGCGAGTTCGATCCCGCCGTGCAGGACGCCTATAAGGGCGTGGAGGACGGCGACACGCCCTATCTCAAGCTGGACGAAAGCCGGTTGCGCTATTTCGGCGGCAGCAGCAATCACTGGGGCGGCTGGAACCGGCCGCTGGACCCGGTGGATTTCGAGACGCGCCCCGCCATTCCCCATTCCGGCTGGCCCTTCGGCATCGAAGCATTGCGGCCCTATTTCCCCCGCGCCCAGGCGCTGTGCGAAGCCGGACCCTGGGCCTATGACCAGGTGCCGCGGCGGCTGAGCGGCACGTCGGAGATCGCGCTGGGCAAGGGCGGCGTCTATACGAGCTGGTTCCAGTTCTCCAAGACCAGGGACGGCGATCTGCCCACGCCCTTCGGCCGGCGCTATGAAGGCGAGCTCAAGGCGGCGGCGCGCGTCACCACCTGGCTCAATGCCGCCGTCACGGGCTTGCGGCTCTCGCCCGACGCACGGCGAATCGCGCATTTGCAGGTGCGCGCCGATGCCAGGCGCCTGACGGTGCGGCCGCGCGTCACCGTGCTGGCGGCGGGCGCGGCGGAGAATGCGCGGCTGCTCCTGGCCAGCAACGATGTGATGCGCCCCGGCATCGGCAACCAGAACGGCCTGGTGGGGCGCTTCTTCGCCGACCATCCCATCCCGCGCGATGTGGCGACGCTGGTGCTGTTCAACGGGCAATTGCCGCGGGGCTATTTCTCCGGCCAGGGCGTCAACAACGCCACGCCCCTGCCCGACGGCACGCCGGTGCGCGCGGCCTTCTCGCCCAGCAACGCCTATGTGAAGGCGCAGGGCACCATCGGCTCGCTCACCACCGTCGAATATCCGGTGCCGATGACGGAGGAGATGGCGCAGGCGGTGGCGGCGGCGGCCGGGGCGCTGGACGTGGACGCGAGCAAGGCGCGCGCCTGGTCGCTGGGGACGGGGCTGGAGCCCATCCCCGATCCCGACCGCCGCCTGACCCTGACGGGGGATCGCGACCGGCTGGACCTGCCGCGCTTGAAACTGCACGTCACCGCGCCGGACCGGGATTTTGAACTGTACCGCCTGACGCTGCGCGAGCTGGGGCGGCAATTGCTGGCCGCACGGGTGGGGATGCTGCGGCTCAACCGCAGGAGCCGCGCCGAATGGCTGGCCGGGATGAACCAGCCCAAGGTGCTGCCCTGGTGGGCCAGCCATCACCTGGGCACCACGCGCATGCATGACGATCCGAAACGGGGCGTGGTGGATGCGAATGCCCGGGTGCACGGCATCGCCAATCTCTATGTCGCGGGCAGTTCGGTGTTTCCCACATATGGGTCGTCGAACCCCACGCTCAACCTGATCGCGCTGACGCTGAAGCTGGGCGATCACCTGAAGAAGGTGCTGGCATGAGGCGGCGGGCGCTTCTTCTGGGCGGCAGCGCCCTGGTCCTGGCGGCGGCGGGCGGCGCGGCCTGGCGGCTGGATTTGTTCGGCAAGCGCTATCCGTCCACGCCTTACGACGATGTGCTGGGGCGGCTCGGGGAGCGGGAGAAGATGCGGGTCTTCGGGGCGCAGGCGCTCAGGACCGCGCCCGGCTTCGCGCCCGCCGAGGCGGCGGCGCGGCTGCGCGTCCTGCTGGGCCGGGACGATCTGGAGACGGCGGCGCTGCGCGATGCGGCCGAGGACCGCCTGGCCGAACCCGCCAACTGGCTCCTGCCCGAAAGCGTGGCGCTGATGGCGATGCTGGCGGCATCTGCGCAATAGAACTCCGGCTTTCTCCCCCTTCGCGCGCGCAGCGCGCTGGAAAGGGGGAGATGGCGCAGCGAGCTGTCCGCTATGGCGGCGCAGCCGCCGTGCGGATGCGAGCTGCGTCAGAGGGGGATCGCTTTAACAAGCCCACGCAGGGAATTGCCGAAATAGACTTCGGCATCCTTGAGGTCGTCCGGCATCAGCACCGCCTCGCGCGCCTGTCCGGACGCCAGCAGTTCGGCCCGCAGCCGCCCATCCAGCGCGCCCGCGGACAGGGGCGGCGTCAGGAGCACCCCGCCCCGCGCCACAAAGACGTTGCTGCGCGCCCCTTCCGCCACCTCGCCGCGCTCGTTGAGGAAGAGCACCTCGTCGGCCAGCGACGCTTCCTTCTCATAGAGTTCGCGCCAACTGGTCTTGTGCCGCTGCAGGGGATCGGTGCTTCGCACCCGGCCCCCGGCGATGGCATAGCGCCAGTGCGGCGGGTTGGGCTCCAGCGGCTGGGCGGCGGCGTCGTGGCGGCCCGCCTCGTCCAGGGTGAGCCGCACGCGCTGCGGCCCCTGGCGTCCGGCCACGGCCCCGTCCAGCGCCGCGCGCGCCCTGCCCGCGTCGAACGGCAGGGCGAAGACGCGCGCGGATTCCGCCATCCGCGCCAGGTGCGAGTCCAGCCGCACGAAGCCGCCATCCCATTTCAGCGTCTCGATCAGGGCAAGCGGCGGGCGGGCATCCTCGAAGAAGCGCGCCTTGAGACGGCATTCGGCATATTCGGCCGCGCCGTCGGAATCCTGCACCACCCCGCCGCCGATCCCCAGCACGCCCGCGCCGTCCGAAATGGTCAGTGTACGGATTGAAACATTGAACTGCGCCGTCCCGTCGGGTGCGAAATGGCCCAGCGCGCCGCAATAGGCGCCGCGCGGGCTGTCTTCCAGTTCGCGCAGCACCTCCATGGCGCGGATCTTGGGCGCGCCGGTGACGGAGCCGCAAGGGAACAGCGCCCGCAATATGTCGCCCAGGCCCGCACCGGCGCGCCGCTTCGCCGCCACGGTGGAGACCATGGTGTGCAGCGTGGGATAGGTCTCGACCGAGAACAGCGCCTTGACCGCGACGCTGCCGGTCTCGGCGATGCGGCCCAGATCGTTGCGGATCAAGTCCACGATCATCAGATTCTCGGCGCGGTCCTTGGGGCTGGCCGCCAGCGCCCGGCCCTCGCCCGTGTCGTCGCCCAGCCGCGGCGCGGTGCCCTTCATCGGGCGCGAGGCGATGGTTCCGTCTGCGCCGAGGTCGAAGAAAAGCTCGGGTGAGAGGCTCACCACCTGCCGCGTCCCGTCATCGGCAAAGCCGCACCAGGGCGCGCCGCTGGCCGCGCGCAGCCGCTCATAGAGCGCCAGCGGATCGCCCGCGAAGGCGAAGCGGGCGCGGTAGGAGAGATTGGCCTGATAGATGTCGCCCGCCGCGATCAGCGCCTTCACCCGGTCGAAGCGCACCCGGTAGGCCGCTTCGTCCCAGTCATGGGCGAGCGGCCCGGCATAGGCGCGGCCCGATGGCGCGGGCGCCGCGCCGGGACCCTCGAACACGCCCAGGCGCAGCAGCGGCACGTCCGGCGGCAGAAGGGGCAGCAGCTTCGGTTCCAGCGCATAGCCCAGCTCATAGGCCAACCAGCCCGCCAGATGGCGGCCTTCCGCCAGCGCCGCCCCGGCCGCCGCCAGCGCGGCGGGGACCTCATCGGCGCGGTCGGCGGCGATGACGCGGAAGGGGGCCTGGAAAGCCCGCCGTCCGCCGGGGAAATCGAGAATGACCCGCATGGGCGGGCTTTGTGCCTGCCGCAGCGTCAGGCTTCAACCGGCTTCCCATGCAACCTGCGGATAGGGTTGGCGGGATCGGGTTGAAAAGCGGGAACCGCACCCCATCTTTGTTCTACCGGCGCCACTTCCGGGCCGGGCAAACGGCCGCTCAAGGGAGGGCCTGGACATGACTGCACGGGCTTTCCCCAACAGCCCTTTCCTGCTCGGTTTCGGGCGCCTGGAGCGCCTGCTGGAACGCAGCCGGCGGGCCGCGCCGGAGGGTTATCCGCCCTACAATGTCGAAGAGACGCTGGAGGGCCTGCGCCTGACGCTGGCCGTGGCGGGCTTCCGGCCGGAGGAGTTGTCCATCACCGTCGAGGACAACCAGCTCATCATCCGGGGCAAGCAGGTTGAGGCGGAAGGCAGAACGTTCCTGCATCGCGGCATTGCCGCGCGGCAATTTTTGCGCAGCTTCGTGCTGGCGGACGGCATCGAAGTTTCAACTGCCGCGTTGGCAGATGGATTGCTGAGGATCGATTTGGCGCGTCCCGCGGCCAAATCCGCGGTGCGGAGGATAGAGATCACGACTGGAGGCATATGACATGATCACGGAACAGGAATTGGGCGCGAAGCTGGAACAGGCCCGCATCGCCTATATCAAGCCCACGGACAGCGAAGAGGCGCATCGTCTCGGGCTGCTGCCGGAGAATGTCGTGCTTCCCGACGGGATGAAGCTGTATGTGCTGCACGCCTTCGACGGCCGCGTGCTGGGCTTCACCGACGCCTATGACACCGCCTATGGCGCGGCGGTGCAGAACGAGCTCACCCCGGTGAGCGTGCACTAGGGTCCCAACGCCTCAAGAACGAAAGGCCGGGAGACGAAAGTCTTCCGGCTTTTTCGTTTCGCGCTGGAGCGATTTCCGCGATTCGTTGATCGCGAAAATCACTCCAGCCTCTTGCTTGTCGCGGTTCCGGACGGAAAACCGCTACACACTTTTCCTGGAACCGCTCTAGACTGGCGGCGGGGAGGATCACCGACATGCGCCCGATCGCTTTTGCCGCCGCCTTTCTCGTGCTGACCGCCGGTGCCGCCCTGGCGCAGGAGGTCCCTCCCCCGCCCGCGGGCCAGGACCAGGGCGCGCCCGAAGGCTATAGCCGCACACCCGCGGAGGCGCCGCCCGCATCGCCGGATGCCCCGCCGCCCGCCAACCCGCCCATGACCGGGCCGCAGCTTCTGGTGCAGACCACGCTGGGCGACTTCACCCTCCAGCTCGACCAGGCGCGCGCGCCGCAGAGCGTGGCGCATATCCTGCGCATGACCCGCGCGGGCCATTACAACGGCACCATGATCTATCGCGTGGAGAAGGATTTCGTCATCCAGATGGGAAGCTGGCTGCCCAATGGCGAGGGCCGCGGCTGGTTTCCCCGCCCCGTGCCGCTGGAGGCCAATAACGGGCTGAAGAACTACAGGCTCTCGGTGGCGCTACCGCGCGGCGACGATCCCAATGGCGCGGGGCCCGACTTCTTCATCAACATGCGCGACAATCTGGGGCTGGACCAGAAGCCCGGCGACACCGCCAACACCACGGGCTTCGCCGTGTTCGGGCAGGTCGCGTCGGGGCTGGACGTGATCGCGGCGATCAACAACGCCCCGGTGGGCGGCGGCAAAGGCCCCTTCGCGGCGGTGGAGCCCAACCCGCCCATCGTCATCAGCCGCATTTCGGTGGTGGGCGACCCGCCGCCCAAGCCTGCCACGGCGAAACCGGCGACGGTCAAGCCAAGCACCGCAAAGCCCGCGCAGAACCGTCCTGCGGCCGGAACGGCCCCGGCGCAGCGGCCTCGATAATCCGCGTAGCGAAGAAAATACGTTGACCTCATCTTCCTCTCCCTCAAGGGGAGAGGAGAAGCCTACGCCGCCTGCGAAGCGTCGCCGTTCTTGGCGGTGAGGATGGCGTAGAGCGCCTCGGCCGACGAGGCCGCGCGCAGCTTTTCGCACGTCCCGGCATGGCGCAGCAGGCGCGAGACGCGCGCCAGCGCCTTGAGATGGTCGGCGCCCGCGCTTTCCGGCGCCAGCAGCATGAAGACCAGGTCCACGGGCTGGCTGTCCACCGCCTCATACTCGATGGGGGTCTCCAGCCGCGCGAAGATGCCGGTGATGGCCTCGGCCTCGGTCAGGCGGCCATGCGGAATGGCGATGCCGGAGCCGACGCCGGTGGTGCCCAGGCGCTCGCGCGCGTTCAGCGTCTCGAAGACGCGCCGTTCCGGCAGGCCGGTCACGGCATGGGCCTTGGCGGCCAGCTCCTGCAGCAACTGCTTCTTGCTCTGGACTTTCAGCGCGGCAATGACCGCCTCAGGCGCGAGCAGGTCGGAGATGTTCATCATGCGCCCTAAAGAAACCGCCCGAAAGCCGCCGGCCCCGAAGGCCGTCGGCCAAACGCGCCCATGCGGCGCCGATGTGCGCGGGAAACGCGGCCCGATCGTCAAGGTTCCGCACCCGCCCCGAAAAGCGGCGGGTTCATAGGCCGTTGATATGTTAAAGTCAATCTTGCGCCATAAGGCGGGGGATTTGCAGGCGATTCCGCGGGTTCAGCCCGCCTTGAGGCGGCGGCGCTCGACCGATGAGGGAATCCGCATGGCTTCCCGGTATTTCGCCACCGTGCGGCGGGCGATATTGACGCCGTCCGCGGTGAGCAGCGAGACGATGCGGTCGTCGGAGAGGATGTCCTTGGGCTCTTCCTTCTCGATCATCTCGCGGATGCGGTCGCGCACCGCCTCGGCGCTGTGCGATTCGGCGCCGTTCACCGACTGGATCGAGGCGGTGAAGAAATATTTCAGCTCGAACAGGCCGCGCGGCGTGGCGACATACTTGTTGGAGGTGACGCGGCTGACGGTGGATTCGTGCATCGAGATCGCGTCGGCCACCATGCGCAAATTCAGCGGCCGCAGGTGCCGCACGCCATAGGTGAGAAAGGCGTCCTGCTGGCGCACGATCTCGGTGGCGACCTTCAGGATGGTCTTGGCGCGCTGGTCCAGGCTCTTGACCAGCCAGTTGGCGTTGTTGAGGCAGTCGGTGAGATAGGTCTTGGCGTCCTTGTCGCGGGCGTTCTTCGAGACCTGCGCGTAATAGCGGCCGTTGACCAGAAGCCGCGGCAGCGTGTCGGTGTTGAGTTCCACCTGCCAGCCGCCGTCGGGGCCGACGCGCACGAACACGTCCGGCACCACCGGCGCCACCTGCTCGGAGCCGAAGGCCAGGCCCGGCTTGGGATTGAGGCTGCGGATCTCGGCCAGCATGTCGGCGATGTCTTCGGCGTCCACGCCGCACAGGGCGCAAAGCTGGGAAATGTCGCGGCGCGCCAGCAGATCGAGGCGCGTCAGCAGCGCCGCCATGGCGGGGTCGAGCCGGTCCTTCGCCTTGAGCTGGATGGCCAGGCACTCGGCCAGGTCGCGCGCGCCCACCCCCGGCGGGTCGAAGCCCTGCAGCACGCCCAGCACCGCCTCCACATCCTCGATCTCGCAGCCCAGCTTCTCGACGATGTCGGCGAGCTCGGCGCGCAGATAGCCCGCCTCGTCAATACCGTCGATCAGCGCCAGACAGATCATGCGGTCTTCCGGCGTCAGCGCCGCGATGGCGAGCTGCGCCTCCAGATGGTCCTTCAGCGACGGCGCGGCGGCGAGGGAGGATTCCATCCCCTCCTCGTCGAAGCCGCCGCCCGACTTCACCTGGGTCCAGTCGGTCAGCGGCGCCTCGCCCGCGCCCGCGGCGGCGCCCGCCGCCGGCATGGGCTGGTCGCCGTCATACAGATTCTCATGCGCCGCGGGGTCGAGGTCGGCGGCCTTGGAGAAATCCTCGCGCGCCAGCGCCTCGTCGGCGCGCTCGCCGGGGGCAGCGGCTTCGGGGGCGGCTTCGCGTTCCGCACCCGCGGGCGCGGATTCGTCGCGCTCCAGGATCGGGTTACGCTCCAGCTCCTGCTCGCAATATTCGGCCAGCTCGATATTGGACAATTGCAGCAGCTTGATCGCCTGCTGGAGCTGGGGCGTCATGACCAGGGACTGGCCCTGGCGAATTTCCAATCTTTGACCGACTGTCGCCATGGCTAGAGCGAGAAGCGCTCTCCCAGATAGACGCGCCGCACATCCCGGTCGCTGACGATCTCCGCCGGGGTGCCTTCCTTCAGCACCTGGCCGTCATGCAGGATGTAGGCGCGATCGATGACGTCGAGCGCGTCGCGCACATTGTGGTCGGTGATCAGGACGCCGATGCCCCGGTCCTTCAGATGCTTGACCAGGTCGCGGATCTCGCCCACCGCGATGGGGTCGATGCCCGCGAAAGGCTCGTCCAGCAGGATATAGGAAGGATGTGTCGCCAGGGCGCGCGCGATCTCGACGCGGCGGCGCTCGCCGCCCGACAGGGCGATGGAGGGGGTGTTGCGGATATGGGTGATGCCGAACTCGGCCAGCAATTCCTCCACCATCGCGTCCAGGCGGCCGGGATCGCTTTCCATCAGTTCGGCGGTGGCGCGGATATTCTGCTCGGCGGTGAGGCCGCGGAAGATCGAGGCTTCCTGCGGCAGATAACCGATGCCCAGCCGGGCGCGGCGGTACATGGGCAGGCGGGTGACGTCATGGCCGTCCACCTCGATGGTGCCGGTGTCGGCGGCGATCAGGCCGCAGATCATGTAGAAGCAGGTGGTCTTGCCCGCGCCGTTGGGGCCGAGCAGCCCCACCGCCTCGCCCCGGCGCAGGGTGAGGCTGACGCCGCGCACCACCGGGCGCTTGTTGAAGCTCTTGCCGATGCGGTTCACCACCAGGCCCTTGCCGCCTTCCACGGCGCGCAGGCGCGATTCCGCGGCGGTTTCGGCGCTTTCCTGGGTGTGTCCGGTGTCGTCGAAGGTCATGGCAAAAATCATGCCCGTTTGTGCTTAAGGAACCATGAAAAGATCATTGGCCCTGGGTTGGAGGGGAGAAGATGGCCTGCACCCGCGAGGGCTGCTGCGGCTGCGCGCCCGGCGCGGTGGCGGCGACGCCGCCGCCCACCTGGGCCTGGCCGGTGGCGAGATTGACGGTGAGCTGCGCGCCGCGCATCACATCGCGGCCGCGCTTGAGGATCACATTGCCGCTCATCGTCACCAGGCGGCGCGGCACGTCATAGACGCCGCTGGCGCCGGTGGCGGTGCCGGACTTGGGCGAATCCACCACCACATTGCCGGTGGCGACCACCTGGTTGGCCTGGCCGTCGGCGGTGGTGACGCGCACCTGGTCGGCGCGGATGCGCGTGTCGCACTGGGTGACGACGACATTGCCGACGAACTGGCCGGTCTTGCCGTTGAGGTCGGCCACGAACCGGTCGGCATTGACCTGCACCTCGCATTTGGCGCTCTGCGCCAGGGCGGGAACGGGCGCGGCCAGGAGAAGGGCGGCGAGCAGGATCGGTCTCATTCTTTTTTCCCGGAGAAAGTCATGCCCACCCGGCCCGCCAGCGTCAGAAGCCCGGCGTTGCGGTCATACTGGAAGGTGTCGGCGCGCATCGTACCCATCGGACCCTGGCCGTTCACGGGCTCGCGCCCCCGCACCACATTGCCCCTGAGGTCCACCGCGGCGGTGCTGGTGTGAAGCTCATAGCCGGTGTCGGTGAAGAGGTCGATGCCGCCCGTCAGGTCCATGGTCTGGGCGTTCATGTCCACCACGCCCTCGCCGGCGCGGGCATTGACCCAGCCCTGCGCCGTGGTCATGTCGGCCTCGATGGTCTTCAGGGTGTAGCGCTTGGGATTGTCGGCGTCCTGCACCGCCTCCTTGGCGGTGATGACGAAGGGATTGCCCTTGGCGTCGGCGCCGGAAAGGCGCGGATTGGTCATGGCCAGGTCGTTCTCGATGGTGCCCATCTTCTCGAAGGACAGGGCCAGCTCGCGCGGGGCGCGCTGCACCACGAAGAAGGCCAGCACCGCGAATATGACGGCGAAGGCGGAAAAGGACAGGAGCCGCTTCATATGCTTGACGAAGCGGGTATAGCGCACCGCGTCGAAAGCGGTGGAGCGGGCGCGCGCCGTCCAGTCATAGCGCGAACGGCCCGGTTCGGCCGGCTTGCCCGCCATCACGCCAGCCCCGCGCGCAGGCAGTCATGGACATGGAGCACGCCCACGGGCTTTCCGGCCCCATCCAGCACGAAAAGCTGGGTGATCTTCTTCTCCGTCATCAGCGCCAGCGCCTCGGCGGCAAGCTGGCCCGCCTCCGTCACCTTGGGGTTTGCGGTCATCACCTGGCCCGCGGTGCGATCTTGAAGGCCCTGGGCGGCATGGCGGCGGACATCGCCGTCGGTGACGATGCCGGTGAGCGTGCCTGACCCATCCACGATGCCGACACAGCCCAGGCGTCCCGAGGCCATCGCCAGCAGCACCTCCTGCATCGGCGTTTCGGCCCGGCAGAGCGGAATCTCCGCCCCCTTGTGCATCAGGTCGGAGACGCGGATCAGGGCGCGGCCCAGGCTGCCGCCGGGATGGAAATCACGATAACGGTCGGCGTCGAAGCCGCGCCGCTCCATCAAGGCCACCGCCAGCGCGTCGCCCAACGCGATCATCATGGTGGTGGAGGTGGTGGGGGCCATGCCGATGGCGCAGCTTTCGGGCGCGTCGGGCAGGTGCAGCGCCACATCGGCGGCGCGCATCAGGGTGGAATCGCCGTTGCAGGCGATGGCGATCATCGGAATGTGGAAACGCTTGGCATAGGTGAGAAGGTTGGCAAGCTCTTCGGTCTCGCCGCCCTTGGAGAGCAGGAGCAGCACATCGTCGGGCGTGATCGCGCCCATGTCGCCATGGCTGGCCTCGGCGGGATGGACGAAATAGGCGGGCGTGCCGGTGGAGGAGAGCGTGGCGGCCACCTTGCGGCCGACATGGCCCGACTTGCCCATGCCGGAGACGATCACCCGGCCGCCTTTTCCATTCTTCTGGGCGGCCAGAATGGTCTCCACCGCCCGGCTGAAGGCATCGTCCAGGCCCGCCGAGAGGGCGGCCAGGGCGTCGCTGGCCAGGCCCAGGACGCGCCGTGCGGCGGCCAGGTCGGCTTCGGCAGAGCTTCCCACCGCCTTGAGCGCGGGCTTGGAGGCGTTCATCTATCCCTTTGGTGTCGTTAAGTCTTTTTAACCATGCGGGCCGTCCCGCCTGGACACGCGAATTTCATGCCAAGTTTGGACCATCCCGCGCTGCACCGCAAGGTGAGGGAGGGTTGCAACCGGCACAGGCTTCCTTCCCCCGCGAGCGGAGCGACGAGCGGGGGAAGGTGTCACAGCGAAGTGTCCGCGATGGCGGCATCAGCCGCCGTGCGGACCTGAGCTGTGACGGATGGGGGGAAGGAAATCAGTGCGCGAAGATGTCGGTCTCGCCCCAGCCGGCGAGATCGAGGTCCGCGCGCGCCGGCAGGAAGTCGAAACAGGCCTGCGCCAGGCGGGTGCGGCCCTCGCGCGCCAGCATGGCGTCCAGCGCCGTCTTCAGCTCGTGCAGATGGGCGACATCGTTGGCGGCATAGGCAAGCTGCTTGTCGCTGAGCGCGGGCGCGCCCCAGTCGGAGCTTTGCTGCTCCTTGGACAGATCCACGCCCAGAAGCTCGCGCACCAAATCCTTGAGGCCGTGCTTGTCGGTATAGGTGCGCACCAGCTTGGAGACGATCTTGGTGCAATAGACCGGCGCCACCGTCACGCCCAGATGGCGGCGGAACATCGCCATGTCGAAGCGGGCGAAATGGAAGAGCTTGGTCACGCCGGGGTCGGACAGCAGGCGCTTGAGGTTGGGCGCGTCATAGCTGCTCCCCACGAACTGCACCGCATGGCAGACGCCGTCGCCCGCCGAAAGCTGCGCCAGGCAGAGCCGGTCGCGGAAGGGATTGAGGCCCAGCGTCTCGGTGTCGATGGCGACCAGGGGGCCGAGGTCGAGGCCGTCGGGCAGGTCGTTCTGGTAGAGCTTGATCTTCACAAGCGGTTGCATAGCCGATGCAGGGTTAACGGGCAAATAGCCCCCGCACGGGTTAGGATGCCCGCATGGAGCGACCGCCGCCCTTCCAGCCGCCTGCCCCGCGCAGCCCTTCGGGCTGGACGCTGTCGCTGGGCCTGCACGGCCTGATGGCGCTGGCGGCGCTCTGGTACGCGGCGCAGCGCCCGCCCCTGCCGCCGCTGCCGCCCCTGCTGTCGGTGGAATTGGTGGCGAGCCAGCCCACGCCATCGCCCAGCCCCGCCCCGCGCGCGGGGGTGCCAGCGCCCCGCGCCAGCGCGCCGCGGACGGCGCCGCCGGAGGCTGCGGAGGCCGTGCCGCAGGAGGACGCCCTCGAGACCCGGCTGCAGGCACTGTCGCGGCTGCGCGCCCCCGACGGGCCGCTGCGGCTGGGAAGCGGCGGGCGCGGCGCGGGCACGGGCGGGGGCGGCGCCACGCTGGCGGATTTCGTCCGTGCACAGATCATGCGGCGCTGGCTGCCCATCCTCACCAACCGGCAGCGGCGCGACCAGCCGGTGCTGCTGCGCATCACCGTCACCGACAAGGGCGCGTTCAGCGAGGTCGCCATCCTCGACCGGCAGGAGTTCGACGGCAACCTGCTCTATCGCAGCATGGCGATCAGCGCGCGCAACGCCGCCCTGCTCTCTTCGCCCATCCCCATGCCGCCGGGCGACTGGCCCAAGGCGACGGTGCTGACGATTGCGCTCAATCCACGCGATGCCGCACGCTAGGAAGCACATCCTCCGCTGTCCGGCCCGCGTCCCGCCGGCTTCTGCTGATGGCCTGCGCGCTTGTTCTTGGCGCGAAAATCTGGCGGCGAAAGCTTTAGGTCAGGGCAAATCCCGCGCCAGCCGGAACGTCGCCAGGCTGGAATAATCCGATACCGTCTTGGGATCGTCGCTGTTGTCGGGCGCGGCGGTGCGGGCGGCGGCGCGGACGAAGACCGGCAGGTTGCTCCAGGAGCCGCCGCGCAGCACATGGCGCGAGCAGTCGCCGCCCGCCCAGACGCCGCCGGTGGCGGGAGCGCCCACATAATCGGGATGCCAGCAATCCTCCACCCATTCCCAGGCATTGCCCAGCATGCCGTAGAGCCCGAAGGGATTGGGCGCGAAGGTATGCACGGGGGCCAGCAGCTTGCGGTCATAATCGCTGCCGCAGCCATTGCAGTTGGCGCGGCCTTTGCCGATCTCATCGCCCCACCAGCGCGCCGTCTGGGTGCCCGCACGCGCGGCATATTCCCATTCGGCTTCCGAAGGCAGCCGGTACGGGCCGCGCGTCAGCTTCGGATTGGCGGCGCGGGCGCGCTGGTTGATCCAGTCCACATAGGCGCGCGCGTCGCGCCAGTCGAGGCAGACGGCGGGCCAGTCCGGCGGCTCCTGGTCGTGCGGCGCGTTCGCCAGGCCCCGCCGCTCCACCTTCCAGCCCAGGTCCAGCAGCGCGTTGCAGGGGGCGGGGCGATAGCCGGTGGCGCGCAGGAAGGCGAGGAATTCGCCGCTCGACACCGCATATTTCGCCATGGCGAAGGCCGTCACCTCGACGATGCGCTGCGGCCCCTCATTCTCGAAGCGGCCCGTCTCGCCCGGCGGGCTGCCCATCACGAAGCGCCCGGCCGGGATGCCCACCATCACCGGACATTCGGGACATTCGCGGAATTCGCGGTCCTGACGGTCCTGCGCCGACGCACCGCCGGTCAGCAACAGAAGAAGAAGGGGCGCGAGCCGTTTCACCGGATCGCCCGGGCGCCCGCGCCCGTCACCACCGCCTCGACCTCGGCCAGGCTGGCCATGGACGTGTCGCCCGGCGTGGTCATGGCGAGCGCGCCATGGGCCGCGCCATACTCCACCGCGCCCTGCGGCCCCTTGCCCGCCATCAGGCCATAGATCACGCCCGAGGCGAAGCCGTCGCCGCCGCCGACGCGGTCATAAATCTCGATGTTCCGGCGCAGTGGCGCCTCATGGAAGGCGCCGTTCGCATAGAGGATCGCCGACCAGTCGTTGCGGGTGGCGCTTTCGGCCTCGCGCAGCGGCGTCGCCACCACCTTGAAGTTGGGGAAGGCCTTGAGGATGGCGGGCATGGCGGCGCGGAAGGTTTCCGGCGCATTGGGCGCATCGCCCAGTTCGATACCCTCCACCCCGAAGCAGGAGGCGAAATCGGCGGCATGGCCGAACATCACATCCACCCTTTCGGCGATGGCGCGGGTGATCTTCCGCACCGCCGCCTTGTCGCCCAGCGCATTCCAAAGCGAGGCGCGGTAGTTCACATCATAGGAGACGATCACGCCATGGCGGCGCGCCGCCTCCACCGCCTCGATCACCGTTTCGGCGGTGTTGGGGGCGAGCGCGGCGAAGATGCCGCCGGTGTGGAACCAGCGCACGCCTTCCTCGCCGAAGAGCCGGTCCCAGTCCACCTCGCCGGGGCGCAGTTGCGAGGCGGCGCTGCCCGCCCGGTCCACACAGCCCAGGGGCGGGCGCAGGCCGAAGCCCCGCTCGGTGAAATTGAGGCCGACGCGGGTGTTGCGCCCCATGCCGTCGAAATCGCGCCAGAGGATGTGCGAGGTGTCCACCCCGCCCGCACCGATGAAATCCTCCACCAGCCAGCCCAGATCGTTCCGGGGCAACGCCGTCACCACGCTGGCGGAGAGGCCGAAACATTTGCGCAAGGCCCGCGCCACATTGTATTCGCCGCCGCCTTCCCACACCTGGAAGCTGCGCGCGGTGCGCACCCGGCCCGCGCCGGGATCGAGGCGCAGCATGATCTCGCCCAGCGCCACGCAATCCCAGCGCGCGCCGGAAGCGGGGCGGATGTCCAGCAACTCCGCCATCAGCGGCCCCGGATGCGCGCGATCAGGGCCACCGTCTCGCGCACCTTCTTCTCGATGCCGGCATAGTCCTTGGCGGCCAGAAGGTCCTTGGTGATGAGGTTGGAGCCGATGCCGCAGGCGACGATGCCCGCGCCGAACCAGGCGCGCAGCGACTCTTCGGAGGTATCGACGCCGCCGGTGGGCATGATCCTGCTCCAGGGCATCGGCCCCAGCACGCTTTTCACGAAATCCGGCCCACCGACGCTGCCGCCGGGAAAGACCTTGACGATCTCACAGCCCCATTCCTCGGCCTGGGAGATCTCCGTCGCCGTGCCGCAGCCGGGATGATAGGAGATTTTGCGCCGGTTGCAGACCTTGGCCACATCCACATTGAAACCCGGTCCCACCACGAACTTCGCGCCATGGGCGATGTAAAGCCCGGCGGTGGGGGCGTCGATCACCGAGCCCACGCCCAGGATCACGCTGGGGTCGGCCTTGGCGAAATGGCGCGACACCTCCAGGAAGGTCTGGGCGGCGAAATCGCCCCGGTTGGTGAATTCCACGCATTTGGCCCCGCCATTGGCGCAGGCCTGGATCACGGCGCGGCAAACCTCCGTGTCCGGATGATGGAAGACGGGCACCACCCCCTGGGCCACCATCGCGGCCAGGACCGCCATGCGGTCATGCGTCATTTGCCATGCCTCCCTGATGGGACGCATTGCTAGCGGAGCGCCGCCTGCCGGACAAGTCCGGGCGTAAAGCCTATTCCCGGAGGGCCTTGAAGGCTTCGGCGCCGCCCTTTTCCAGCGTGGTGATCGTCACCGCCGGATAGCCCACCCCGGCATTGTCGCTGTCCTTCCAGGCCATGACGATCAGGTCGCGCAGCTCGGCGGCGGCGCGCGCCAGGTGGCGGGTGGCGAAGGCGAGCCCCTCGCCCGTCGCCGCCCGGAAGGCTCCGGCCTTCTCCAGCCGGTAGAGCGGGATCACCTGGGCGAAGCTGGCGCCCAGATACTCCGCGACGCGGGCGTTGATGGCGCAGGCGCAGTCGCGCGGGGGCGGCATGGCGGCGCGCACCATCGTCTCGGAGACATGGGCGTTCACATAGTCGCTCTCGAAGGGCGTATGAATGCGTTCGGTGGTGAAGCCCTCGGGATTGGGGAAGTCGCCCCAGCCATTGTAATGGATGGTGGTGTGCAGCGGCTGGCTGCCATCGCCCACGAAATGCGACCAGAGGCCGATCGCCTCCAGCACGCGCGCCTCGCGCCGCGGCCGGTCGGCGGCATAGCGGGCGCGCTCCGCGGCGGTGGGAGCGAAGCGCGCCCCCGCCACCGCCAGCCGCCACAGCGCCAGGTTCTTGCGCACCAGCTCATAGCCGCCGACGATCTCATACGGCAGATAGCCCGCCTTGTACTGACTCTGGCCCCGGGCGCGCAGCAGCGTGTCATAATCCTCGCGCGTCGGCGGCAGCGCCGTGAGCGGCGGGCCGCCCATCACCGTGCCGTCGTCATAGGCATCCACGAAATGGCCGGGATCGTGCTCGCGGTCCTGCACCGTGCCGGCGCCGCGGATGCGGTCGGGTTCGGGGCCGAGATAGCCCACTTGTTCCGCCGCCGCCCGGGTGCGCAGGAAGGCGGGGACATCGGCGGGCAGGCCGCGCATCGCCAGCACCCCGATCATGCGGTGGCCGTCCGCGCCCCAGGCGAAGGCGGGCGCGGGCGCCAGGGTCGCGAGCGTGGCCAGAAGAGCGAAAAGGCGGATCATGTCTGTCTCCGGAAGGGGAAAAGGCCGGCCTTGCGGCCAGCCTTTTCCTTGTGCCTGCGGCGGTCAAGCTCAGAACACGCTGCGCAGCGTCACCGAGAAGGTCTGCGGATAGCCGATGCCGAAATTCGGCAGCGAGCAGCCCGGACCGATGGAGCAGCGCTGGCTGGAGATGGAGCCGAAATAGGTCTCGTCGAACAGATTCTGGGCGTTGAACTTGAGGAAGGCGCCGTTCCAGCCGAGCTGGCCCAGATCGTAGGTGATGTCCGCATCCACCATCACATAGCTGGGCACGCGCAGGTCATTGGTGTCGGTGGCGTAGCGGCGGCCGGTATATTTCGCGCCCAGGCCGAAGGTGAAGCCCGCGACCTGGTACTGGTAGCGCTGCGAGAGCGTCCAGTTGGGGGTCTCCACCACCTCCTTGTTGGCGATGTTGGCCACCGAGCTGCAGGAGGCGTTCAGGCAGATGCGCGCGTCCGGCGTGTCCGAGACCCGACTGTGGAAATAGGACACCGAGGTGTAGATGGACAGATCGTCGAGCGGGAAGAGCGCCGCCTCGAAATCCACGCCATTGACGTTCACCGAGCCGATATTGCGGTCAAGGCTGATGCCCTGCTCCTGGTCGAAGGAGGAGACGATGCGGTTCTTGAACTGGTTGTTGTAGACATCCAGCGTCAGGCTCACCAGATCGTCATTGTAGCGGGCGCCCAGCGTGAAATTGTTCGAGGTTTCCAGCTTCACCGAATTGTTGAAGCTGGAGAAGACACAGCCCGGATTGTTGGCCGTGGCCAGCGTCACGCCCGAGGGGCCCGAGCAGAGACCGTTGTTGCCGCCATTGTAGAGATTGTCGGTGCGCGGCGCCGACAGGCTGGCGGCCCAGTTGGCATAGGCCATCACGCTGTCCATCAGCTTGTAGCTGACGCCGACATTGGGCAGGAAGCGCGTATAGGTGACCGAGGTCGAAGCCGGGGCCACGAACAGCGCATTGCCCTGCCCCGCCAGCGTCACCGTGTTGTTGGCGCTGTTGACCGTGGCGGGCGCCTGGCTGGTGCAGAAGGGAAAGCCGTTGCCGGGGTTGAAGTTGGGATTGGGCGCCGGGCTGGCCGCGACCACCTGCAGATAGCAATACTGGTTGAGGTCGCGGGTAAGGAACGGCAGGCGGCCGCCGGCGCTGACATGCAGCGCCCCGTCCAGGAAGTCGCCCTCGTAATTGATGGCGCCCTGGTTGAGGATGGCATTGCTCTTGCGGTCGCGGGTGCGCAGCATCGAGCCGTCCATGCCCAGCACGCGGTTGGCCTCGTCGCGATAGCCGCCGAACCAGTCCTGGGGCGCGCCGTCGGCGGCCAGGAAGGCCATCTGCCCGGTCTGCTTGTGGATGCCGTAATCCAGCGTATAGGCGAACTGGATGGTGTGCTCGCTGGTGATCGTCCACAAGAGCGAGGTGTTGAGGCCGTAGCGCACCGTGTTGGTGTTGGAGGGGCCGAAGACGCCCACCGTGTCCAGCAGGTCGCCATCGCCATTGAGGTCGCGGCCCAGCGCCGAAGACGTGCCGATCAGGCGCGGATCGTTCTCGCGCAGCGAGGTGTACTGGCTGCCGCCATTGGCCAGCACATACTGGATGGAGGGGTCCACCGTCAGGGTGACGTCATCGGACAGACGCCACAGCGACGACAGGCGGATATTGCCGGTGTCGGAAGGGTTGACCTGGCGGCGGAAATAGTTGGAGCAGTTGGCGTCATTGTCGGCCAGGCCCGGACGCGCCGCGGCGCGGGCACAGGTCAGGTCGAAATCCAGTTCCATGCCCAGCGGGTTGTTGACGCCGGTGATGCTGCCCGTATTGGGATCGAGCGCCAGTTGCGGCGTGCCCGCGGGGCAGAGCGCGCCCGGTGTGGCGGCGCAGCCGCCCGCCTGGGTGAAGAGGCTGGCGCGGGTGGGGAAGAAGGACAATTGCCGCACATTGTTGTTGCGGTTGGAATTCCAGTGCAGGCCCAGGGTGATGAAGCCCAGATCGCCCATGTCCTGATAGAGGCCGGCATTGTACTGGCGCTTCTGCATCTTGCCGGGACCTTTGAACTTGTCGTTCGAGGCCATGGAGTAGGAGGCGAAGGCCAGCGTGTTCCAGGGGCCGATGGCGCCGGAATCGACGCGGCCGAAATAGCGCTGATAGCTGAAGGAGCCGAAGCTGGGCTGCAGCATCACCGCGAAGGTGTCGGAAGGACGCGAGGTGCGGATGGCGACGACGCCGCCCGAGGCCGCGGCGCTGGGGCTGTCCACGTCGGTGGCGCCCTGGTTGACGCTGACCTGGCCGATATTCTCCGGGTCCATGAGCTGGTTGGTGTAGATGGCGTAGTTGCCGGTGTCGTTGAGCGGCATGCCGTCCAGGGTCAGCGAGATATGGTTGCCGTCATAGCCGTGGATGCGCAAGTTTCCGCCCGACGAGCCGTAAGGATCGTTGTTGGTGAAGTTGAAGCCCGGCACCTTGTTGAGCGATTCCATCACCGTCTGGCCCGCGACCTGGGTTTCCAGATAGCGCGTGTCGATGGTGGAACGCTGCTTGGGAACGGTGATCGGCCGCATGATGCCGGTGGCGGCGGTGCTGGTGCCGGTGGCGATCACCGTCTCGATCGCCTCGGTGGCGGTGGACTGGGCCTGGGCCGCGGCGAGGCCCGCCAGCAGCAGCACCGGGCTGGCGCCCGCCAGAAGAATCTTGTTCAGCCGATTGTTCATAGGAAATCCCCTCAAGACTGCGCCGCGACGATGCGGGCTCGAAACGGGGGGAACCTATTTGCGCTCATCTGCACATTTGTGACCGGCAGCGTGTCGATTGCGCCACTGCGGCGAATAATCCCGGTTTCATCGAACTTACATGCAACCGACGCAGACAAGAAAGCGTCACGCGGCTGTGATGCGCGCGATCGCTCGCGCGGGCGGCGTAACGCCTTCAGGCGATGGCGAAAAAGCGCAGCAGCAGCTTTTCCACCGCGCCATGGGCGTGCGCCGCCGCGCGCAGCGTTTCTTCATGCGTCAGCGGCGCATCCGACAGGCCCGCCGCCAGATTCGTCACCAGCGAGAGCGCGGCAACCTTCAAGCCGCAATGCCGCGCCGCCAGACATTCGGGCACGATGGACATGCCCACCACATCGGCACCCCAGCGCCCGAACAGGCGCACCTCGGCAGGCGTCTCGAAACTGGGGCCGGTGCAATAGAGATAGATGCCGCGTGTCACCGGCACGCCCGCCTCCGCCGCCGCCCGCGCCAGCAGCGCCCGCAGGCCCGGATCGTAAGCCTCCGTCATGTCGGGAAAGCGCGGGCCGATGGCCTCGTCATTGGGGTCGGTCAGCGGATTGACGCCCGCAAGGTTGATGTGATCCTCCACGATCACCAGCGTGCCCGCCGTCAACTCCGGCCGCAGCCCGCCGGTGGCGCTGGTGAGGATCAGCCGTCCTGCCCCCGCCATTTTCAGGATGCGCACCATCCTGGCGATGGCCTGGGGCGGATGGCCCTCATAGACATGGACGCGCCCGGCCATGATCGCCAGCGGCCTGCCCGCCACATGGCCCACCATCAGCCGCCCGGCATGGCCGGTCACGGTGACGGGCGCGAAACCGGGAATATCGGCATAGGCCAGGCTCCGCGTCCCTTCCAGCCGCTCGGCGAAGCGGCCGAAGCCGCTGCCCAGCACCAGCACCGTTTCCGGCAGGGCGCCGCCGAAATGGGCGCGGATCGCGGCGGCGCCCGCCTCGATCACATCTCTGTCCTGATTCATGGAGGCTCCCGGGGCTGAATGGACAAGGCGCCGCTTTCTTGGAACAATGACAAACGGCATCTCTTTGCGAAAGACGCCTGTCGCGGCGAATCTTTCTGTAAGGCCCATGGAACGCGCATCCGCATACGGCAATGTCACCGCCACCGACATGGAGCCTGTCCCCACGCCCGAGGCGGCGGTGGAGCGGCTGGCGCAGCTCTATGACGAGGCCATCGCCGCCATCGAGACGGCCTTCACCGCCTTCTCCCGGGGCGAGAAGCCGCCGCCCGGCCCCCATCCGGTCTATCCCTATCTCTCGATCGAGGTGCCGCGCGGCGACATCGCGGTGAGCACCCTGGCCTTCGGCAAGGTGACGCGGGCGGGCCGCTATGGCACCACCATCACCGCGCCGCGCCTGTTCCGCAGCTATCTGATCGAGCAGCTTTCGCTTCTGACCGACAATTACAAGGCGCGCATCTTCGTGGGCAGAAGCCGCGACACCATTCCCCTCACCTTCGCGGTGGAGCGGGCGGCGGCGGCGATGGATGCGGAGACGCGCCTGCGCCTGGCCGGGCATTTCCCGATGCCGCGCCTGGACACCGCCCATGACTCCATCGTGGACGGCGCGCCCTGGACGGGCCCCGGTCCCGCGCCGCTCTCGCTCTTCTCCGCCGAGCGGGTGGATTTCTCGCTGCACCGGCTGCGCCATTACACCGGCACCGAGGCGCCGCATTTCCAGGACTTCGTCCTCTTCACCAACTATCAGCGCTATATTGACGAGTTCCAGGTCTATGCCACGCGCGAGGTCGAGGAAGGCCGCGCCGCGCGCTTCGTCGAGCCGGGCAACCGCATCACCGAGCGCGGGCGGGAGCCGTCGCGCCCGCCCCTGGCCAAGCTGCCGCAGATGCCCGCCTATCACCTGGTGCAGGAGGACGGCCAGGGCGTCACCCTGATCAATATCGGCGTCGGTCCTTCCAACGCCAAGACGCTGACCGACCATCTGGCGGTGCTGCGCCCGCATGTCTGGCTGATGATCGGCCATTGCGGCGGCCTGCGCGCTTCGCAGCGGCTGGGCGACTATGTGCTGGCGCATGCCTATCTGCGCGACGACCAGGTGCTGGACGAGATCCTGCCCACCGCCATCCCCATTCCGGCGCTGGCCGAGGTGCAGGTGGCGCTGGCCCAGGCCGTGGTCGAGGTCACGGGCGTCAAAGGCCCGGTGCTGAAGGAGCGCCTGCGCACCGGCACCGTGGTGACGACGGCGGACCGCAACTGGGAACTGCGCTTCGACCAGCTTTCCATGCGCTTCAACCAGAGCCGCGCCATCGCCATCGACATGGAGTCCGCCACCATCGCCGCCAATGGCTATCGCTTCCGCGTGCCTTACGGGACGCTGCTCTGCGTCTCCGACCGGCCGCTGCATGGCGAGATCAAGCTGCCCGGCATGGCCGATGCCTTCTATGAAGAGCGCGTCAGCCAGCATCTGCAGATCGGCATCCGCGCGCTGGAGCTTCTGCGGAAAGAGGCGCGCAACGGCACGCTGCATTCGCGCAAGCTGCGCAGCTTCGCCGAGCCGGCTTTCCGCTGAAGCGGCCCGCAGGGGGATGGCGCGGGCCGCGCCGCTGGGCTTAACTGGCGCCGATGACCGCGACGCCGAACTCGCTCGACGCCTATTGGATGCCGTTCACGGCCAACCGCCAGTTCAAGGC
>Ga0180217_1001634_pt1 | contig 23555 bp, 30 predicted proteins | sample eDN3rd37CBELigOP_FD_128521 | JGI IMG/M metagenome (GOLD analysis project Ga0180217, IMG submission 128521) | Enriched Organic Plus compost microbial communities from Emeryville, California, USA - eDNA 3rd pass 37_C BE-Lig OP (version 2) (version 2) ... | reverse complement strand
CCGCCAGCGTTCATCCTGAGCCAGGATCAAACTCTCCAATAAGAGTATTGATTGCTCAATAATTTGTTACTTTAGAATTAAACGTTGACGCTTGTATTGTGTTCAGTTTTCAAAGAACTTTTTTAGCGCCGCTCAAAAGCGACTTTAATAATATATCATCAAACAACATTTCATGTCAACAACTTTTTTAAGAAGTATTTTTCTTCTTTATAAGTTGTGACTCAATCAATCACGTTGTCGTGATGACTTAATCTATATTATCAGCCCTACGTATATTTTTCAACAGTTTATATCACGGTAATTAATGGTAAAAAAGAGACTCATCCAAATTAGGACGAGTCTCTTCTATATATACTTATTGTTTTTGATATCGTAAAACAGGTTTTCTAGCTGCTAATGTTTCATCAAGTCGGCTTACAACTGTTGTATGTGGAGCTTCTTGAACGATCTCTGGATTCTCTTCTGCTTCTTTTGCAATTTGGATCATGGCTTCGATGAAGTCATCCAGTGTTTCCTTAGATTCTGTTTCAGTTGGTTCAATCATCATACATTCCTCAACATTTAATGGGAAGTAGATAGTTGGTGGGTGATAACCAAAATCGAGTAATCGTTTTGCGATATCTAATGTACGAACACCCAATTTCTTTTGACGTCTACCTGAAATGACAAATTCGTGTTTACAATGTCTATCATATGGTAGGTCAAAATATGGTTCTAGGCGACGCATCATGTAGTTTGCATTGATAACCGCATTTTCAGTTACAGCTTTAAGTCCATCTGGCCCCATTGAACGAATGTACGTATATGCACGAACATTGATTCCAAAGTTTCCATAGTATGGTTTTACGCGTCCGATAGAATGTGGACGGTTATTATCAAACTGATAACCTTCTTCTGTTTTAACTAGTACTGGTTTAGGAAGGTATGGAATGAGATCTTCTTTCACACCAACTGGGCCAGAACCTGGGCCACCACCGCCATGTGGACCAGTAAAGGTTTTGTGTAGGTTTAAGTGAACAACGTCAAATCCCATGTCGCCAGGGCGCGCCTTACTTAAAACCGCATTTAGGTTTGCACCGTCATAATACACTTTACCACCGGCAGAGTGAATAATTTCTGTCATTTCTAGAATATTTTCTTCAAACAGACCTAATGTATTAGGGTTTGTTAACATTAATGCCGCAGTGTCTGGTCCTACTACGCGACGTAAATCCTCTAAATCAACTAGTCCGTCTTCATTGGATTTTACTGTAATGGTTTCAAAGCCTGCAACTGTCGCAGATGCCGGGTTTGTACCATGTGCAGAGTCTGGAACGATTACTTTCGTACGAGCTGAGTCATTGTTTGCTTCGTGGTACGCACGAATCATCATTAATCCAGTCCACTCACCATGGGCACCAGCCGCTGGTTGAAGGGTAACTTCATCCATACCAGTGATTTCTTTTAGGTGTTCTTGAAGATCATACATTAATTCCATTGCACCTTGGACAGTACTTTCATCTTGTAATGGATGGATGTGGGCAAATCCATTGAATCGTGCAACATTTTCATTTATTTTCGGATTGTATTTCATTGTACATGAACCTAATGGATAGAATCCTGAGTCCACCCCGTGGTTACGCTTGGACAATGCAGTATAGTGACGCATGATATCTAATTCTGATACTTCCGGTAGTTCTGGCTCCTCTACTCGAAGATAGTCACTAGGGATAACTTCAGCAATGTTGATTTCAGGTACGTCTAAATCTGGCAAACTATAACCAATTCGGCCTGGTTTAGATAGTTCAAAAATTAATGGTTGATCTTGCTTATTCATGGCTATCCCCCAATTCTTTTACAAGAGTATCAATCTCTTCTTTTGTACGAAGCTCAGTAACTGCTACTAACATATGACCCTCTAATTCTGGGTAGTCACGACCTAAATCATATCCACCGATAATTCCATTTTCTAATAAACGAGCGTTCGCTTCTTTAACTGATTTACCTACTTTTACAACAAATTCATTGAAGAATGGCCCTTCAAATGCAATTTCAAAACCATTTGCTGCAAATTGTTGTTTAGCATAATAGGCTTTTTGAATGTTTTGAGTTGAAATCTCTTTTACACCTTTTTTACCTAATGCTGTCATAGCAACCGATGCTGCTAATGCGTTAAGCGCTTGGTTCGAACAAATATTTGAAGTAGCTTTGTCACGTCGAATATGTTGTTCACGTGCTTGAAGTGTTAATACAAAGCCACGTTTTCCTTGTTCGTCTACTGTCTGACCTACTAAACGGCCAGGTACTTTACGCATAAGTTTTGATGTTACTGCAAAATATCCACAGTGTGGTCCACCAAATGCAGCTGGGATACCAAACGGCTGTGCATCCCCAACCACGATATCAGCACCAAGCTTGCCAGGAGGTGTTAATGCTCCAAGTGCTAACGGGTTGCTTGATACAACGAACATGCTTTTACCTGTATGAGCAACTGCTTCAATTTCTTTTAATGGTTCAATTTGACCAAAGAAATTTGGATATTGAAGAATAACACAAGCTACATCTTTATCCATTAGAGAGTTTAATGCTTCTACGTCAGTAACACCGTTCTTTGTTGGAACTTCAACAACCTCAATGTATTGACCCTTTGCATATGTTTCAAGTACTAATCTTGATTCTGGGTGTACTCCCTGTGAAACTAGGACTTTTTTATTTTTTGTATGTCCTGAAGCTAACATCGCTGCTTCTGCAAGTGAAGTTCCACCGTCATACATAGAAGAGTTTGCTACATCCATTCCAGTAAGCTCACAGATCATTGTTTGGAATTCAAAAATGGCTTGTAACTCACCTTGAGAAATTTCTGGTTGGTATGGTGTATATGCTGTATAAAATTCTGAACGTGAAAGAACATGATCTACGATTACTGGCATGTAGTGATCATACACACCTGCTCCTAAAAAAGACGCATTGTGGCGTAAATCAGCATTTTTTGCTGCAAGTACAGAAAGTTCCTTCATTAAAGCTGATTCTGATTTTGCCTTCTTGATGTTGTATTCGCCTTTAAATCGAACACTTTCTGGAATATCATTAAAAAGCTCATCGACTGTAGATACGCCGATTGACTGAAGCATTTCGTTTTTATCTTGTTCCGTCATTGGTAAATAACGATGTTTCATTGATGTACCCCTTTCCCAATTATCCGTTTATTTTTTAGGTCGCTTATAAAATGGCGTTGCTACTATTACCGCTTTAAGGCGTTTTTTACGAACTTGAACTTCAACTTCTTTTCCTAATTCGGCATGCTCTGATTTAATAAGAACTAAACCGATATTTTTTTGAAGCGTTGGCGATTGAGTTCCGGTTGTAACCTCACCCACTTGCTCGTCTTCAATATAAACTTCATAGCCATGTCGAGGAATTCCTTTGTCGATCATTTCAATTCCTACGATTTTACGAGGAGCACCTTCAGCCTTTTGCTGTTTTAATACTTCTTTACCAATAAAGTCGGCCTCTTTATTCGGCTTAACCGCAAAACCGATTCCTGCTTCGATTGGCGTGATATCCTTTGAAAGTTCTTGTCCATAAAGCGCAAGATTTGCTTCAAATCGCAATGTATCACGTGCACCTAGTCCGCATGGTAAAACACCTTCTGGTTCTCCAGCTTCTAAAATAGCATTCCATAACGCAGCTGTGTCTTCAGCGTGGCAATAGACTTCAAAACCATCTTCGCCTGTGTATCCTGTTCTTGATACAAGTGTTTTCTTTCCAGCGATTTCAACATCATCTTGGAATTTAAAAAACTTGATTTCACTTAAGTCAGTGTTCGAAATCTTTTGTAATACTGCTTCAGCTAGTGGCCCTTGAATTGCTATTTGGCCTATCTCATTCGAGATGTTAACGACATCCACATCACCAAAGACATGCTGTTTAAGCCAGTCAAAATCTTTGTCTGTATTTGAAGCATTTACAACGAGTAGGTAGTGGTCATCAGATTTTTTATAGATTAATAGGTCATCAACCGTTCCACCATTTTCATAGCACATTGCTGTATATTGTGTTGCGCCATCTTTTAAAAGTGAAACATCATTTGTCATCATTTTTTGGAGAAAAGCTAAGCTGTCCTTTCCTTTCACATCAATTTCACCCATGTGTGAAACATCAAAAAGACCTGCTTTTGTACGAACCGCTTCATGTTCCTCTTTAATACTTGAAAATTGGACTGGAAGATCCCATCCGCCAAAATCAATTGTTTTGGCGCCATGCTTTTGATATTCATCAAATAATGGTGTTCGTTTTAATTCAGACAACCGAATTCCTCCTTAACATTCATCGTTTTAAAAAGCTATTTGGTTTTTTGCGCCATAAGCGAAAGATTCTGAAAATGCAAAAAAGGACAGATAAACTCCACAGCATTGTGAAGTCTCTGTCCTTGCACCTGAAAGTTTACCTAATTGAGGTTCAATTAGGTTTGCCCCTTTGGTGGCCATTCAGATCATTATAAGCGGCGAATCTCTTCGTCAGTTCGTTTTTCCGGTCCTCACGTATTATTTAATACGCTCCGGTCCTCAAAACTTCACTTCCTCGATCTTCTTGCTTCTAATGCCCTGAAATTTATCGGCTCTCTCCAGAGTTGCGTCAAACAAGAGTCTTTTTGCCTGAGAGATTCACAATCGGCTTGCTTGCTCCTTCGGCGCTACATAGATGTAGTCTCTCCCCTTGTTCTCATTCGCGGTCTTCATATTTTTCATTTTTTTGGTAATACTAACGAAATGACTATGGAAAATTTATCATGTCCAAGCCCAAAAGCTCTTATTTTATCATTTAATCTAATTTGCTAATCCCTACTGAATAGCGTAGAGAAGCGTTTTCGAACTACCTTCATCCTACCATCATCTTGAGATTTGAGCAATAACTTATTTTCTTAACATTAATTTATTTTATTGGAAAAACGTTCGGATTTTAAGAAAAACCTTACTTTCTTCTATATTATATATCTCAACTGAGAAAGGACTGTAATTTTATGAATGTCGATTTTGAATTTGATCAGTCGTGGCAAGGTGACTTTCTGCAACGAATTGACGATGACGGTCCTTGGGCGAACTGGGAGTTATATAAACTTGCATACGAAGTAGAAAAACACCAGTCGATTCCTGAATTCGAAGGACTTCAGGCACCTAAGCATTTACCACAGCTAACACCACTACCACATCAGCTTGAAGTTGCAAAGCAAGTGGTAGAAAAAATGAACGGAAAAGCCATTTTAGCAGATGAAGTTGGACTTGGAAAAACAATAGAAGCCGGCCTTATTTTGAAAGAATATATGATTCGTGGACTGGTAAAGAAGGTATTAATCCTTGTTCCAGCATCCCTTGTGTCACAATGGGCATCAGAATTAAATCAGAAGTTTTACATTCCAGCGGTCCAGCAAAAAAAGAGCTATATGTGGGAGCAATATGATGTAATTGTTTCGTCTATCGATACGGCAAAAAGAAGCCCACATCGTGAAATTGTGTATGAACAGGATTATGATTTGATCATTATCGATGAAGCTCACAAGCTTAAAAACAACAAAACAAAAAACTATGAATTTGTTCAAAACCTGAAAAAGAAGTTTTGTTTACTATTAACCGCTACTCCGATTCAAAACCGGATCGATGAAATTTTTAATCTTGTTTCATTGCTGAAGCCTGGGCATTTAGGGAATCAGGAGAATTTTGAGGAATCTTTCGGAAAGAAGAGTCGTTCAATCGATGACCATGAGCATTTGAAAGAATTAGTGAATAAGGTGATGATCCGCAATCGCCGTGACGATACAGGAATTGAGTGGACAAAACGCAAGGTGGAAACAGTGCCAATTGAATTTTCTGAGACTGAACAGGAACTATATGATGCCATTTCTGCCTATCGGTCTAGCTTTTCAGGCTTTGCATCCAGTATGTTCTCAATCTTAACCTTACAAAGAGAGGCTTGTAGTAGTCGAGAGGCTGTATATTTTACGTTGAAGAAAATGCTTGAGAAAAAGAATGAAGACGGAAGTAGCGCGGTCCCTGAGGATATGGTGATGGGCCTCATGAAAAAGGTCGAACAGGTTACACAAAATTCTAAGGCTGAAAAAGCGGTTGAATTAATCAAACAAATCGATGATAAAGTCATCATTTTCACCGAATACCGTGCAACCCAAATGTATTTACAATGGTTTCTGCAACAGAATGGAATTTCATCTGTTCCATTTAGAGGTGGATTTAAACGCGGGAAAAAAGATTGGATGAGAGAATTGTTTAAAGGTAAGTTCCAGGTCTTGATTGCAACAGAAGCTGGTGGTGAAGGAATTAACCTACAATTCTGTAACCACATTATTAATTATGACCTCCCTTGGAATCCAATGAGGCTTGAGCAACGGATTGGGCGTATTCACCGCCTTGGCCAGGAAAAAGATGTTCATATTTATAATTTCGCAACAAAGAACACGGTTGAAGAGCATATTTTAAAGCTATTATATGAAAAAATTAATCTGTTTGAGCGTGTGATTGGACAATTGGATGATATCCTAACAAGATTGGATCTCGGTAACATCGAAGACCATATTCAGGATATCATGCTTCGTTCGCGGAGTGAGGGTGAAATGAAAATTAAGATGGAAAATTTAACTTCTATCATAAGCTTTGAAGAACAAAATGGTGGTGAGCAGCATGCAGCAACAGGAAATAGTTAACTTTCTTGAGAATTATTTTGTTTCAAACCATTGTGAAATTCTTGAACGTCATCCCGGATATATGACCGTACAATTAACCGTTGATTTAGATAAGCAATTAATGAATCGACCTTTTTATTGGACATATGTTGAAAAAACAGGCGGAACTCCAAATCCGATGAAGCTTACATTAATTACAGATCGGGATCAAACGCCTGACAATGTGAAGGGCGACTTTATTCATTTTGGTGCCCCCCGTTTACATCAGATTTTTGAATCGACGAAAAAGCTCGCAAGTTATATACGCTTGTATCAGCAATCACCGCCCGGTGCACAAGGGAATACCCCTCTTTTCCCGTGGCTTGGGTTGAATGTAAAAATTTCATACAAGAGTGACCGCAAGCGTGATGTGCTGATGTCACTCGGGTTACAGCTTATTAATGGAATCATTGTTGAAGATTTCCAAGAAAAAGTTGAAAAGTTGCCGCTTACTCCTAAGATACCTGATCATACGTATACAATGTCACCGCTTGTTAAGCCACAAAGTGGAATTAACCGTCTCCAGCAATATGTGCGAGGGTATGTTGAAACTCAGGACCACTCTTGGGCAGATGAAGCAAGGCAGCGCTGGGACGAAGATTTAGCCTTGCTAAATTCCTTTTATGAGGGCATCGAAGAAAAACCTGAAAGCTATGAAATTGAAAAAGAAGCACTCAAAGAGCAATACGAACCGAAAGTTCTTGTCGAAATTATCAATGGCGGGTTGTTTTATCTTTGTCAAAACACGATGTAAAATTGACCTATCCTCACCTTCCGAGGGTAGGTACTATTTTTTTGAGGGTATTTTAAAAGAAATCGTTCGACAAATTCCTTACAATTTTTTGGTAATTTTACAAAAAACCTGGTTAGAATATCACTATGTATTAACCAACCACTTCATTAAGTTTACATTTTATAGGTCTAAATCCCTATAATTCGAGTTTATTCTACATAAATAGAGTAAAACTACTAAAATTCGATTGGTCGGACGAACTATATTTCGTGTTTTGTAAATATTTTGACATCGACAGATTTTTACAGAAAATTTCATTTTCATGTTTTATACTTCTAAATGTAATACAAAGGTTCTATACATAAGAGACTATCGTTTTAGGTAGACGGCTAACATTCGAACAGACAAAGGCAAACCTATTGAAAAATAGGGACGCAAAGTCACAGGTCTAAGATTGGACGTAACAATTAAGACGGCTGGACTGCCTGGAATACTAATTGTATTTTGGGAGGAAACGAAATGTTAAATGAAGTACAAAACAAAGATGAGCAATTGGATCAAGATTGGATCGACCTTATATTAGAAGCAGTGGAGATGGGAATGAGCGTCCAGGATATTCAAGCTTTCCTCCAAAGTAAAACAGCATAACGGACCTTATCTATACATATAACAATAACCTTTTGAAGCTACGGATTGGAAACATAAGGATGCGAGGGAACCTAAATTATCGGGTTCCTTTTTATTTTTCAGTTTTTTGTGTTCTTGTTATAAAACATTTACTTCGTTATATGCTATAATAGGTATATGAAGGAAGGTGAGAAAGAATGATTGGTCAACGTATCAAAACATTTCGTTTGCAAAAACAATTATCCCTATCTGAACTAGCAGATCGCGCTGGAGTTGCCAAATCATACTTGAGCTCAATCGAACGGAATCTCCAATCAAACCCTTCTATCCAATTTCTTGAAAAAATATCTACAGTATTAGGAGTTACAGTCAACGAATTGCTCCATGAACAATCAGAACCTGAAAGTGTAGAACTTGATTCAGAATGGACTAGACTAGTACGCGAGGCAATGAAATCAGGAGTTTCCAAAGAGGAATTTCGATCATTCTTAGAATTCAACAAATGGAAGATGGATAATAAATAGAAAATGCTTCGGCACATTGGTTGCCTGAAGCATTTTTTATTTTATATGTATGTATCGAAAGTGGTATTACTGTGGGATTCAGATTGTTGAGGAATTGGGTATTTTTTCTGTAATGATGAAGGATATGCTTCTCCAGCATCACGGGCACGAAATGTTGCGAGATTATGATTACAAATTGGACAGTTCCATTTACCTTGTTTACTGCTCCTAAAAGATGGTCGATAACATCTTGAACATGTTTTTGTATACATAGAGACTCCTCCATTTAGAAAATTTGAGTAATCCAATAGCCATGGAGGATAAAAACATATGCATATAAAGCAGTGGCTACATAGGATAAAGAACGAATTAATCGGTTCACTGGGATACGAATGATAAAATAAAGTGAAATCAAACATAAAGAAAGCATTGCTTTTATAAGTAAAAATAAGACCGGATGGATTTCGTATATTGTGTACATTAACGGGTTGGCTTCTGATATATGGCCGCCAAGGATTCCGAAATGGGTGATAAATGCGTCTATGAGATTTAAAAAAGCTAGCAAAATGAGGATAAATTTCATTGGAAACCTCGCAAATCATCATTAATAAAGTTAAGTTAATATTGAGAACTTATTCAGATATATCCTATGATCCGCTTTTATTCATTCTCAATAAAGAATACACGAACGAATATACTCCCTATTAAATTAAATATCTATCAATCACGATCTTAAACGTTTTCTCAGGTAGTAAAATATAAAACCTCCACCTAAAGCTAAAATTATACCAGCAATTAGTATATTAAAGGTGTTAGTACCAGTCTCAGGCAATTTAGGTCCATCAACAGGAAGGACTCCACCTAAAGTACCTTCTGCATAGAACTTCATTTCCACTTCAGTTGCTAAACCCTGGTACTCATTCCCTAAATGTGGAGGAAATTCTACCGTAAATATTAGTTCCTCTTGTTGACCACTTACTATTGGTCTAGGATCTATTTTTTTAAAATTCCCCAATTTTCCTTTGAAAATATCTCCATTCTTATCAGAAATAGTTAGAAATAACTCCTCATACAATTCTTTCGATCCTGACTTTCGATCTGCTGAAGTTAAATAGTTAAAATCCTCAGTACCACTATTTTTTATGATTAATGTTCTAGTTGCCCAGTCTCCCGGTTTAAAATTATCAACATCAAATAATACTTTTTCAGGTGTTGTATTGATATCTATTTCTTTATTGTTGTTAGATGGAGATGCTTTAACTTGATTTGCTAGAAAAAAAAATAGAAGAGTACACACTGTCATAAAATATATTATTCTAATAAAACTCTTACCTAACTTCATTATTTGCTCCCTTCCTTCCCTAGAAGGGGATCAATATTTAAAGAATATTGATCCTTAATTAGTTTTTGTTTCTTCGATAGCATCTTTTGTTTTATTGCTTATATCAATTTTTGAAATTGTTCTCCAAAGTGAGAAAATAGAATATAGGAAGATCAAAACCCCTGGGACTATCATTAATATGATTGTTCCATTTTTTGAACTTGCAAAATCAGCAAAATATCCAAGATAAGGAATCGTTAATCCACGATATTCGGCTACTACATTTTGAGCTAATACTGGATTAATATCTTCTGTATTGTTATTATCCCCTTTTGTTTTATACATCACTTGATTCTCGTTTTTTAGGACTTCAGTAATTCTGTGAGTGATGAGTTTTTCATCTTCTTCCATAAAGGTGATTACGTCACCTTCTTTAAACCGCGTCATATCTCCGCCTGTTTTTACTGCGATAATAGATCCTGTTTTGATTCCTGGTTCCATTGACCCTGATAATACAGTTTTAAGTTGGTAACCAAAAATTGTTGGTTCCCCACCTGAGATTTTATTTGAAACTACCAAAGCTGCTACCCCTATTAATAATAGTACGAGCAAGCTCGTGACAATTTGATTAATCCACTTCTTAATTACCTTCTTTTTATTCATTATTCATCCTTCTCCTCTTTATTATCATCTATGATATCATTCGCAATTTCAGTTGAATCACCAGTTGTTCCTACCATCCCATCAGATGTTGCTTCTTCATTTGTAACTTCTGTTGGTTCCTCACTGGATACTTCATTACTTTGTTGTTCATTTTCAGGTTCTATATTATTTTCCTTAGTTTTTTCAATAACTGGCTCTTCCGTTTCAACTTCGATTGTTTCATTAGAATTGTCATTTTGATTAGAATTGTTGTTCATGCATTTTACTTTGAGCTTCTTTTTGCTCCATGCATCATCAAACTGTTTATTCGTTTGAATAGCTTTAAACTCATAAAATCCTTCATTACTTGTTTTATGTGTTAACGTAATCTCTTCTCCACTTTTTAGAATTGGAATAACACCTTCATAAATTTTTTCACCTTGATTTTTAGGCTTTCCATTCTCTGAAGTGAAATATATTTCATAAATACTTTGTGTCGTCATGTCGCTTCCAGTATTTCTTAAAATAACTTCCATATCTGCCGGACATGCTTTTAGATTATCGTTAGCTGGCTCAGGGAATACAAGATTACTATTATCTGGTGGCGACCATTCACCTGCAGTAATTAAGATATTACCTTGTGATTTAGAAGTGAAATATGCCGTTGTTGTTGAAGTAAAATAATTCATAGCGAATATTAGAATATAAAATACAAGGGCAGCCTTAAATATGATTTTGTATTTTTTATATCTTTTATTCATTTCTCTTAGTAATCTACTTGTTTTTCGCAATGCTATCTCAGCCCCTTCAAATTCGCAATTCTGGATTTATATATATTTATGAAAACAACTCAGGTGCTATGCTTTCATAAATATATATAAAACAGGAAGGAGAGGGCTCTCCTCCCCTATTAGTAGCTATCTAAGTTCCCCATCTTGTTGACTAGCATCGAAAATCAATTGGAAATCTAATTTGTCATCTTGGAATTTATTTTGATCCGCACCATTATCATCGAACTTATAGTTGAAAATTAATACTTGTCTGTCCGAATTATTTAATGGACCTGTTTTAGAGTTTAAATCTTCAGCAACAACTAAATCTTCAATTTCAGAAAGTGGTGTCCAATCAAGTACAACTGGACCATTTTGTCTATTTTCACTAATTCTTACTAGAATATGATCTGCGAAATCTTCCCCAGCATTGTCACCATTTGTATCAGACACTGTGTAATCAACGTTCATTTTTACATCTTTAATTTTGAGTGAACCTTCGCTATATAAGCGAAGTTGTTTAATTGTCCAATCACCTGGCTTCATATTATCAACACTTAAATCAACATATGCACTGTCATCAGTACTTTTTAGCTCTAAGTCTAATGTTCCAGCAGCAAACGAATTATTTGATACCTCAGTGTCGCTAAAATAAGCAAATGTTCCCCCACCAATAAGTCCTAATCCTAGAATAGCTGTTGCGGCAGTTAGTCCTAATTTTTTCTTCATACTCATCTTCGTTTCCCCTTTTTTCTCCCTATAAATAACGTTTTTCACAAGATTATTGTAACTAGTATGTATACAAGGAAGGAGATAGAATCCCCTTCCCCTTTTCAATTATGAAATATTATTTTAATTCCCCTTCAGTTTGATGAGCAGTAAATGTCCAATCTAGTTTTAAAGTATCACCTTGGAATTCGTTTTGATCTGCACCATTGTCAACAAATTCGAATGCAACATACATTTGGTCACTAGTACCATTCTCTAAACCATCACCTTCACCGTTTAATCCAAATAAGTGGGTAAAGAAGCCTTGTACGTTTTCAACTGCATCTGGTTCCATATTTTGAAGATCATACAATGTAGTTTCTGCAATTACATCATTATAATCTCCGATAACCCAACCATCACCTGTTTTATCAGCATTTTCAAGGAATAGCACCTTAATGTGTTTACCAAAGTCGTCAACATTATCACCTTTTGCATCTACAACGTTATAAGCTGTAGCTAAATCAACTGATGAAATATCTAAAGAACCATTGTTTTCTAATAGGAATTCACGAACCATTATATCTCCAGGCTTGATGTTTTCAACATCAATTACAACTGATGGGTTTACTGCTAAATCTAATGTACCAGCTGTAAATTCATTGTGTGATACTTCTGTGTCGCTGAAGTACGCAAATGTTCCTCCCCCGATTAGTGATAATCCTAGTGCTGCTGATGCTACCCCTAAACCTAATTTCTTTTTCAAACTCATTTTTGTTTCCTCCTCTTTTTCTCTTATAAATTTTTATATTGAATCCTTATGTATTGATAAGGAGATCAACCAGAACTGTACTTAGTAAAGTTCATTTATGTTCTTTGTAACGAACTTACAATGTGAGTATAGCCCATAAGTCTTATATTTGAAAAATCCCAAAATCAGTCATTTTTTCTTAATAAAGAACGTATATCGTTCGTTTTCTCGTAATATCTCTTATTTCCTTACTATTTTATTATTTTATTAAGAACAATAAGTTCCTTATAATGAACGTGTAAGTATTCAAATTAACGAAGGAGAAGGAAGATGATCGGTTCGAGGATTAAAGAATTACGAAGGCAGAAAAGTCTCACGATTACAGAGCTTGCAAAACGCGCTGGAGTTTCAAAGTCATATTTAAGCTATATTGAACGAGATGTACAAAAAAATCCTTCTATTCAATTCTTAACTAAGATTTCAAAGCCACTCGATACAAATATTGAATTTTTATTAGGAGAAGAAAGAACGATTCCTCATTCTAATGAACCACTTGATCAAGAGTGGACCAAGCTCTTAAAAAATGCAATTGATGACGGATTAAGCAAAGAGGACTTCAGAGAGTTTCAAAACTATATAAAATTTAGCAACTGGAAAAATGGTCACATAAAAAACAAAGGAGGGAATAATATTGATAACGTGACAAAAAAATGTTGAATTTAGATTCCGAGTAATAAAAGTATATAACAATGGAAATAGTGAAGATGTAACATGTCGAATGATTTGGTTTAACTATTTATAACAGATGAGAGGAGAGAGTGTGAAATCAATGAAAAAAGGAATAGTGATAACTGGTATAATCGTTGTACTTTGTTTAGGCTCCACACAATTAATACCCGTATTAGCAAGTGAAGATACAGATATTGACGTCAAACAAGAACGCGAGGTTTTAGTACCTTCTGATGATACTAGAGTGAAGGACTCAAGTATGAACGAACAGGAAAATGAAACTACCGAAGAAACAACAACTTCAGATTCCACGAGTGATCTTCGTAGCCAAGCTAGGGAGAGTGAACAATTTGATAATTATACAAACAATCTAGCAAAGGATTTAGGTATTAAAACTGAAGGTAAGGATTCAGAGGAAATTCAAGCCGAAATTCGTTCTATAATGCTCCAAGAGAAGGCTAAAGAAGCGGGAATTAAAGTTGAAGGTAAATCAGAGGAAGCCCTTATAACAGAACTTAAAGAAACGTATAGGGAGAAACCCGAGTTAATAAAGCCTTCCTCTAATAAATACGAAGAACTACGAATGAAACCAGATTCTAGGAGAAAGCAAATTCTCGAAACAGCAAAATCACATGGCATTGAAACTGAAGGCAATGAATTTGATGCTGTTGTTGAAGAACTAAAGACAGTTTTGTTAAAAGAAAAAGGAGAATAATGTTGAAAAAACCTTGAAAGGAACAATCCTTCCAAGGTTTTTTCATTTAATCCGTCTTCTCCAACGCTGATATTACTAACCCTCTTTCATTCTCCTGGGCTTTATACGTAATGTTGTTCAGCGTTGCGGTTCCGTTGATTTTTTTATCCTTGTCACGAAGGAGTCCCAATTTATATGTTACTTTTCCAATATCCTCTTCTTTGACTGCCTCTTCTGTGTTTGTGACGGCAACCAATAAGAAGAATGCAGCAATTGTGTCTTCATATTTATCTAACGTAGTGCTGAGGTTGTCTGATTCAACGTCTTTTTTCACGATTGATAAACGAACGACTTCATTTGTTGTTTCATTTACGATTCCTTCAAGAATCATTCCGTTGTTGACATCGTGTTTGAATTCTCCATTTCTTACATTCAATTGTTCAATTTTATCGGAATCTTTCATTTCTGTTTGAGCTTCGTTCCAATTTTTAACGAGGTCTTCTGTTGTAAAGCCTAAAGAGCCCAGATCCATGATTTGTTCGTCGGCTTGTTGAATTTTGGTTGCTTTTGGATCTTCTTTTTTCTCTTGTTCTTTCGCCTTGTCGTCTCCTTTACAACTGACAAGCAATAATGAACTAAGTAGCAAAATCGCAAAAATAAAAATTCGTTTCCGCATGATTTTCCTCCTACCAGCTAACTTTTCACATAAAGTTAATATGCACGTAGAATGTCCAAATCATGCAGAATGATCAAACAAAAAAAGCGATCCGATATAAGATCGCTTTTTATTCATATTCCTCTGTTTTACTAATCATTACCCTTACAACATACACTTCATCGTTTTCTTTTACTGTGTTTTCAATAACATCCTCATCCAAGCCAACTCTGATGCCTTTAGAGCCATTCTTCACAATTAGCGCAAGTGCTTGGGGCTTTTCTGCTTCAATATGTATTTTGTCATTGAGTTGAGATTGAGCAGTGCCGATTGATGTATCAACTTCCATAACTGGTGACTGCAACGTGGTAGAACCTGTGCCATCGGTCATCGATAACGTCCACTGGGCATATGTAGTGTCATCCATGTTAAAATTCATTTTGGCAGCAGACAACGTCATATCTTCGTTAGTTGCGGTTGCCCCTCGTACGATATCTTCTTGTTTTTCTCCATTTTTAAAATGCTCTACCCAAACATGAATCATCTTTATATCTTCGTTTTTTATGTTAAGGTCGTACATTAAAAGTGTATCGAACCCGAGTGAACTAATGATTTGCGAATTTCTCTCATTTTGTTTGACCGGAGTCAGCACACCATCTGCTTTCTTAGCAGGATTGTTTTCATTTCTACAGCCGATCAGAGCAAGTAAAAAAAGAAATCCAATCGACATTTTAAATAGCCTGCACACTAGCACTCCCCCTTTTTTCTCATAATACCATAGCTTTCCATTAAACTGCATAAATTTTCCTAATGCAGGGAATTCCTAAAGTAAAAGTGAGGTGCTGTATGTGCTGCGTAAAATATTGATTGGCTGTAGTTTTTGTTTGTTATTAACTCCAACTGTTTTTATCGACAATGATTCTGCAGCTTTTTCAGCTGAGCAAAAAAAGCCAGTCCCAGAGTATGCAAAATGGGGAAAACTTGCGATGGAGGAGACACAGAAACGTTATCCTTCCGCTCAAATTGTTGATTATTTACATGTTGGTAGACATAAGAAAAACGGAATGTATGTTGAACGTTTCAAACTTTGGCTGAAGCAGGATAATCGTGAATTCGGTGTTTTTGTAAATATCACGTTTGAACCAGAGACTGAACGAGTAAAAAATATTACCGTTGTGGAAACAGACCGATAGTGCTTTTACATATAATCCATCAATTATGTGAAAAATACGAGGTAAAGGAGGTGTGAATGCCGTGACTAACTTTATTATGAAATTAATTTTATTACCTTTAATTGTAGCCATTTGTTCTGGCATTTTCGATAGTGTTGATTTAGTTGCATGGTATCAGCCAATTGGTATTGGTGTACTGTTAGCCATTCTTGGTTATTTTATGGAGAAAGCGATGCTAAGAAGAGATACTACGGTGATGACAGATATTGCCGATTTTGTAACTGCTGCCCTTGTGGTCTATTTTCTTTCCTTGTTCTACGATGGTGCTAGAGTCACCCTTTGGGGCGCAATCTTAACAGCCCTCGTTATTACATTAGTTGAGATAGCTATCCACCGTTGGTTAGTAAGGTCTGATAGAACCGAGAGATCCCATGCGTGAATTGCATAAAAAAGAGAGGTGCATATCTATTGTGCACCTCTTCTCTATTTACCCACCTATATAAGACATTTCAATTTTCTTACGTTTCTTCGCAGTTTCCTCTGTTCGTTCATCAGAGTACCGATCACGTCTTACTTGCCATATCGACTTAAGAGTTTCATCAATCTCACTTTCGGATGCATCTGATCGAATTAATGATCTTAAATCATGGCCAGCCGTTGCAAATAGGCATGTATACAGCTTTCCATCTGCCGATATTCGTGCTCGGGTGCAACTTGAGCAGAAGGACTCTGTAACAGATGAAATGAAACCAATCTCCACATCTGTACCTACGTAACGATATCTCTTCGCTACTTCTCCAAAATAATCCGCATCGACAGGTTCTAATGGCATTTCACTATGGATTAAGTCATGGATCGCTTTCTTCGAAACGACTTGATCAAAATTCCAACCGTTTGTCGTTCCAACATCCATAAATTCGATGAAACGAAGCGTGATTCCTTTATCTTTAAAATACCGCGCCATTGGTAGAATCTGCGAGTCATTTTTTCCTTTTCGGACAACCATATTCATTTTCACATGAAGTCCTGCTTCTTGTGCTGCTTCAATTCCCGCTAATACTGGCTTCACTCCAACGGAACGACCATTCATTCCTTTAAAAATATCGTTATCCATCGCATCAAGGCTAACATTCACACGCTGCAGGCCCGCTTCTTTCAATTGCTTTGCATATTTCGGTAAGAATATGCCATTTGTCGTGAGGGCAATATCTTCAATACCTTCTATATGAGTTAAACGCTCAACTAGTTCATGGACATTTTTTCGAATTAACGGTTCTCCACCAGTTAAGCGAATCTTTTGCACACCAAGTTTGACAAAGCTTCGTGTCAACGTTTCTATTTCAGAATAGGATAATAATTCGCCTTGCCTTAAGAATTGATAATCATCCCCAAAGATTTCTTTAGGCATACAATACGAACAACGGAAATTGCATTGATCTGTGACAGAAATGCGCAAATCACGTAGAGGTCGATTCAATTGATCAACAATTTTTTCATTTTTTGTAGTCATTTAACCTGTCACTCCTACCTTTAAATAAAGGTTCAAAAAGGAGGATGAAAGGGACCGCGTCGACAAAAACGCCACGGCCTCATGTCTTGTCGACACTAGCACATCCTGTGCGTCGAAAGTTCAAGGTGGCGCTGCTTTGAGTACCGGAGCGAGGCAACTGCTTGAGTTAACTCCCTCGTAGCCTTGCGCTGAGGAATTTACATCTTGAATAATCTAGTAGACGCAAGCGCATAACCAGGTAATTCACAATGTACATGGAGCAGTTTACGCAGAATTTCGACGTGTCATTTTCACCGGACTTTTTGAACATCCTATCTTTACAAGTACCTATTACTCTATCATACTAACAAATTCTTGTGAATAGAAACGATAATCCATGAAATCCGGTTTGCGAAATAATTTTCAAAATGTAGACAAACGCCCACGACTTCTAGCCTATGGTTACATATCCATGTTAGTGAGGCAAGAATAAGGAGCAATTCTAGCCCAATCACGGTAGAAAGAAATATCCCGTGCCCGAAGTGGGAGAATAATAACAGGAGGTAATTAGATGGGACCATATAGAAGACCATATGGATTTGGCAGACAGGAACGGTTTTTTTGGGGAGCACCTTTGGTAGGTGGATTAGTTGGAGGACTTGTTGGGAGTACCCTTCTTAATCCGTATTTCTACGGCGGATATCCATATTATCGTCCACCGTATTACCCATACTACCCGTATGGCGGCGGTTTCTGGTATTAATTAGTAATACGTAAGGCGTCTGCCCGACAAGCATAAGAGTAGCTGGCAGAAGGTGGCTTTTTACCTTTCGTTTGAGATTGGCTTAGACAAGAGTGCCGATGACGCCTGGAACTATTTGTAAAAAAAGAGCTGACACATATGCTGTCAGCTCTCTTCTTTTTTGTTTCTTTTGAACATAAGGGAAACAGCGAGCGGCATGATTCCAAACCAGCGATTGGTTAATGGTGGTTGTTCTTCCTTACGCTGCTTGCGTGTCGCCTTACGCACTTCTTTTGGCTGATCTAAAGTCTTGACTATTTGTTGGGTCACAAACTTCACATAATCGTTTGTAGACATAATAACACCTGCCTTATTCAAGCTTCAGTGATATTATTATTTCCATTTTTTTGCGAATGTAACCACGACACTATGTCGTCGACAACTTCGTCTAGATTTTTATCGGTTGTGTCAATCTTATAATGTGCCTCATTGTAAAAAGGCATTCGCTCACGATAAAGTTTTCTTGTATTTTCCTTTTTCTCAGAATCAAACAATGGACGAGTTGGGTCAAATTGAACACGTTCAAAGATCTGCTCAATGTCACAATATAAGAAAATGACCTGACCATTTTGCATCATCCACTGACGATTTTCCTCTTGAATGACAATTCCTCCACCGGTTGTGATTACCATATCATTTGTTGGTATTTCTTTTAGAAATGAGCGTTCATAGCCTCGAAAGGTTTGCTCACCTTCTTGTGAAAAAATATCAACAATTCTTTTTCCTATCTTTTCTTCGATAAATTGATCCGTATCAACTACCGGCATGTTTAAGACTTGCCCAAGCTTTTGTCCGATTGTTGTTTTTCCTGCTCCCATAAATCCTGTTAAATAAACGGCTTTCATTTCTCTACTCTCCTAAAAATGCGGCTATATACGTCCACTCGATTTTTATAAATTATAACAAAAACATCCATGTTTGTCTTAACGTAATTCAATCCAAGAATCTATCACTTTCTTCTCATAATCATATACAAAGCGCGCACTATATTTACGCTGTTCCTTTGTCGTGCAAGAGATGGTAATTTGAGATGTTGTGGTCGTTAATGGCACAACAGTATACGATATTGTTCCGTTTGGAAAGTCGAGAAAACCAGTTTCTCCGGTGCTTTCTACATCCTCCTTTAATGTATCCTGTATTTCCCCAACTCCTAGTTGCATTAGGTTCTCCAATATGAATATCTCCTCTGTTTCCTTTGAAAAATCTTTTTCCGTCATATACGCATTTACTTGAAACGTAAACACAAGAAAAAATAAAAAAGAAATCGCAATTGTAACCGGAAGAATAAAACCTTGTTCATTTTTCATGCTCCCTTAACCTCCACTGTTGTGAATGCGGAAATAACGGCTTGATACGTTTTCCCATCTACTGTTACCACTGAAATTAAAAAACCATTTGTTTTCGACTCAAATGTCACACTAGTTATTTGCTGAAGCAACACCTCATGACCTTTTCCGTTTACCCTCCTTCTTATTTTGTCATTGTATTTTTCAAAACTCACCAACTCACCAGACGGATTTTTAAAGAACACTGAAGTATTTTTTGATACGGTTATTTCACTTGCTTCACTGACTTCCATTTTCATTTGTTGAATTAATATTTGCCATTCGAGTTTATTGAACTGATCATTATTATCTCGGAACACTACACTAAGGAAAGGTGAAATAAATGAAAGAATGACTAGCAGAATTGAAAAAGTTACTAACATCTCAACTAAAGTAAAACCCTTGTCATTACTCACCATGTAGGTATCCACATCTTTCGTACGTTTTGGAAAGCTTGTCCTCCCATGTTATACAAAGCTCCCATTTTTGCAACTCCTCATTAAATGTCTTTGAAAACAAATAGGTAACCCCGTTTTTTATGATCCTATTTAGATCTGATTCATCCCCGTTGTACTCCTTATTGAGCTCCTCTGATAATAATTGTCTCCCCATATTATAGATATCGGTGTTTTTTCGTTCTGTCATGATAAGCAATAGCTGGGGAAGGAGTGTTGCACAAAGCATAAGCCAAATCGAGACTGCAAGGAGCATCTCAATTAATGTAAAGCCTCGCTTATTCCTTACTAACATAAAACCTACCCTTTCCCAACAAGAACGTTACAGTGTATTTGTTATCCTTATACAAAAACAAGATCTCCCCCGAACGCTGTATATTCCCATTACTTGTAAATACCAACCTCGACCCCAGTGTAGTGATAATGATTCGAATCGCTGGGTCAATCTTTCGAACCAATATCACATCATTCGTTTTTGCACTGCTAAGCTCGTAATATGAGCCGCTTACACTGAAATAAAGCCTTGTTGACTCATTATGGCTGATTGCATATTGTTGGCTGTAAAAAATATCATTTTGCAGCTGTTCCAAAAAATGATCTATCTTCTTTGATTCATGTAGTGGTCTTAGCTGCAGAAGACTTATCGAGGATATGACAATCACAATTGATAGGACAATTAGAGCCTCGATTAAGGTAAAACCTTTATGGTTGAGTAGAGGCTGTATTTTCAACTTGTGTAACTTTTCCGTTTCCATCAATTGTAATGGTGTCACCATTTGGACAAGCTGGGATGCCATTTTTAAGATATTTATCATCTGTTAAATCTTGTTCTGTTGGGGGCTTGTCATTTTCCAACTCATACGCCTGCACCTGCGCTTCAACCATTTTCACTAGTGCATCACACCCTTTATCCTTAATAACTGAATTATGCTTCGTCACATTGGGCACAGTTATCAAAAGCAATATCGATACAACTAATAACACAATTAACATTTCCACAAGGGTAAACCCCTTTTGATTTTTCAGTTTCATCAACATCTACCTTTCTATATTCCATTTAATAGTTGAAACATTGGTACCATGATGGCTGCGTACATCAACATGATGATAATTCCGATAGTCGCAAAAAGTATTGGTTGGACGACTGCTAATAATCTTGTAACGTTTTCCTCGGCTTTTTCCATTACATATTGGCTATAATGCTGGAGTTCACTAGCTAAGTTTCCGTTAGATTGGCCATGTAAAATAATCATCGCTAAATCTGCCTCGTAATATTCTCGCACCCTCAAAATGTCTTCGAATCGATTCCCCGCTCGTAGAAGCTGTTTCATTTCTTTTGCTTCCTCTCGAAAAAATGGCGAGTGGAGCTGCTGTTCAAACATCGTTAACGCTTGAAAAATCGATAATCCACCTTTTAATAAGTTACTAAGTTGCACGGAAAAGAAATGGGAATTAAACATAACCGTTACTTTTTTTAATATGGGAATCTTTAAGAGTAGCTTCATTTTTTCAACTGGGGTAAGTTTTTGAAAATGAAGAAAATAGTACGTGAGGCCAATAATCAGTAGCAAACCGCCAATGAGGAGTAAATATCGGTTTAGCTCAGGGAGCCTTAATAAAGTTTTAGAAATCAATGTCTGTTCATAACTCATCGAGGTAAACAAGCTTTGAAATTGCGGTAAAAGGATTTTTTCAATCATGGTAAACATGAATCCAACAAACATTAACAAAGCGAGTGGATAACGTATTATTTTTTTTCCTTTTTCAAAATGTACAATCTTCTTCTGCAACATTGTACTTCCTTCACGGAGGGCAAATGAAATATCGCCATGCTGCTCGGCAAAGTACAAGTAACCAAGAATATCCTTATGAAATCCCACCTTGCTAAAGGCAGTATATAAGGATTCACCCTGTTTACAGCTTTCAATGATGACTTCAATGTCCCTGTTGTGCTTTTTTGGCAACTGGAACAAAAGGAATTGTGAGGCTTGTTCAAAGGAATAGCCTTGATCAAGAAGATTACCGATTCTACTCAAATATAATGATTGTTCCTTTAAGGTCCAATTCTTATTTCTTTTCCTTGATATCATTGACAACCCATCTTTCTAGCGCATCCGGATATAAGTATCCAAGGGCAATTCCTTTCTTAATGACATCCCTTAATTTTTCGTAGCGGTATTCTGCTTTGTTACCCCTCGCTTCCTTCATTACTTCATTCAGGGCATGTCCGTTTAAAAGCTCGTACACCCCCACTCGTCTTACTTTTCGATACTTTTTACATTGCGGGGAGCATTTCCCTTCACAATACGGACATTTGAGATCAACCAGCCTTTGTGCTGCGATTGCTATTAATGTTTGCTCAATTTCCTGCAAGGACACATCAAATTCTAATAGCCTATAAATCGCACCTTTTGTATCTCTTGTATGCATCGTTGTTAAAACCAAATGACCTGTCATTGCCGCTCGAACAGCAATCTTCGCGGTTTCTGAATCCCTTATTTCACCCACCATGATAATATCGGGATCATGACGCAAAATGGCCTTCAATCCATGAGCATATGTGATTCCGGCTTTTTCATTCACCTGAACCTGAAGAACATCTTCACTTTGTTTTTCAATGGGATCTTCTAATGTAATGATATTTCGGTTGAAAAGCTTCTTCGTTGCGTGTAGTAAGGAATAGAGGGTGGTTGTTTTTCCTGATCCTGTTGGTCCAGTAAAAATAATTAACCCGTGTGAATGCTTCAGAAGTGAAAGAAGTTTAGTTGTCATTGTTGGAAAAAGCGATAGATTTGCAAGAGAATAGGTTGGTGTTTCAGGTAGGATACGTATGACTAGACTTTCGTTGTAGGGTGTGGGCAGTGTAGACAATCGAAGATTAATGTTAATACCTTTTAGATTTAGGGTTATTGCACCGTTTTGTGGTCTTCTCCTTTCTCCAATATCCATTCCAGCAAGGAATTTATAATGGGAAATTAACCGTTCGCAGACATCCTTTGGAATCGTTTGCTTATTGAACAATTCACTATCGAGTCTGTATTGGACAACGGCATCATTGATTTTCGGAACAAAATGGATGTCTGATACATTCATTGACCAAGCATCCTCGATCAATAGGTCACCAAGCTGTTCGATTTCACTCAAATAATTCACTCCTTTTTAGATGATGTTCAAAAAGTGCGGTGAATATGACGCATCGAATTTCTGTGTTGGCTTACTTTTCCGTTCCTCACGTATTAATTGCATACATTCCGGTACTCAAAGCTGCGCCGCCTTGAAATTTCGAATCACAGGATGTGCTAGTGTCGACAATGCCACAGGACGTGGCGTCTTTGTCGACGCGGACCTCTTCATCCTCCTTTTTGAACTCTTATTATAATTTTTCTCTTGCAGGTAACATATTTCAACAAATATCTACAAACTCCTTCTTTTTATATAAAAATATTTGTGAACTTTATTTGAACATGGGG